>Ga0163163_10000137_pt1 | contig 75320 bp, 59 predicted proteins | sample S65metaG_FD_119766 | JGI IMG/M metagenome (GOLD analysis project Ga0163163, IMG submission 119766) | Switchgrass rhizosphere microbial communities from Kellogg Biological Station, Michigan, USA - S6-5 metaG | ecosystem: Host-associated > Plants > Roots > Rhizosphere > Soil | place: USA...
CGGGATCAGCGGTTCGAGCCGGGCCCAGATCGCGTCATCGATGAGGGCATGAGACATGCCCGACCGTACCAAGCCGCGCGTCTTGGTACAAGACCGCCCTCAGAGAGTTTTGAAACGCGCTCTTAGGGTTTCTGCAGGATTTCGAGATGTTACGAAGAGTTTACAGAGCCCCTCTTGCGTACTGGGTTATCAATGGTGTCCCTTGGATCGGGGCAGGACGTCAGTAGGAGCCAGATCATGTTGACCCGCGAGTTCGTGCAGGACGGCCATACCAAGCGCGTGACCGTCACGCGGAGCGAAGCCGGTTGGGCGGTGAAAGAGGAGCGGGACGACCGGGTCGTCCGCGACATCAAGTACACCGACTGGCATCGCGTCGAGCGCGCGGTTCAGATGTTCGAACTCACCAATCAGGATGTCGTCACGACCAGCGAATAATCTGGATGTTCGTTGAGCACGTCCTCGGTCCGGTTGTCCTGCGTCCGCCTGTCTGCGGTCCACAGTCCTGCCCGTCGTCCGCCGTCCAGCGTTCACGGTCCGCGGTCCGTCCGCGGTCCGTCCGACGTGCTCGGTTCGGCGTCGCACACAGGACCGAGGACGGACAGCGGACTCGGGACCCCGGACGTAGGACGACGCGCAGGACGATGGACCCTGGACCAGTGGACCGCGGACGACGAAGTCCTCCCAGGACCCAGGACCATGCCACCGGGTTGTCCTGCGTCCGCTTGTCCGCGGTCCACAGTCCTGTCCGTCGTCCGCCGTCCAGCGTTCACGGTCCGCGGTCCGTCCGACGTGCTCGGTTCGGCGTCGGACCCAGGACCCAGGACGGACATCGGACTGCGGACCCCGGACGTAGGACGACGCGCAGGACGATGGACCCTGGACCAGTGGACCGCGGACGACGAAGTCCTCCCAGGACCCAGGACCATTCCACTGGGTCGTCCTGCGTCCGCTTGTCCGCGGTCCACAGTCCTGTCCGTCGTCTGCCGTCCAGCGTTCACGGTCCGCGGTCCGTCCGACGTTCTCGGTTCGGAGTCGGACCCAGGACCCACGACGGACATCGGACTGCGGACCCCGCACGTAGGACGACGCGCAGGACGATGGACCCTGGACCAGTGGACCGCGGACGACGAAGTCCTCCCAGGACCCAGGACTATTCCACGAATCGATATCCCAACCCGACGACCGTCTCGATCTGATCGCCCGCGGGGCCGAGCTTGGAGCGCAGGCGGCCGACGTGGACGTCGACCGAGCGCGTTTCGATGAACTGCTCGTAGCCCCACACTCGCTCGAGCAGGCGGTCGCGTGAAAGCACGCGGTTGCGGTTTTCGACGAGACACTTCAGGAGTTCGAATTCGCGGCGGGTGAGCCGGATCGGCTCACCATCCACGGTCACCGACACGGCGTCGAAGTCCGCCACCACGTGTTTGCCGCGGTAGATCGACATCGCCGTCGGGCGCGCGCCGGGCTTGCGCCGCAGCACCGCGCGCACGCGCGCGGCCAGCTCGCGCAGACTGAACGGCTTGGTGACGTAGTCATCGGCGCCCAGGTCGAGCCCGGACACGCGGTCCGTCTCGCCCGTGCGGGCCGTGAGCATGATGATCGGCAGCGCCGCCGTCGCCGGACGGGCGCGGAGCAGCCGGCAGACCTCGGTGCCGTCCAGCACCGGCAGATTCAGATCGAGGATGACGAGGTCAGGTTGCTTGTCGCCGACCGCCTTGAGCGCCGCGTCGCCGCTCGTGACGACGTCAACCTGGGCGTCGCCGCCGCGCTCCAGCGTGTGTTTGATGAGCTGGGCGATATCGGTCTCGTCTTCGACGACTAGAATGCGGGATTGAACAGCCACGGATGAGTCCTCTGGGGCAAAGGCTACCCGCCCCCCGTTTCCCGCCCGTGTCACGTTCGTTAAATGTCGGTTACGGAGATTTTTTCTTGCGGGCTGCGGTTCGTGCGTTCTCGTGCGTTCTCGTGCGCTTTTATTGGCCTTTTGGCCAGTCTCGCGGCTCGCACGCGCCCACTCTCAGCGATCGGCACCGCGGCCGCCTTGGCGCCGCCGTCGGATCCAGTCAATTACGGTCCGGACGCCACGGATCGAGATCGCCAGGGGCACAAGAGCCATCACGACAGCGATAGCCAGCAATTCTGGTACGTGGTCCCAGAACCACGGCCGAGACCAAACGCCGGGATCGGTTCTAGGAAGCCAGAGGAAGTGCAGGTACAGAACGACAACGAATGCTGCAATCGTCAGGAGAAACCGTACTACTGCCCGCACTCACGCACCCTCAGCGCCCTCGGGACACGCACGCCGATGCGCGGAGCATGAACGCTCCGCCACCGGTGGATTGCTCGCCCGATAGTATCGCGCCACAGTCTGGAACCGCCGGAGTGCCGGCCGAACGAGCAGGTCACAGCGCCGTTACAGTTTCTTTGCTAGAATTTCGCCCGGCGCCCAACCTGTGGCCTTCAAACTCAGCTTCCTTCCGCGCGACGGGCAGTTCTTCGAGCTCTACAACGAGATGGCCGACGAGATTCGGGCGGCCGCCAAGCTGCTCGAAGAGATGCTTGCGACCGAGCCGCCCGACCATCACAAGGCCGACCTCATCAAGGACGCCGAGCACCGCTGCGACACGTTGACGCACGACGCGATCCAACGTCTCCATCGCACGTTCGTGACGCCGTTCGATCGCGAGGATCTCTACGCGCTCGCGACCTCCCTCGACACCGTGATGGACTCGATCGACCATGCGGCCGCGCTGGTGAGGCTCTACAGGATTCGCGAGATCCGGCCGGGCGCGCGCGAGCTGGCGCACACCGTCTCGCATTCGGCCGACAGCCTGCACAGCGCGCTCGAGGCGCTCGCCGCGAAGAAGCCCGTCCAGCCCCACGCGGTCGAGATCAACCGGCTCGAGAACGAAGCGGACCACGAGTATCAGGAAGCGGTGCAGCGGCTGTTCGACACCGAGACGGATCCCATCGTGATTATGAAGTGGAAAGAGCTCTACGATGTTCTCGAGCAGATCACCGATGCCTGCGAGGACGTCGCCAACGTCATCGAAAGTGTCGTCGTCAAGCACGGATAGCCTGTGACGCACGGGATGACCGTCATCGTCGCGATCATCACGGTCGCGCTCGTCTTCGATTACATCAACGGATTTCACGACGCTGCGAACTCGATCGCGACCGTGGTGTCGACGCGCGTCCTCTCGCCGCTCCAGGCGGTCGCGTGGGCGGCGTTCTTCAATTTCGCGGCGGCGATTGGCTTCGGGACCGGTGTAGCCAAGACGGTCGGCTCGGGCATGGTCGACCTCTCGGTCGTGACGTACACGGTGATCTTCACCGGCCTCATCGGCGCCATTACCTGGAACCTGATCACGTGGTACTTCGGGCTGCCGACGAGCTCGTCGCACGCGCTGTTCGGCGGCTACGCGGGCGCGGCCGTCGCCAAAGCCGGATTTGGCGCCGTCATCGTCTCCGGCTGGACCAAGACGCTGATCTTCATCGTGGTCGCGCCGCTCATCGGGCTCGCGGTCGGACTCATCGTGATGACGGCGATCTACTGGACCTTTCGTGACTCCACGCCCGCGCGCGTCGATCGCTGGTTCCGCAAGCTGCAGTTGGTCTCGGCCGCGGCCTACAGCCTGATGCACGGCGCCAACGACGCACAGAAAACGATGGGAATTATCACGGGCGCGCTGGTGACGGGCGGATTCCTCACCAAGTTCGAGGTGCCGTTCTGGGTCGAGTTCTTGTCGTACACCGCGATCGCGCTCGGCACGTTGAGCGGCGGCTGGCGGATCATCAAGACGATGGGCACGAAGATCACGAAGCTCACGCCGGCGGGCGGGTTTGCCGCGGAGACGGGTGCAGCGGTCGCGATCTACACCGCCACCGCGCTTGGCGTCGGCATCAGCACGACCCACACGATCACGGGCGCCATCGTCGGCGTCGGCGCCACGCGCCGATTGAGCGCAGTGCGCTGGGGCATCGCGGGGCAGATTCTTTGGGCGTGGGTGCTCACGATTCCCGCGTCGGCGTTCATCGGCATGACGTGCTACCTGATCGTCGACTTGATTAGATAGCGACAGGTCAGATCTTCACGGCCATTCGCCACGCGAGCCACAAAAGCGCCGCGCCCGTCGCGCCCTCGACGCCGCGCGCGAACACTGGCTGCTTGAACAGCTCACGCAAACGGTCGAACGCGCCGGCCCACGCCGAGTGACAGCAGAATGCCATCGAGATGTGGATCGCCGCGTAGAGCGCGAAGACTCGTGCCGAGGCGTCCGCGGGCAGGAACGACGGCACGATCACCAGATAGAACGTTCCGATCGATGGATTGAAGATGTTGGCCAGCAGGCCCTGACGAAGCGCCGTGCCGCCGGCCGACGCGTGTGTCGAGCCGCTGAGCGCGGCCCTCGGCACGCCGCGCCACATCCGCCACAGGCTCTGCACGCCCAGCCACCCGAGATAGAGCACGCCGGCGGCCTGCACGCCGGCCCACAGCATCGCCGCCCGACGGACGATCACGGCCAGTCCGAACCCGGCCGCGAGCGCTTGACACAGGTTGGCGCCGGCGGCGCCGATCGCCGTGCGCACGCCCGCGCGCCAACCGCCTTCGATCGCGTTGCGCACGACGACGGCTGTCGTCGCGCCGGGTGTCAGAGCAAAGAGGAACGTGACCGAGGTGTAGGCCGCGAGTCCGGGACTCATCGCGGCTGCGTCACCGGGACCGCCGGTAGCCGGATCGTGATGACCGCGCCGCCGCCCTCACGATTGGCGGCCGAGACCGTGCCTTCATGCAGCTCGACCAGGTGCCGGACGATCGACAAGCCGAGTCCCGTGCCGCCCGGGTCGCGGGTGCGGGATCGATCGACGCGATAGAAGCGCTCGAAGATACGAGGCAGATCGCCGGCCGGGATGCCCGGGCCGCGGTCGGCGACGATGATCTCGATCGCCGAGCCATCGCGCCGGCTCGAGATTTCGATCACGCCGCCTTCGGGGCTGTAGTTGCTCGCGTTTTCGACGAGGTTGCGCAGGACGTCGTGTAGCTTGGCCGCATCGCCCGGGACGCTGGTCGCGTCCTGGGCCAGGCGCAGGTCGATCTGTTGCCCGCGCGCCTCGATCGAGGACTCGAGGTCATGGCTCACGCCGCCGACGAGCGCGGCGATGTTGCAGTCGACGCGCTCGAGCGTCTCCTGGCCGGCGTCGAGCCGCGCGAGTCGCAGCAGGTCGCGGACGAGTCGCTCCATGCGCATCGAGTGGCGCGCGATGATCTCGATGAAGCGCCGCGCTTCTTCCGGCGGCGGCTGGTCGGCAAGCGCTTCGACGTAGCCGCGAATCGCGGTCAGCGGCGTGCGCAGCTCGTGCGAGACGTTGGCGACGAAGTCACGGCGGACCTGATCCGCGCGCCGGCGCTCGGTGATGTCGTGGAGCACGAGCACGGCGCCGCCGCCTCGTTCGCGCGCGACCGGCACCGCGTGCGCGATGAACACGCGGCGTGCGTCCCGATCGAGCGGCACCTCCACCGGCGAAGGCCGGTCGCCCGCGAGGGCCTTCGAGAGCTGGGCGGCAATGTCGGGCTGACGCACGACCTCCAGGAAGTGCTGGTCGGCGATGGCCGGCGGCAGGCGCAGCATCGATCGCAGCGCCGGGTTGGTGAGCACGAGCCGCCCCGCGCTGTTCACGAGCACCACGCCTTCCACCATGCCGCTGAGGATCGCGTCCATATGGGCGCGCTCGCGCGCCATGTCGGTGAGCCGCGCGCCAAGGTCCCGCGCGGTCTGGTCGAGCACCGTCGACACGGTGCCGATTTCGTCGCGGCCGTAGTCGCGCGCCGGCTCGCCGAAATCACCGGCCCGATAACGTTCCGCGACGTCAGCGACCGCGCGGATGCGCCGGTTGAGCAGCAGGGACGTGAGCCATGCCAACGCGACCGCGGTCACCAGGCCCGCGGCCAGCCCCACGAGCGCGAACCGGCGGACGTGCGCCACCCGCCCTTCCGCGGCCGTCAATGGCAGCGCGACGCGCGCGTAGGCGATCGGGCCGCCCTTGACGCGCACCGCCGCATACATGGTCCACACGCCGGTCGTATGACTCTGGCGCGCGGCCGTGCCTTCGCCATCCCGCCCGGCGGCCAGGACTTCCTCACGCGTCGCGTGATTCTCGAGCGTCGGCAGATCGGCCTTCGCGACCTCGGAGTCGCCGAGGACCTGGCCATCGCTCGCGATAAAGGTCACACGCGACTGAATGCGCGCGCCGAGCGCGTCGGCTTCCTCGTCCGGATCGCCGATCTCGGGCCGCTGCGCGAGGAAGACGGCCGCGAGCCGCGCCTCGGTGAGCAGGCTCTGGCGCACGTCTTCGTACAGCGACGCGCGGACGGCCCGCTCCGTGAACCACGTCCCGGCGGCCACGGCAAGCGCGGCCGCGAGCATCGCGCCGAGGAAGGTCCGGGTGCGGAAGGTCACGATCGTGGCGGCGAATCCTCGAGTTTGTAGCCGAACTGCTTGACGGTCGTCAGCGCCGTCTTGAGCAACGGCAGCTTCTCACGAAGACGTCTCACGTGTACGTCGACGGTGCGGGTGCCGCCCGTGTACTGGTAGCCCCAGACGTCCGAGAGCAGTAGGTCGCGCGAGAGCACGCGGCCGCGATGCTCGATGAGGTACCGCAGGAGCAGGAACTCCTTCGCGGTCAGCCGCAGGTCGTCGTCACCGACCCGCACCTGGTGCCGGTCGATGTCCATCATGACCGGGCCGTAGCGCAAAACCGTCGCCGGCGTCTTGAGCGGCTGCGTCCGGCGGAGGAGCGCTGCAATCCGCGCGACGAGCTCCTTCGGACTGAAGGGCTTGGTGACGTAGTCGTCGGCGCCCAGCTCGAGGCCGCGGATCCGGTCGGCTTCCTCGCCGCGCGCGGTCAGCATGATGACCGGGATGCCCGCAGTCGAGCGATCGTGCCGAAGCGCCTGACACACGAGCAATCCGTCCATGCCGGGCAGCATCAGGTCGAGCACGACGAGGTCAGGCGCGCTCTTTCGCGCGCGCGGCAGCACGTCGCTCCCTGACGCCGTGACCTCCACGGCGTGCCCGGCCCGCTCGAGGTAGTGCCGAATCAGGTCGGCGATGTCCGTGCTGTCTTCGACGACGAGGACCCGGCTCACGTCAGGCCCGCTGAAGCGCGCTGTTGCGCCAGAAGAGCAGGAGACAGGCGGCGACAGCGGAGAGCAACAGGCCATTGACGGCCATGACGTGCGGCGCGCTGAATTTGTCGGCCATCGCGCCGGCGACCAGGCTGCCGATCGGCCAGCCGCCGCGCAGCGACACCATGTAGATGCTCACGACGCGGCCGCGCAGGTGATCCGGCGCGATGAGCTGCACGAGCGAAAAGCTGATCGAAAACACCGCCATGAAGAACATGCCGCCGACGAAAAGCAGGCCGAGGCTGAGCGTCAGGGTGCGCGACAGCGCGAAGGCGCCGATCAGCACGCCGAGCATGACCTGCACGACGAGCAGCACGCGGCCCATGTGCTTGAACCGGCCGAGGCTGCCGATCGTGAGCGCGCCGACGATCGATCCCAGGCCCTGACACGCGAGGAGCATCGACAACCGCGTCTGCGGCGCGTGCGTGTTGTTCGTCAGCACGGCGGTCGCAAACGACGGCAGCATCGTCAGGATCGGCATCGTCAGGAAGGTGCTGACGAAGACGAGAATCGTGAGCGTCAGCATCAACGGGTTGTCGCGCACGTAGTGCAGGCCGCTCTTGAGCTCCTGGCCGAGATTGGTTTTCGTGGCCGGCGGCGTGTGCGGCGGGACGCGCAGCCGCGACAGCGCGAAGACGACGAAGAAGAAGGAGAGCCCGTTGAGCGCGAAACAGCCCGCCGTGCCGACGAGCGCGAGGACGATGCCGCCGGCCGTCGGACCGAGGACGCGCGAGAGATTGAACTGCGTCGAGTTGAGCGCGATCGCGTTCGGCAGATCGCGACGCGGCACGAGCTGCGGAATCATTGACTGATACGCCGGCCCGCCGAACGCCTGGCCGCAGCCGGAGACGAACGACAGCAGAAAGATGTACGAGACCTTCACGTGCCCGCTGAGGATGAGTGCGGTCAGCGTGAACGCCGAGAACATCTGTACGTACTGCGAGCCGGTGAGCAGGCGCCGGCGATCGTACCGATCGGCGACGACCCCGCCGATCAGCATGAAGAGCAGGACGGGCAGCTGCGCGAGAAACGTGTCGAGTCCGAGATAGAAATTCGACTTCGTCAGATCGAACACGAGCCACGCTTGCGCGTAGTTCTGCATCCACGTGCCGATCGTGGAGCCAAGCGCCGCGAGCCAGACGAGCCGGAAGTTGCGGTGCGTGAGCGCACCGGCCACGCGCTGCACCCACGGTCGAGCCGCGTCAGGTTCGGCGACAACAGTGGCGGCAGCTTCCGGTGATTCGGTGGACACGGACAGCAGATCTTACATTGGGCTATTGGGCCATTGGGTTATTGGGCTATTGGGAGTGAGACGCCTCGGGCTCATTCGCGTCGGGGCCGTTTCGTTTTGAAGTGTCCGCTTCAGTGCGCGTCGTACACACGTTCCTTGCAATGACCCAATAGCCCAATAGCCCAATAGCGTGAGCTTCGCCTCTTGATCGCCCTCTTGAACTGAGCGTATACTGCTCCTCCCGTAAAGCGAAAATAAAGCGAAACTATGAAATCTACGGCTATTTTTCGGCTCGAATCGCTGCTTCAGGAGAAACACCTGGACGGCACGCTGGCGGGGCTCCGGCTGGACGCCGGTATCCGGTCAGTGTCGACGGGTCTCGCCGCGCTCGACGCGATGCTTGGGGGCGGATGGCGGCGGGGGGAAGTGTCGGAGCTCATCGGCGCGCGATCGACGGGGCGAACGAGCGTGTTGTTCGCGACGCTCGCGGCGGCGACCGCGCGCGGGGATGTCGTCGGGCTCGTCGACGCGCTGGATCGATTCGATCCGGCGTCGGCCGCGGCGGCGGGCGTCGATCTCGATCGCGTGCTGTGGGTGCGCGGACCCACGCTGACCGCCGAGCTCTCGCGGCCAGCGGTGATCGAGCGCACGGTACACCAGGCGATCCGCGCGCTCGATCTGATCGTGCGCGCGGGAGGATTTGCGATCGTCGCGCTCGACGTGGCCGATGTGCCGTCACGTCATCTGCGCGCCCTGCCCTGGACGACCTGGCTGCGCCTCGCGCACGCCAACGAAGGCCGCGACTCGGTGTGCCTGCTCGTCGGCGAATCGCCGATGGGCAAGAGCCCGCGAGGGATGTCGGTGCATCTCGACGCCGCGCGCCGCTGGACCGGCGCGAGCCCGCAAAGCCGCCGGCTCAGCGGGCTCACCGTGCAGCTGCGCGCGGGAGCGAACGGGAGCGGACAAGTGGAAGTGAAAGCAAGTTAGGGTTCGCCAGGTTCGGAACCACATGTCACTGTTTTGCTGCCTCGTCACCGCCGTGCCCTCTGGCAGCGCCCTCGAGCTGGTCGCGCGCGCCTGCTCGCCGCGCATCGAGGTGCACGGCGATCGCGCGGTGCTCTTCGACGCGAGCGGTCTCACGCAGGCGATTGGCGCGCCCGAGGACATCGCGCGCGAAGTGCAGCGCCTGGCGCGCGCGGAGAGCGTCGACGCGCGCATCGCGCTCGCCGCCACGACGACGACGGCGTGGATCCTCGCGCACGCAGCGCGGGAGGGCGTGACGATCGTGGCGGCGGGCAAGGAGGCAGAGGCGCTGGGCGCCGTACAACTTTACTGGCTCGGGATCGTGGCAGACCTGGGCCCCAGGGAAAAGGTCCATGGCCCCAGGTATGAGCTGGGGCCTGAAGCCTCCAGCCTCGGGCCTGATCTGCTTGCCATTCTTTCCCGCTGGGGCCTGCACACGCTGGGCGATTTCGCGCGGCTGCCGCGCGCCGACATTCACGCGCGGCTCGGACCGATCGGCGTCGTCTTGCATCAGGCCGCGTGCGGCGAGCCGATCGCGTCGTTCGTGCCGGCCGGCGAAACCGTGCGATTTGTCGAGCGGCTCGAGCTCGAGTACGCGATCGAGGGCCTCGAGCCGTTGTCGTTCGTGCTGGCGCGGCTGTGCGAGTCGCTGTCGGCGTCGCTCGAGCGGGCCGATCGCGGCGCAGTGGAGGTGCGGTTGCGGCTGCGGCTCGTGACGCGCGCGGTCCACGAGCGCACGCTCCATCTGCCGGCGCCGCTCCGCGATGCGCGCGTATTGCGCACGCTGATCCTGCTCGACCTCGAGTCGCATGCTCCGCCGGCAGCGATTGACTGGGTGGAAGTCGAAGCGGGCGTCGTGCCGGGCGCCATCGCTCAAGGATCGCTCCTCGCGCGCGCGCTGCCCTCGGCCGCCGATCTCGCGACGCTCCTCGCGCGCCTGCGCGCGCTCGCCGGCGAGTCCCGCGTCGGCGCCCCCGCGCTCGTCGACACGCACGACGCACGAGTGGCGACGATGACGGGGTTTCACGTGACCGAGAAGGGGAGGGAGAAGCGGCGAGGTTCGAGAAGTTCGAACCTCGGAACCCCGGAACCTCGGGCCCCCGGAATCGCCAGCGTCGGGTTCCGACGTTTCCGGTTACCCATTGCCGCTCGCGTCGTCATGCACGGAGGCGCTCCCGTTCGCGTCGATCCCGCCGCACGCGGACTGGCCGGCGGGCGCGTGCTCGCGTGTGCCGGACCGTGGCGCACGTCGGGCCGCTGGTGGGCGCTCGACATGTCCGGCTGGGATCGCGACGAGTGGGACGTCGAGCTGGCCGACGGCGGCGTCTACCGCCTCGCCAAAAGTCGCGCGACGAACCAGTGGGTGATCGAGGGCGTCGTCGATTGACTGCCCGACTTTTTCGACTTCTCGACTTCCCGTGTACATCGAACTCCACACCTCGTCGGCTTTTTCGTTTCTCGACGGGGCCTCGCTCCCCGAGACGCTCATCGAGCGCGCGGCCGCGCTCGGCTATCCCGCCATCGCGCTGCTCGATCGCGACGGCGTCTATGGCGCGCCGCAGTTCTACCGCGCCGCAAAAGCCGCGGGGATCAAAGCGATCGTTGGCGCGGAGCTGACGATCGGTCAGAGATCAGGCCCCAGGCCTCAGGCCCCAGGCTCGAACTCTCAGGAGCCTCCGGGAACCCTCAGGAACCCCCAGGAACCTCAAGGAACCCCCTGGATCTTGCCCGTTCTCGTCGCGTCCGCCGAGGGCTATCGCAATCTCTGCCGGTTGATCACGCGCGCGAAGCTGCGCGCGCCGAAAGGCGAGTCGTCGCTCACGCTCGACGACTTCGCGGGGCACACAACCGGCCTGATGGCGCTCGTCGGTGCATCGGCGCTCGACGCGCGGCGCCACGGCGTGGGCGGGCTCGTCGATCGGCTCGTCGGATTGTTCGGCCGCCGCAACGTCTGGATCGAGCTGCAGCGTCATTTCCGGCGCGATGAGCAGGCGACGCTGCAGTCGCTCGTCGATTTGTCGGCGGCGTTTCGCGTGCCGGTCATCGCGTCCAACGGCGTGCGATTTGCCACGCCCGACGCCCGGCCGCTCTACGACGTCTTCACGTGCCTGCGGCACAAGACGACGCTCGAGGGGGCGGGGCGGCGGCTCACGGCGAATGCCGAGCGCTATCTCAAACCGCCCGAGCACATGGCGCGGCTGTTCTCGGATCTCCCGCAGGCGCTCGCGGGCGCCGAGGCGCTCGCCGAGCAGCTCGAGTTCACGCTCGCCGATCTCGGCTACAAGTTTCCCGACTATCCGGTGCCGACGGGCGAGACGCAGGCGTCGTTTCTGCGCCGCATCACGCAGGTCGGCGCGCGCGATCGCTACCGGCCGTATCACGATCGCGCCCGCGCGCAGATCCAGCGCGAGCTCGACCTCATCGAGAAGCTCGACCTCGCCGGCTACTTTCTCATCGTCTGGGACCTCGTGAATTTCTGCCGGCAGCAGCGGATTCTCGTGCAGGGGCGCGGGTCGGCGGCCAACAGCGCCGTGTGCTACGCGCTCGGGATCACGGCCGTCGATCCGGTCGGGATGGAGCTGCTCTTCGAGCGGTTTCTCTCGGAGGAGCGCGGCGAGTGGCCCGACATCGATCTCGATCTGCCGAGCGGCGACAAGCGCGAGCGCGTGATTCAGTACGTCTACGAGCGCTACGGCACGATGGGCGCTGCGATGACCGCAAACGTGATCACGTATCGCGGCCGCAGCGCCGCGCGTGAAGTCGGCAAAGTGTTGAGCCTGCCTGACGAAGACATTGACCGGCTCGCGCGCATGATGAGCCAGTTCGAGTTCATCGATCCCGAGGAGACGATCGCGCGCAACCTGCGCGAGACCGGCCTCGATCCCGACGACCAGCGCTATCGGCTCTTCGGACGGCTCTGGCAGCAGATGCAGGATCTGCCGCGCCACCTCGGGCAGCATTCCGGCGGCATGGTCGTCTGCCAGGGCCGGCTCGACGAGGTCGTGCCGCTCGAAAACGCCTCGATGCCCGGCCGCGTCGTCGTGCAGTGGGACAAGGACGACTGCGCGGATCTGGGGATCATCAAAGTCGATCTGCTCGGGTTGGGGATGATGGCGGCGTTGGAAGAAACGCTCGTCATCGTGAATGGATCAGGCCCCGGGGAAAAGGCCCAAGGCCCAAGAAAAGATCTGGGGCCTGAGGCCTTGAGCCTGGGGCCTGACACCGTCGATCTCGCCCATTTGCCCCCCGACGATCCCGCGGTCTACCGCATGTTGCAGGCCGCCGACACGATCGGTGTGTTTCAGGTCGAGTCGCGCGCGCAGATGGCGACGCTGCCGCGGCTCAAGCCCGAGCACTTCTACGATCTCGTCGTCGAGGTCGCGATCATCCGGCCCGGACCGATCGTCGGCAAGATGGTGCATCCGTATCTCGCGCGCCGGCGCGGCGACGAGCCGGTGACCTACGCGCATCCGGCGCTCGAGCCGGTGCTCAAGCGCACGCTTGGCGTGCCGCTGTTTCAGGAGCAGCTCCTGCGCATGGCGATGGTCGTTGCGGGATTCACGGGCGGGGAAGCGGAAGAGCTCCGGCGCGCGATGGGCTTCAAGCGATCGGTGAAGCGCATGCAGCAGATCGAGACGCGGCTGCGCGCGGGCATGGCGACGAACGGCATCACCGGCCAGGCCGCGGACGACATCGTGTTGTCGATCACGTCGTTCGCGCTCTACGGGTTTCCCGAGTCGCACGCGGCGAGCTTCGCGCTGCTCGTCTACGCGAGCGCGTATCTCAAGGCGCATTTCCCCGCGGCGTTCTACACCGCGCTCCTCAACAACCAGCCGATGGGCTTCTACTCGCCCGCGACGCTCGTCAAGGACGCGCAGCGGCACGGCGTTCGCTTCGCGTCGATCGACGTGCAGATCTCCAACTGGAACTGCGTCGTGCAGGAGGACGGGACGATTCGATTGGGACTCAGATACGTCAGGGGGCTGAGAGATCAGGCGGGGAAGCGGATCGAAGAGCAGGCACCAGGCACTAGGCATTCGGCACTGGCGAGTGACACGCGGGCCACGCTAGTGCCTGGTGCCCAATGCCTCGTGCCTGATCTCGTGCGTTTCCGATCGATGGACGAGCTCGTCGCGCGCGCCGGCTTGCGTCAGGACGAGCTGCGGACGCTCGCGGAAATCGGCGCGCTCGCGTCACTCGGCGGTGATCGGCGGTCGGCGTTGTGGCAGGCGGAGCGGGCGGGACGGCCGGCGGGACCGCTCTTGATGGACACTGACGCTGATCAGGCATCAGGCATTAGGCATCAGGCACTAGCGAATGACACGCGTGTCATGCCAGTGCCTAATGCCAAGTGCCCAGTGCCTGATCCTTCTCGATCGCCCCTCCCGCCAATGACCTTGCCCGACCGCGTCCGCGCCGACTACGACGGCACGGGACTGACGATCGGCCCCCATCCGATGGCATTTTTGCGCGCGTCGCTCGCCACGCGCGGCGTGCAGCGCGCGCGCGATCTGCTCAACGCGCGAGCGGGCCGGCGCGTGCGTGTCGCCGGCGCGGTGCTCGTGCGCCAGCGTCCCGGCACCGCCAAAGGGTTTGTGTTTCTCTCGCTCGAGGACGAAACCGGCATCGCCAACATCATCGTGACGCCCGACGTGTTCGGCGTCTACAAGCGCACGATCGTGGACGAGCCGTATCTGCTCGTGGAAGGCGTCCTGCAAAACCAGGACGGCGCCGTGTCGATCAAGGCCGACCGTGTCGATGCCCTCCGGCACAGCGGGCCGGAGATCGAGTCACACGACTTCTACTAACTAGCGTGCTGCGACGCCGCTCGGGACCATCGAATCGACGCCGCTGATCCATTTCGTTTCTGGCCGAGGTCAAATGCCGACGTCCGCACGTAGAAGTTTCTGCGCTCTCGACGCGGGTGCCTGATCGCCGCCTGCGCCCTGGCCCGTAATCGCTTGCGGACCGGTCTCACGACCCTCGGGGATCCGCGGTCGGGATCGGCGCGGTGCTCTGCACGGTCGCGCTCGGGGAAGGGAGCGCAAGTGGCCGGCTCCGGTCTTCCGCCGCGTCCGCATTCGGAAGTGCTTCGGTGTATAAGAGTGCGATCCGGACCTCGTTATGAGTGCGAACCGTCGACTTGAAAGAGGCGCGAAGGTCGGGGCCTACGCGATCGTCGGGCAGATCGGCGCGGGCGGCATGGGCGAGGTCTACCGGGCCCATGACCCGAAGCTGACCCGGGACGTCGCAATCAAAGTCGTCCCGCCGGAGTTCACGGGCAATCCGGATCGGCTCGCGCGTTTCGAGCGTGAAGCGCGCGTCCTCGCGTCGCTGAATCATCCGCACATCGCCGCGATCTACGGTTTCGACGACTCCGCTGGTGCGCCGGCGCTCGTGATGGAGCTGGTCGAAGGCCCCACGCTCGCCGATCGCCTGCGCCAGGGCCCGATGCCGCTCGACCAGGCGATCGAGATCGCCGGTGAGATCGCCGACGCGCTCGAGTACGCGCACAAACGCGGCATCGTCCACCGAGACCTCAAACCCGGCAACGTGAAGGTGACGAGCGAGGGCACGGTGAAGGTGCTCGACTTCGGCCTCGCCAAAGCGCTCGAGACCGGGGCGTCGCCCGACCAGGCCGAGGCGTCGACGATCAGCGTCCCGGCGACCGAAGCAGGCGTGGTGCTTGGCACGCCCTCGTACATGTCACCGGAGCAGGCCGCCGGCAAGCCCGTGGACCGGCGCACGGACGTCTGGGCCTTCGGCTGCGTTCTGTACGAGATGCTGTCCGGGTCGCGCACCTTTCAGGGCGAGACCACGACAGAGACGATGGCCGCCGTCATGCGTGGCGAGCCGGACTGGTCGCGCCTTCCCGCGACGACGCCGCCGGAAGTGCGAGGGCTCCTGCAGCGTTGTCTGCGGAAAGATCGCCGCCAGCGCCTGCAGGCCATCGGTGATGCGCGCGTCGCACTCGAAGAGGTCCGCGCGGCGACAGGATCCTCCGCTGCTCCGGCTGTTGCGGCACCGCTTCCACGACGGCGACTGGCGTTCGAGCTGATCGGCGCGGCGATCCTCGCCGCCGTCGCCGGTGTCGTGGCCTGGTCGATCAAGCCCGCGCCATCGTCGCCAGCGCCAGTCCGATCATTTACGGTCGCGCTGCCTGCCGGGCAGCAGCTCTCGAGCATGGACCGTGGCGCGCTGGCCTTTTCCGACGACGGCGACGAGCTCGCCTACGTCGCAGCGACCGGCGCTGGTGACGAGAGGCAGATCTACGTCCGGGCGATGGACACGGGCGCGATGAGGGCGATCGCAGGGACCAGCGGTGCGGCGATGCCGTTCTTCTCTCCGGACGGGCAGTGGCTGGCGTTCTTCGCTGACGGCAAGCTGAAAAAGGTTCGCGTGCAAGGTGGCGCGGTGTCGACGCTTGCAGTCGTGACGAGCGCCTTTGGAGGCAGTTGGTCCGATCAGCACATCATTGCCTACGCGCCGCTCTTCTCCGAGATCGAGCAGATCCCGGACGAGGCCGGCGCCACCCCTCGCGCGCTGTCGCAGTTCAGCGGCCCCGAGGGCGGCCATGTGAACCCGAACTTCCTGCCCGGCGGTCAGGCCGTGCTCTTCAAGTCTTGGGGACCGACGATCGGATCGATCGCGCTGAAGGAGACGGCCGGACGCACGCACCGCACTCTCGTCGCAGAACCAGGGGCGCTCGCGCCAGCCTACGTCGCTTCGGGACACGTCACGTATCGTCTGGGCACGAATCTGATGGCGGTGCCGTTCGACCTGGCACGCGGCGAGGTCACCGGCGATGCCGTCCAGGTGCTGCAGAACGTGCTTCAGTATGCCGTGTCCGCCTCCGGCTCTCTGGCGTACGCCGCCGGGAGCGCGGCGCCGAACAAGAGACGCCTCGTGTGGGTCAGCCGATCCGGGGCGTCACAAGTCATCGACGCCCGCGAGGACGGCTATTACCAGCCGCGGCTCGAGCCGACTCACGGCGGTCGAATCGCGATGGACCTGAACGGGCAGATCTGGATGCTCGACCTCGCCACGCACAACTTCGCGCCGTTCACGTTTGGCGACCTCAACCAGCATGCAACGTGGACGCGCGACGGCAGACAGCTCGTCTTCATGACCCAGAAGAACCATGCGTGGCAGCTCTCCGTGCAGGCAGCCGACGGCAGCGGCAAGCCCGAGCCTATTGCAGCCGATCCAGGGCTGCTCGATATTCCCTATTCCTCTGCTCCGGAGGGCGTGCTCACTGTCGCCAAGATCAGCAGCACCGCGGAAGGCGAGTTGTGGATCGTCCCGGTCGTTCGACCGCCGAACAGTGCGGCCATCGGACAGCGCCTGTTCTCGATCCCGATCGCCGACGCCGACGCCGGAGCGACGTTCTCACCCGATGGCAAGTGGCTCGCATATGCCGGCAGTGACGCGGCAGGCCGTCGGCAAATCTACGTGCAGGCGTATCCCGGATCTGGCGACAAGCACCAGGTGTCTATCGACGGCGGGAACGAGCCGTTGTGGAACCCCGATACCACGAGACAACCGCTCGAGCTCTTCTATCGCAATGGCGACGACATGATGGCCGTCGACATCACCACGAAGCCGGGCTTCGCTCAGGGCAAGCCGCACCGGCTGTTCCAAGGCGCCGCCGGCTATCAAGCGGTCCAACCAAACTACGTCCGCGCCAACTACGACGTCTCACCTGACGGCCAGCGGTTCCTGATGCTTCAGCCCGTCGGGCAGGAGCAGCCGCCGGTCACGCAGATCCACGTTGTGCTGAACTGGGCCGAAGAGTTGAAGCGCCTCGCGCCGTCGAAGAAATACCGGTAGAGGCTCGGACGCGCTCCTCGCGACGCGCCCCTTCAGGGCCGCTTGAGCATCCGGCTGATCGCGACGAGGACGAGGGCGTCCACGAAGGCAACCTGCAGATGCGTGCAACGCCGCCGCGCGGCGAGTGAGTCCAACCTACTTCTTGTACACTCGGCCACCTTTCATCACGAAGCTGACGTTCCGAAGGGTGGAGATGTCCGTGAGCGGATTGCCCGGCACTGCGACGATGTCCGCTTCGAACCCGGGCGCGAGGGTGCCGATCGTGTCGCCGAGGTTCATCGACTGCGCCGACAGCGAGGTCGCGCCGATGATCGCGTCCATCGGCTTCTGCCCGGCGGCGACGCGCGCCACGATCTCACGCGCGTTCTGGCCGTGCGCGCCGGCGACGGCGTCGGTGCCCATCGGCATCTTGAGGCCGGCGGTGAGGCCTTTCTTGAACGACTGCGCGACGTTGGGCAGCACGCTCTGCATCGACGCGAAGCCCTCGTCGTTGAAGTTGCCGCTGCCCATGAACTTGTCCTTGTTCTCGAGGTAGTTCTGCAGCACGAGCCCGATGTTCGGATCGAAGTAGACGTTGGCGTCCTTCATCGCCTTGATCGAGGCGTCATCGGCGAACAGGCCGTGTTCGATTTCCGTACAGCCGGCCTTGACCGAGGCGAGGATCGACTGCGGGTCGTGCGCGTGCACGATCGTGCGGAGTCCCTGCGCCTTGGCCTCGCCGCAGACCGCGTCCACCTGCTCCTGCGTGACGTTCATCTTGCCGCCGTCGCGGATGCTGCCGGACGCAAAGAACTTGATCAGGTCGGCGCCCTGCTCCTTGGCCTGCCGCACGCGCTCGCGGAGCTGATCGGGCGTCGCGTTGCCGCCCTGGATCTGTGAGACCGACGTCAGGATGCGCGGCCCGACGACGGCGCCGGCCTTGATCGCCTCGCGCAGCGGCACGTCGCTCGCCGCGCCGGGCGACTGGATCGTCGTGAAGCCGGCCAGCAAGGTCTTCCGCGCGTTCTCGAGCTCGGCGTCGATCTGATACTCGGCAGTGTCGCGGGTCGCGCTGCCGTATTTGCCGTCCGATCCGAAGATCCAGTTCAAGTGGACGTGCACGTCGATCATGCCCGGCAGCGCGGTCGCGGTGCCGAGGTCGTACGTGTACGTCTGTCCGGCCGTGGCCGGCCCGACGGCCGTGATCTTCGTGCCCTGAATCGTGATGACGCCGTTGTCGATGACGCCGCCCCTGCCGTCGATGACCCGGGCTGCGTGAATGGTCACTGGTTGGCCACCGCCGCGGCCGCGGCCTTGGCCGGCAGCGGGTTGCTGGCCCGCAGGCGCCGCCCCGCGTCCCTGCTGGGCGCCGAGCGTGGCCAGACAGAGCAGGAACATCGTACAGCCGAGACCGAGCGTGGACACGCGGGCAAGGGTGGGACTCATGGGGAAGGTACTAGCACGAACTCGATCAAGTTAGAAGTTCGAAGTCAGAAGTTCGAAGTCTTGGACTGTCCACGGGCAAGCGCCCGAGAACTTCTAACTTCGAACTTCGAGCTTCGAACTTGACGCCTGGCTCTTCTGCGGTTTCCGCCAATAGTCCATCGTCGACACGCGATGGACGCAGCCGATCGTGCAGTAGGGCGCGCACCACTTGGGCGCCATGAACTCGCGCCGGATGTGCTCGACCGTGTAGTCCTCGAGCGGGATGCCGGGCGTGCCGCGCTGCTGAGAGCACCAGTGCACGAGCCCGTGCTCGCAGATGTAGAGGTAGCGCGCGCCGGCGCGGCAATACCAGTCGTTCGGTTTGCCCTCGGCGAGGTTTTCCTGGAACCCGCGGATGCCGGAGTACAGGTTCTTGACGACCTGCTTCGGCCCGTTGATGGCTTTCGTCACGTCGTCGAACACACGCCGCTCGCGGCCGCCGAGCGGCTTGAGCAGACCGTCGCCGTCGTGGATGATGCCGAGCGATGTCGAGAAGCCGAGCTCGCGCGCGCGCAGGTTGATCACGCGCGCGTCTTCCGGATACTTCACGCCGCCGCCGACGACGGAGTTGATGTTGACGTCGAACTCGGCGTGCTCAGCGAGCCACTGCAGCCGCTTGTCGAGCACGCGCAGGCTCTTCTTGCTGACCTCGTCGGGCTCGATGTTGTCGATGCTGATCTGCAGGAAGTCGAGCCCGGCCTCGTTGAGCGCCTTGATGCGCTTGGGCGACAGAAAATAGCCGTTCGTGATTAGCCCGGCCAGCGCGCCGTGCGACCGAATCGCGCGGATGATGTCGTCGAGCTGCGGGTGCAGCATTGGCTCGCCGCCGCTGAACGCGATCACCGACGCACCCAGCGACGCCAGCTTCGCGATCCGCTTCTGCATGACCTCGAGCGGCACCGGCTGCGAGACCTTGTCGAACTCGTTGCAGTAGCCGCAGTCGATGTTGCAGCGCCGCATGGGGACGACGTGGACCAGCAGCGGATGGTCGGTATCGACCAGGCCGTGGACGAACTTCCGCACGACACGTGCATTCCGGCTGGCTTTGCGCAGCAAGCGCATCAAGACAGTATAACAACGTCATGCCTCAGCCGGTGGCGCACGTCATCTACCTGCACGGATTTGCCTCGTCGCCGGCGTCCTCCAAAGCGCGGCGATTTGCGGCGGAGCTCGCCAACCGCGGGATCGGGTGCGCGTGCCCGGATTTCAACGATCCGGAGTTCGAGACGCTCACGGTGACGCGCATGCTGGACCAGACCGCGGCCGCGATCGCGGCCGCGCCCGGCGCGCCGGTGGCGCTCGTCGGATCGAGCCTCGGCGCGTTCGTTGCCGTGCACGCCGCCGTCCGCGACGCGCGCGGCGCCCACCCGCGCGTCGATCGTCTCGTGCTGCTGGCGCCCGCGCTCGACTTCGGCGGCAACCGGCTCCGTCAGCTCGGCGAGCACGGGATCGATGAGTGGCGGCGCGCGGGGAAGCTGCGCGTATTCCACTACGCACACCACACCGAGCGCGACGTCGGCTACGCGCTCTACGAGGACGCCGCGCGCTACGATGCGTTCAGCGTGAACCTCGACGTGCCGGCGCTCGTATTCCAGGGCACGCGCGACGCCTCGGTCGATCCGTCCATGGTCGAGCGCTGGTCGGGGTCGCGCACGAACGTCGATCTCAGAGCGCTCGATGACGAACACCAGTTGACGGCGTCGATCGATCGGATCTGGGATGAGAGCGCGACGTTCTTTGGTCTGTCCTCGCGATGACCGACAAGGAGTCAATGTGATGAGAGCCAGCGCAACCTGGGGCATCGTGGCGGCGGCGATCGCGGGCGCGGGCCTGACGGCGCGCGCGGCTGTCGTCGACGCCGGCGCGACGGGATTCACGGTGAAGATCGTCCAGCACATCGTCGCGCCGCCCGCGAAGGTGTTCTCGACGGCGATCGCGATCGGCACGTGGTGGGGCGCCGATCACTCGTACTCGGGCGTCGCGGCCAACATCACGATCGACCCGCGGCCCGGCGGCTGCTGGTGCGAAAAGCTCCTCAACGGGGGCGGCGTCAAGCACATGGAAGTCGTGTTCGTTGATCCGGGCAGGCTGCTGCGCTTCACGGGCGGCCTGGGTCCGATGCAGGCGATGGCGGCCACGGGCTCGCTGACGTGGGAGTTCAAGGCCGCGGGCGATGGCACCGATCTGACGTGGACGTATGCCGTCACGGGCTATCAGCCCGGCGGATTTCAACAGCTCGCGCCGGTGGTGGACGGGGTGCTCGCGTCGCAGCTCACGAACCTGAAGACCGTCGCGGAGAAGAAGTAGCGAGCTGCGTGCGGCGGCGCGCCCGCGCGGGATCGAGCGCGGGCCGTTCGTGCAGCGCCTCGAGCAGATGCGCTCGAGCGCCGGCCGGCACGGTGGCCAGCTTCGTGTCCCAGAGCCGCGCCAGCTCGATCAGCTCCCGGCGCAACCCTCGCAGCTCGCCGATCTGTCGGGTGAGATCCGCAAGCCGCGTGTCGAGGAGTGCGCGCACCGAGCGGCACGGTGCGCCGCCCCGGTCGCGCTCCTTGAGGACGCGCGCGAGCTCATTCAGCGAGAAGCCGACGACGAGCGCGCGCTGGATCAAGCGCACTCGCCCCACGGCCTCGGCCGGATAGCGCCGGTAACCGGCTGACGTCCGCTGCGGCCGCGCGAGCAGGCCCTTGCGCTCGTAGTGACGGAGCGTGTCCGTGCTCACGCCACCCTCTCGCGCCAGCTCGCGCGGTCCCAGCGTCGTCGTGGTCATCTCGTCGTCTCTGCGGTCTTCGACCGCTTGGTCACGCGCGTGGAGTCGCCGGTGTGGTGATCGGCAATCTGAAACTTCAAGAACGCGTGCACGGCGGCGAGCGCGTCTTTGTCCGTCGTCAGGACGTCGACGCGGCCGCCACGGGGCGTCTCGACGTACGTGAACGCGAGCCGATCCTTCAGTCTGGCCATCTCGGCCGTGCCGGGCACCTGCTGTGCGTGCACTTCCATCGGCGCGTCGAAGTCGCCGGCGCCGAACATCGCGGCAATGTGGGGAAGATGGGCGCGAATCGCGTCGCGGTTGACGACGTCGCGCGCGTCATTGACGGACACTTCGATAGCGCCGCCGTCTTCGTAGAGCGAGAAGCGATGGGTCGTCTTGGCCTGATCGAAGCCCATCACCATCTCTCCCCGATGCTGCATCTGCGGATTCTGCGATCGAGCGTCGAGCGCAACGACGACCGCCAGCGCGAGCGTCAGACCAAGCCACCGGTGAATGAGTCGCATGAGCGGGGCCTCCTTCAAGCCCGCTCCCTAAACTACAGGCTGGAATCGTTCCAGGGTCAAGACTGATCGGCTAAGATCGTCGCGGTGTCGAACGCGCCACGGGAAAGCGTGGCGAGCTGGCTCGGCCTCAACCGCGCGACGCTCGCCGTTCTCATCGTCATCGGCTGTCTCGGGCTCAGCGAAGAGATCTGGAGCAACTTTCTCTCGCTCTACTTCAAGGATCTCACCGGCGTCGTCTACAAAGCCGCGGCGTTCATCGGCGTCATCGCGGCCGCCAAGAACCTGCTCGAAGGCTTCGGCTACATCGTTGGTGGGACGATCGCGCACCGAATGGGCCCCCGCGTGGCGCTCGCCGTGTCCGCGCTGCCGATGGCGATCGGCTTCACCGTGATGCTGGCCGCGCGCAATCCGTGGACGATCGCGTTCGGCGCGCTGTTGATGACGAACTGGGAGCCGCTCTCGGTGCCGGCGACGTTCGATATCGTCGGCAGCGAGGTGCCGAAGAATCGCCGCACGATCGCGTTCGCGGTGCAGAGCATTCAGAAGCGCCTGCCGAAAGTCATCGGTCCGGCGGTGGGCGGGGCCGTGTTTGCCGCGATCGGCTACTGGCTCAATCTGACGCTGGCCTTCGGGCTGGTCGGGCTGGCGATCATCCTGCAACTGGCGCTGATGAAGCGGATGCGCGCGAAAGCACAGCCGCCGCGCGTGCCGTTCCGCACGATTCTGCGGGACATGCCGCGCGAGCTGCGCCTGCTGCTGAGCGCGGAGATCTTCATCCGCTGGGGCGACTGGTTCGCGCGCGACTTCGCCGTGCTGTACGTCGTGGCGCTGCTCACGCAGCAGTTCGGGTGGTCGGAGGGCGACGCGGCCCGAACAGCCGGCGGATTGCTTGCAGTGATGAACCTCACGGCGCTCAGCACCTACGTACCCATCGCGAAGTGGGTCGATCGATCGCCGTCGCCGCGGCCGTTCATCGGCACGACGTTCCTGCTCTTCGCGCTGTTTCCGATCCTCCTCGTGCTCCTGCCGAAGGCGTCGGTGGCGGTGGGCGCGCCCGTCATGGTCGGGCTCGTGATCACGTTCATCGTGAACGGCCTGCGCGAACTGGGCGAGCCGGCGCGCAAGGCGCTGATCTCGACGGGGTTTCCGCCAGAGGTCCGCGCGCGCGCGGTCGGGCTCTACTGGGGCCTCCGATCGTTCGCGTTCTTTCCGGCGCCGCTCGTCGCCGCATATCTCTGGCAGAAGATCGGTCCCGATTCGACGTTTCTCATCGGTGGCGGGATCGGGCTCGTCGGCACGGTCTGGTACGCGGTGACCAGCCGGCAAGCTATGCGACAATCTGCGCCATGACGACCAGGTACCACCCCGATCGACGCACGTCCGTGATGCTCATCACCACGCTGTGTCTCGCGCCGGTGCTGCTCGCAGGGCAGGGCGGACGCGGCACCCAGTCAGCCAATCTCCAGTCAGCGTCGCAAGCGATGCGCGCCGGCAAGACCGCCGAGGCTCTCGCGGCAGTGCGCGAGGAGTTGAAGGCCAACCCCACGTCAACCGCGGCCGCGAACATGCTCGACACCCTCGGCGCGACGACGGAAGCGCGCGCGGTGTTCCAGAAGATCATCGACGCGGCGCCGGATGCGGCGGCCAAGGCGGCCGCGCAGCGCGCGATGGCGATGTCGTACGCGTTCGATGGCGACTGCGCGAACACCGTGAAGTACGAGCAGATGGTCATCGCCTACCACGCGACGCGCGAGCAGTCGGCGCCGCAGGACGCGTTCTATCAGCAGGGTGAGATGGCGAATGAGGCCGCGCGCGTCTGCATCGACGCCGGCCAACTGGATGCCGCCGAGAAGTGGTATCGCACCGGCGCAGATCTCGGCCTCAAGGAGCCCGGCAACCAGACGCATCCGAAGAGCCTGTGGGACTATCGGCTGACGCATGCGCTCGGTCGGCTGGCCGCGCGCCGAGGCAACGCCGTGGAGGCGAAGAAGCACGTCGACGCCGCACGCAAGATCCTCGACGGCGATCCGAAGATGGCCGAGCAGCAGGAGCGCTTCTTCCCGTATCTCGTCGGCTACGTCGCGCTCTACACCAACGACCTGAAGACCGCGGAAACCGAGCTCACGAAGGCCGTGACGACCTCCGGCAACGAGAGCGATCCCTTCATGCACACGCTGCTCGGCATGACCTACGAGAAGCTCGGCCAGGCCGACAAGGCGAAGGCCGAGTATCAGCGCGGGTACGATCTGGCGACCGCACACAATCCGCCGGCGGCATTCTCCCGCCCGTTCACGAAGAAGAAGCTGGGACTTTGATCGGGCTATTGGGCTATTGGGTTATTGGGCTATTGCGTCGTCGGTCTGCTGGCTCACAATAGCCCAATAACTCAATAACCCAATAACCCAATGGTGCGCCCGTGTCTCGTCCTGTGTCTCGTCGCGCCGATGGCGGCATGGCAGCCGCAGAGCCCGCGTCCGCTCCCGTATCAGCAGGCCGCGCTTCCCGTCGACGCGCGCGTGCGCGACCTGCTCGCGCGCATGACGCTCGAGGAGAAGTTCTGGCAGCTGTTCATGATTCCGGGCGACCTCGACACGCCGGCCAACGACTACTCGCACGGCATCTTCGGCCTGCAGATCGGCACGGCGAAAGGCGCGGGTGACGCGCCGCCCGCGGCCGCTGCGCGCGCGCACGCCGAGCGCATCAACGAGATTCAAAAGTACTTCGTCGAGCGCACGCGCCTGGGCGTACCGATTATCCCGTTCGAGGAGGCCGTGCACGGCCTCACGCGCGATGGCGCGACGATGTTCCCGCAGGCCATCGCGCTCGCGGCGTCGTGGGACACGAACCTGATGTCGCGCGTCGCGAGCGCCGTCGCCGGCGAGACGGCGAGCCGCGGCATCCGGCAGGTGCTCTCGCCCGTCGTCAATATCGCCGACGACGTACGGTGGGGGAGAGTGGAAGAGACGTACGGCGAAGATCCGTATCTTTCGTCGGAGATGGCGCGCGCGTTCGTCGAAGCCTTCGAACACGCGGGCGTGGTGACGACGCCGAAGCACTTCGTCGCCAATGTCGGCGAAGGTGGCCGCGACAGCTACCCGATCGATCACAGCGAGCGGGCGCTGATGGAGCGCTACTATCCTCCGTTCCTCGCCTCGATTCGTGCGGGCGCACGGTCGGTCATGGCGGCCTACAACTCCGTGGACGGATCGCCCGCAACGCAGAACCGCCACCTGCTCACCGACGTCCTCAAGCGCGATTGGGCGTTTCCGGGATTCGTGATCTCCGACGCGTCGGGCACGAGCGGCGCGACCGTCCTGCACATGACGGAGGCGAACACCGCGTCGGCGGCGACCGATGCGTTCAACGCGGGCCTCGACGTCGTCTTTCAGTCGTCGTACGGGCAGCAGCGGCCGTACCTCGACGCGTTTCAGCGCGGGCTCATCCCGATGCCCGTGATCGACGCCGCGGTCGCGCGGGTGCTGCGCGTCAAGTTCGAGCTAGGGTTGTTCGACCACCCGTACGTGGACGTCGACCGCGCGGCGGCCGAAAACGGCAGCGCGGACCATCGCGCCCTCGCGCGCGAGGCGGCCCGGGCCTCGATCGTGCTCCTGAAGAACGACGCCGGCGTGCTGCCGCTCGCGAAGGCGACGCGATCGATCGCCGTCATCGGCGTCGACGCGGAAGAGGCGCGGCTCGGTGGTTACAGCGGGCCTGGCAATCAGAAAGTCTCGATCCTCGACGGCCTGCGACACGCCGCTCCGAACGCGTCCGCGATTCGATACGCGCCCGGTCCCGGCCGCATCGTCCGCGAGCTCGACGTCGTGCCGGCGGCGCAGCTTTCGTCCGAGAGTGGCGGCCGGGCCGTTCAGGGGCTGACGGGCGAGTACTTTGACAACCCGCGCCTCGAGGGCACGCCGCGCCTGACGCGCACCGACGCGCGGATGGATTTCCGCTGGACGCTCAATTCGCCCGGGCGGGGCATTCCGTTCGACTGGTATTCGATCCGGTGGACCGGCACGATCGTCGCGCCGCCTTCAGGCGTGACGAAGATCGGTGTCGAAGGCAACGACGGATACCGGCTGTTTCTCGACGACAAGCTCGTGATCGACGACTGGCAGAAGCGATCGTTCGGCACGCGGACGGCGGATGTGACGCTCGCGCCCGAGTCGCGCCACGCGATTCGTTTCGAGTACTTCGAGGCGACCGGGAACGCCCGTGTGAAGCTGACCTGGAATGCGGGCGTCGCGGACGATGCCGACGCGAAGATCGCAGCCGCGGTGGGTCTGACCCGCGACTGCGATCTCGCCGTCATCGTCGCCGGTGCGGAGGAAGGGGAGTTCCGCGATCGAGCCCGGCTCAGCCTGCCGGGAAAGCAGGAAGCGCTGATAGAAGCCGTCGCCGCGACAGGCAAGCCCACAGTCGTCGTCCTCATCGGCGGCAGCGCAATCACGATGCCGTGGCTCGATCGCGTCGCCGCGGTGATCGACGCGTGGTATCCGGGTGAGGCGGGCGGCGATGCTGTGGCGGACGTGCTGTTCGGCGACGCCAATCCGGCGGGAAGGTTGCCGATAACGTTCCCCGTCGCCGAAGGCCAGCTGCCGCTCTACTACAACCACAAGCCGACCGGCCGCGGCGACGACTACGTCGATCTCACGGGGCAGCCGCTCTTTCCGTTCGGTTTCGGCCTGAGCTACACGACGTTCGCCTATGCGGACCTCGCGATCGATCCGGCGGAGATCGGCGCGGACGGCGGAGCGACGGCGCGATTCACGGTGACGAACGCAGGCAAACGCGCGGGCGACGAAGTCGTGCAGCTGTACGTGCGCGACCTGCTGGCCTCAGTCGCGCGGCCCGTCATGGAGCTGAAGAAATTCCGCCGCGTGCGCCTCGAGCCGGGCGCGCGAGAAGAGATCACGTTTCAGTTGGGTCGCGACGACCTGCGCATGCTCGACCAGGATCTGCACTGGATCGTCGAACCCGGCGCGTTCCGCGTCATGGTCGGCGCCTCCTCGAAGGACATCAGGCTGCGGGCACAACTGACGATCAGGCATTAGGCCCAAGGCCCCGGGCCCAAGGCAGACGCGTCAACACTGGGGCCCTGGGGCCTGAGGCCTATCGCCTGTAGCCTACTTCGCCGCCGGCGCTCCAAGCTTGAAGACATGGCTATGCGCGCCTTTGATCGCGTTGCGGGAATCGACGATCAGCTTTGCGCGCTCGACGATGGTCTTGTAGTCGAGCACTTTGTGGTCCGTGATGATGACGACGCAGTCGGCGTGCTCGAGCGCCTGAGGCGTGAGCGCCACGGACGTCAGATCTTCGGCGCCCGGCCAGTCCCGCGCCGGGAGTGTCGCGACGTATGGGTCGTGATAGCTGAGCTTCGCGCCCTTCTGCTTCAGAACGGCCATCACGTCGAGCGCCGGCGACTCGCGCATGTCGTCGATGTCGCGCTTGTACGAGATTCCCAGCACGAACACGTTCGCGCCGCGCACGGCCTTGCCGTGCGCGTTCAACGCGTCGGTGACCTTGTCCACGACGTGATGCGGCATCGCCCCATTGACCTGGCCGGCGAGCTCGATGAACCGCGCCTCGAAGCCGACTTCCTTCACCTTCCATGACAGGTAGAACGGATCGATCGGGATGCAGTGGCCGCCGAGTCCGGGCCCGGGATAGAACGGCATGAACCCGAACGGCTTGGTGGCTGCGGCGTCCACGACTTCCCAGACGCTCAGGCCGAGCCGGTCGCACATCAGCGCCAGCTCGTTGACCAGGCCGATGTTGACCGCGCGGAAGGTGTTCTCGAGCAGCTTCACCATCTCGGCGACCTTGGGCGAGCTGACCTCGATCACGGTGTCAATCGACGCGCCGTAGAGCGCCTTGGCCAGCGACGAGCAGGCCGGCGTCAGTCCTCCGACGATCTTGGGCACGTTCTTCGTGTTCCACTTCTCATTGCCCGGGTCGACCCGCTCGGGCGAAAACGCGAGAAAAAAGTCGCGGCCTGCCTTCAATCCACCTTTTTCGAGTATCGGCTGGACGACTTCCTCCGTAGTACCCGGGTAGGTGGTCGATTCGAGCACGACCAGCACGCCCGGGTGGAGATGGGCGGCGATCATCTCGACGGCCGAGACGACGTAGGAGAGGTCGGGGTCCTTGGTCTTGCGGAGCGGCGTCGGCACGCAGATGTTGATGGTGTCGAGCGACGAGACGATCGCGGCGTCGGCGGTCGCCGACAGGCGCCCGGCCTTGTGAAACTCGGCGACGTCGGACGTCGGCACGTCTTGAATGTAGGAGTCGCCCCGGTTGATCGCGTCGACCTTCCGCTTGTCGAGGTCGATGCCCGTGGTCTTGAACCCGGCGCGCGCGAGCTCGACGGCCAGCGGCAGCCCGACGTAGCCGAGCCCGACGACGCCGACGCGGGCGGTGCGGCTGGTGATCTTCTGGTGGAGCGCTTCGGCCGTGGAGGACAGGGTGGTCGCAGGAGTCACGGCAAACACTCTACCTGATGAAATGACCCCCGTCATTTCGTGGTGTAATTACAGTACTGACCAATCCTCGGGGGAGTCATGCTGATCAAGCCAAAGCGGCCGTGGGACTTACCGTATTCGGACGTCACGCCGGAAGCGGCGTATCACTCGCGGCGTGACTTCATCAAAGTCGCCGCGGCCGGCGCGATCGGCGCCGTCGCCTCGTCGGTGGTGGGCCGCGCTGAGGGCGCGCAGACGCCGCAGGGCCTTCCCGATCTGCCGAACGTCAAGAAGTCGAGCTACGTTCCTGATGCGGAGATCGACCCGGTCAATTCCTACGCCCAGATCACGAACTACAACAACTACTACGAGTTTGGGACGGCGAAGGCCGACCCGGCGCGGTACGCGAGCCGACTGACGACCCGCCCGTGGACGGTGAAGATCGACGGCATGGTCGGCAAGCCCGGCGACTACGCGATCGACGATCTCATCAAGAACAACCAGCTCGAGGAGCGGATCTACCGGCACCGCTGCGTCGAAGGCTGGTCGTACGTCATACCCTGGGTCGGATTTCCGCTCAAGACGCTGATCGACAAGGTTCAGCCGACGTCGCAGGCCAAGTACGTCGAGTTCACGACGCTGATGCGCGCGAGCGAGATGCCCGGGCTGCAGACGGCCAACATTCCGTTCCCGTATATCGAAGGGCTGCGGCTCGACGAAGCGATGCACCCGCTCACGCTCGTCGTCGTCGGCTTGTACGGGAAGACGCTGCCGAATCAGAACGGCGCGCCGATTCGCATCCACATTCCCTGGAAATACGGCTTCAAGAGCGGGAAGTCGATCGTGCACATCAAGTTCACCGACATCCAGCCGAAGAACACGTGGGCGGTGGAGACGCCCAATGAATACGGCTTCTACGCCAATGTCAACCCGACCGTGGACCACCCGCGTTGGAGCCAGGCGAAGGAGCGCCGGCTGCCGGGCCTGTTCAAGGATCGGCCGACGCTGATGTTCAACGGCTACGGCGAGCAGGTCGCGAGCCTCTACGCCGGCATGGATCTCCGAAAGTACTTCTGACGTGAAGCGTCTCTCGGCCCTGATCGACACGGTCGCCGGGTGGCGCTTCTTCAAGCCGCTGGTCTTCGTCGCGTGTCTGACGCCGGGCACATGGCTCGCGTATCGTGCCTATCAGGCGCTCGCGCTCGGACAGGAACTCGCGCTCGGCGCGGATCCAGTCAAGACGTTCGAGCACGAGACCGGGCTCACGGCGCTCACGATCCTGCTGATCACGCTCTCCATCACGCCGGTGCGGCGGCTCCTGCACGCCAATCGCCTGCAGCGCGTCCGCCGGATGTTGGGCGTCTGGTCGTTCACCTACGCGCTCGTCCACCTCTCGATGTATCTGGTGTTCGATCAGAGCTGTTACTCGGTCGGCACCTGTGAGTTCCACGCGATCTGGGAGGACATCCTCAAGCGGCGCTTCATCTTCGTCGGGATGTTCGCGTTCTCGATCCTGCTCGCGCTCGCGATCACGTCGACGAACGGCTGGGTGCGACGCCTCAAGAAGAACTGGCAGCGCCTCCATCGTCTCGTCTATGTCGCGGCGGTGGCGGGCATCGTCCACTTCATCTGGATTCAGAAATCCGATTTCCGTGTCCCGTTCCGGTACGGATTCTGGCTGCTCGTCCTGCTCGCTGTCCGGGTCGGGCTGACGATCCAGAAGCGCCGCGCGCACGTCCCGAAGCCCGTAACTGCTTGATTGGATTCGGGTTCAGGGCGATTTTGGCCTGCCCGTTCGGGTGTCCGTGCGGCCCGCTCAGCCGGGAAAACGGCCCCTTGGGGACAATTCTGTGGTCTCGGGCCGGATCGCGGGCTATTCTGCCTGCGCGAAGACTTCTGGAGGGTTATGCACAAGCCGATCAAGTACGTCGAGAAGGGTGTCACGTATGCCGCCAAGGGCGCGTGGGTCGTTTTCGACGCACTCAACAGCATCAAGCCGAACGAGTCGTTCATTCCGAGGTGGTCCGAGAAGCCGCTCCTGAAGTCGTGGCAGAAAGTGAAGCCGCCGCTCGGGTGGCCGCGTGAGACCGACTCGCTCTGCCCGACGTGCGTCCGCGAGGCGCGCCAGGAGATTCTCGACGGCAAGCGCGACTACAAGATTCTGTTGACCGAGAAGATCGGCGAGATCAAGGCGCAGATCATCGAGCGCGACGGCAAGATTCTGATGGTCAAGGACTGCCCGATCCACGGCCACTTCGAAGACGTGATGGCCATGGACACGGAGTTCTTCAAGCACCTCGAGGAGTCGTTCCCCGGCTCCGACATGCGGGCGCACAACGACGAGAAGCTGCACAACCACGGCTCCTCGACGATCAAGTACGGCCGCGGATCGGTCCTCACGATCGACCTGACGAACCGCTGCAACATGATGTGCGACCCGTGCTTCATGGACGCGAACCAGGTCGGGTTCGTCCACGAGCTGAGCTGGGAAGAGATCAAGACGCTGCTCGACAACGCCATCACGATCAAGCCGAAGCGGCAGATGTCGGTGCAGTTCTCGGGTGGCGAGCCGACGCTCTCGCCGTACTTCCTGGACGCCGTGCGCTACTCGCGCAAGGTCGGCTACAACTCGGTGCAGGCGGCGACCAATGGCATCGAGTTCGCCAAGAGCCCGGATTTCGCGAAGGCCGCGGCTGAGGCGGGCCTCCGCTACGCCTACCTGCAGTTCGACGGCATCGGCAACGCCGCGAACGCGCATCGTCTCGTGGGCAATCTGTTCGACGTCAAGCTGCGCGCGATCGAGAACCTGTGGAAAGCGGGCGTGGAGATCGTGCCGGTGACGACGATCGTCAACGGCGTCAACAACGAGCAAGTCGGCCGGATCATTCAGTTCGCGCTGGACAACCCGAAGCGAATCAGCTTCCTCTCGTTTCAGCCTGTGTCATTCACGGGCCGCGACGAGGAAATCACCGACGAGCGCCGGCAGGCACAGCGCTACACGCTGTCGCACCTGGCGCACGACGTGAAGAAGCAGACGGGCCTCGGGGAGCCGGTGCGCGACTGGTTCCCAATCTCGTTCATGGGCACGTTCGGCGATTGGGCCGACCTCGTCCATGGACCCGAACACGATTGGGGCCAGTTGTCCTGCGGGTGCCACCCGAACTGCGGCGTCGGCATGGCCGTGATGATCGACAAGGAAACGAAGGAAGCGCGGCCGGTGCCCGAGTTCATCAAGCTGGACTCGCTCGCCAAGGACATCACGAAGATCAACGACGCGGCGCGCGGCCGCTTCCTCTCGGTCTTCGGCATGGCGCTCGCGCTGCTCAAGAACTACGACCCGTTCAAGTCGCCGACGCACTTCAAGGTGACGGACCTGCTCAAGAAGTTCGACAAGACGTTCAACGCGTCGGGTCGCGACTACGGCAAGGTCACCGGCGACCGGACGATGAGCGACGTCGAGAAGCGGCGGGCGGATCGCTGGAACTTCCTCTTCATCGCGGGGATGTGGTTCCAGGATCTCTTCAACTATGACTTCCGCCGCACCGAGCGCTGCATCATCCCGTACGCGACGCAGGAGGGCGAGATCAGCTTCTGCGCCTACAACACAGGGATCGGCTGGCGGAACATCATCGAGAAGATGCACATGACGGCCACGCTCACCAAGTGGTACGACGAGCACGGCCGGCACGAGATCTTCGCGGGCGGCAAGCAGGTTGCGCTCGAGTCCACCGACCACAGCCTCAAGCTCAACGCGGAGGCCGTGGCCAAGGGCCGCCAGACGGACCTCGACGACAAGGGCATCGCCAAGAACGCGCGTGAAGAGAAGATCCGCGCGCGCAAGGCGCAGCAGGAACACGAGAAGATGGCCGAGCTCTACCGCCAGGTCGTGCTGAAGGAAGCGAAGCCGGAAGTCGCGACCGGGCTGCAGATTCAGGGGCTCGGCAAGAAGAAGGACTCGGAGATCGTTACGCACTAACCTGCCTCGCCGAAGCCTCAGGCGAAGGCGGGCCAAGCCACGCAACGAGCCGGCTGAAGCGATTCAGCCGGCTCGTTGTGTTTTTGTGCTACTCTCCGTCTATTACTCCTGCAGGGCAGTAGATATGAAGCGCTACGACAGCCTGGGCGAATTCGAACAGTCGGTGCTCCTGGCCATCGTGCACCTCGGCGAGACCGCGTACGGTGTGACGATCCGTAGGGAAATCGAAGCGCGTACCGGGCGATCTGTGGCCATCGGCGCGCTCTATACGGCCCTCGATCGACTCGAGCGCAAAGGATACGTGGCGTCCGAGATGTCCGATCCGACGCCGCAGCGGGGCGGTCGATCGAAGCGGCATTTTCGCGCCAAGGCCGCGGGCATTGGAGCGTTGAAGCAGTCTCGAGATGTACTGGCGCGAATGTGGAAGGGGCTCCAGATATGACGCCGGCCTCGCCACCTCGCCTTGCACAGTGGCTCGTCGCGCGCTCGATTCCCGGTATTGATCGAATGGCGGTGCTCGGCGATCTGGCCGAGGAGTTCCACACGCTGGAGAGCGACCACGGGGCCGCCTACGCCCGCCGCTGGTACTGGCGACAGACCCTGACGTCACTCGGCCCCAATCTTCAGCGCCGGCTCGCACACGAGGCACCCGTTCACCCGTACACATCGCGAGGATCGACCATGGACTCGCTCTGGCAGGACATTCGCTTCGGCGCGAAGATGCTGCGTCAGAAGCCGCTCGTGACGGCGGTCGCGTTGCTATCGATCGTCGTCGGTATCTCGCTGTCGACCGTCGTCTTCAGTTTGCTCGACGCAGCCGTGTTGTCTCCCTTGGCCGTACGAGACCCCGAATCGATTGCGCTGCTCCTCAACCACCGCGGTCCAGGCCCGGAGGACGTCAATCACAACTTCTCGTATCCCGATTTCGTCGACTATCGAGCCGGCCAGGAAACACTCGTCGATCTCATCGCGTACAGCCGAACGACGGTGACGATGCGGCAGGCGGCGGGCGCGAAGGTCGTGAATGCGGAGCTGGTCTCGGGTGGATTCTTCGCGACGCTCGGCGTTCGCATGACCGCCGGCCGTTGGCTCATCGACGCGGACGACACGCCACGGTCAGCGCCAGTGGTCGTCGTCAGTGAAGCGCTGTGGCGACTGGTTGCTCCGGAGGCGACAGGATTCGAGCCGCGGTCGGTCACCCTGAACAACCGGGAGTTTACGATTGTTGGCGTGGTGCACCGGTCGTTCCACGGGATGAACATCGGCGGCGACGTTCGCGTCTGGGCGGCTATCCAGCAGCAGCCCGTCCTCGATCCATCGGGCAGCGAGAGCTATCTGGCTCGCCGCGGGGCGAGTTGGCTGAGCGTCGTCGGGCGTCTGAAGTCGGGCGTCACGCGCGAAGCAGCGGGCGCGGACCTCAATCGCATCGAGGCCGCGCTCGAGTCGTCCCTCGCGCGCCAGGAGACACGCCGACTCGTCTTCGAACCGGGCGAGCAGGGCGACAGCTTCCTGCCGAAGACGACGGCCTCACCGTTGACGCTGTTGCTCGGCGCTGCGCTCGTGGTGCTCGTCGTCGCGTGCGCCAACGTGGCGAACCTGCTGATGGCGCGCGCGGCTGATCGCGGCCGCGAGATCGCCGTGCGAACCGCCCTCGGCGCCAGCCGCGGCCGGATCGCGCGGTTGCTCCTCGTCGAGGCGCTGATGATCGGGTTGGTCGGATCGATGACCGCCCTCGTGGCGGCGCAGTGGCTCGCGAGGCTCGCCGTCCCGTTGATTCAGGAGTTCGGCCAGTCCGTCACGCTGGACTTCGCGCTCAACTGGCGGGTGTTGCTCTTCGTGAGCGGCGGCGGTATGGGCGCCGCGGTTATCGCCGGACTCGCGCCGATCCTGACGCTGCGATCCCGGCCGGCGCGCGCGCTAGGCGACGGCGGCCGCGGGGTGTCGTCCGGGCTCGTGACCGCCCGGCTGCGACGCGGGCTCGTCGTCATGCAGTTCGCGTTGTCGCTGTCGCTCGTCGTCGCCGCGGTGCTGTTCGTGCGAACGCTCGCGAACTTGCGATCGATGCCGACAGGACTCGACGTCGATCACGTCGTGCTCCTGGAGGTGAGCCCGGAAGGCGCGCAGTACTCGGCGGATCGGATTCGACAGTACTACGCGGAGGCGACGGCTCGTCTCCGAGCGGTACCGGGCGTGCGCGCCGCCGCCTACGGCCGGGTCATCCCGCTCGGGTTCGGCGGCTCCCGTAGCACGGTCGTCGTCCCGGGTTACCAGCCGAAAGCGGACGAAGACATGGAGATCAACTTCAACATCGTGTCGCCAGGCTACGCCGACGCTCTGGGTCTCGGGCTCGTCGACGGGCGCTGGGTCGATGACTCGGATGTGGGTGGCGCACCCGTCTCCGCAGTCGTCAACGAGACGATGGCGCGGCGATATTGGGCGGATGGGCGGGCCGTGGGCCGGGAAATGAATTTCGGCGGAGCCACCGGTCCGGTGTTTCGCATTGTCGGCGTCGTTCGCGACGTGAAGTACCGGATGCTGCGCGAGGAGGCCGGGCCGAGTTTCTACTACTCGATCGGACAAACGGGCCGACCACGCAATGGAGTGATGCACGTGCGGACGGCCGGCGATCCGTCGACACTCCTCGAGACGCTCCGACGTACGCTCGCGGACGTCGACGCCGCCGTGCCGGTCACCACCGCGCGGACCCTGTCGTCTCAGATGATGCTGACCGTCAATGACGAGCGCGTCGCCATGACGATCGGCCTCGCGCTGGCGTTCGCCGCGCTGTTGCTGGCCGCGGTCGGGCTCTACGGCGCGATGTCTTATTCGGTCGCACAACGGACGCGCGAACTCGGCGTGCGCCTCGCTCTCGGTGCTGTCCCTCGACAGGTTTGCGGTCTCGTCCTTCAGCAAGGCCTGCGCTTGGCTCTTGCCGGCAGCACGCTCGGCCTCGTCCTCGGTTTCTGGATGGGCAAGCTCGTCGAGGCACGACTCTATGGCGTCACGCCGGGCGATCTCACGAGCTTCGCTGTGTCGGCCGCTGTTCTGACGATCGTAGCGTTGGTGGCGTGTTGGGCGCCGTCGAGGCGAGCGATGCGAGTGGATCCCGTGGTGGCTCTCCGACAGGACTAATCGCTGGACCTCGACGACAAGGGCATCGCCAGGAACGCGCGCGGCGATTCAACCGGCCCGTGGTGTTTCTGGCGACGGTGGGGCCGGAAATTCTGCCGAGAACGTCATGCCGCCGTCGGGATTGCGCGTCGCGCTGAGCGCGCCTCCGTGGGCATCGACGATGCCGCGGCAGATCCAGAGGCCGAGACCGAGGCCGTCCTGCTTGGTCGTGCGAAACGGCTCAAAGAGCGCAGCCAGGGCTTCGTCCGACAGCCCCGTACCGTAATCGCGGATCTCGACGGCTGCGGTCAGCTCGCGCCGGGACGTCTGCAGGTGGACAGAGCGAGCAGCCGGCTCACGATGCTGCACGGCATCGAAAGCATTCATGAGGAGGTTGAGCACCACCTGTTGGATCTGGATTCTGTTGCCCTGCACGGGCGGAAGGTCGTCGGCCAGGGCCATCTCGAGGGCAATCTGACGGCCGGCGGCGTTGGCCTGGATGAGCTTCACCACTTCGCTGACCGCGCCGTTGAGATCGACGAAGTCGTACCGCGTCGCGCTCTTCTTCAGCAGCGTCCGCATGCGGTGCACGATCTCGCCGGCGCGCTTGCTTTCGTGGACGACGTCGGCCAGCGTTCGGCGCACCTCGTCGAGTGGAGGCTGGTCCTTGGCGAGCTGGCGCATTGCCGCCGCGGCGTTGGTGGTCGCGGCCGTCAGCGGCTGGTTGATGTCGTGGGCGAGCGATCCTGCGAGCACGTCGAGCATCCCGACGCGGCCCAGGTGCGCCAGCGCCTCGCGCAGCTCGTCGGCCTTCGCCCGCTCGGATTGCGTGATGCGGCCGTGGGCCCAGCGGAGCTCGTCCGCGAGCACGTTGATCCCGTGGGCAATCGCATCGAGCTCATCGTGCAGCGGCGAAAGCTCGAGCGTCGTGTTCGTGTCACCCGCAGCGAGCCGTTCGAGCCTTTCGAGCAGCTGATGAACGCGCTCCGCTGTGAGCCTGACCGCCCTCACTCGAGATAGCCCTTCAGCCACGTCAGGGCCTGCGCTTCCTCGACGAACAGCTGGGTCGGAATGCCGGGCCGCGCGACCCGGAAGTAGATGTTGCCCATCATGCGTCCGAGCGGGCTGGCCTCGACGAGCAGCGCCAGGGCAGTGAATGCCGTCACCAGCCGCTGGCCGGAATACAGATGTCGAGTCTCGGCGTCGAGCGGAGGCGAGCCGGTGATGTCGACGAGCAGCGGCCGCCGGCGCCCACCCGTCTCCGAGACCGCCGTGTCGAGGTTTTCGCGGGCATCGGCTGGACGCTGCTGCGCACCCTTTCGGACGCGGACCACGAGCACGCCGTCCTCTCCGAGACCAATCCGGGCCGTCGCTGTCTCACGCATGCCGGGGCGGGGGCGAGGGTACCACAAGCCCGACGGCGGGCTCTTGTGGCGCGATTCGGCCGGCCCGTTGTGTTTCTCGGCTACTCCGTCCTCAACGCCGTCAGCGCTTCGAGTCTGGCCGCGCGCCGCGCGGGTCTGAGTCCGGCGGCGACGACGACCAGGGCGAGGATCGCCGCCGCAGCGGCGATCGTGACGGGATCGCGCGGGTCGAGACCGAACAGCATCGGACCCGTCAGCGGACCGGCGATCCACGCGATCGGCAGTCCGATCGCCAGGCCGGCGATCGCGAGAATCACGACCTGGCGCAGCACCAGCCACAACACCTGCGCGCGCTGAGCGCCAAGCGCCAGCCGTATGCCGATCTCGCTCGTGCGCCTCGCCACCGAGTAGGCCGTCACACCGTGCAGCCCCACGCACGCGAGCAGCAGCGCGAAACCGCCGAACACGGTCAAGAGCGACGCGATCACCCGCTCCCTGCCGATCGTCCGATCGATCTGGTCCTGCTGCGTGCGGAACTCCGAAAGCGGCATCGTCGGATCCACGTCGTGCACGGCCGCTTCAATCGCCGCGCGCACGGCCGCCGACGCCGCCGCCGATCGCACGGCGACCGTCATCGCGCCGATCGTGAACTTGCCGTCCGTCCGCTGCAGGTACGACTGCAGCATCGTTGGTTCCACGGCGTCGCGCAGCCCCTCGTACTTGCTGTCCGTGACGACGCCGACGACGGTGACGTTCCACAAGTCGCCCGTCATTCGTCCGCCAATCGGCGATCTGCCCTTGAAAAACCGGTTGGCCAGCGTCTCGTTGATGACGACGACGGACGGCGTGCCGATCGAATCGGACGATTGCAGCATGCGGCCGGCGACGAGCCGGATGCCCATCGTCTCGAGGTAATGTGGCCCAACCGCGTTGAAATTGATGTCGGCCTCGTGGCCGTCGATCGTCATCGGCGTGTTTGACCCCGAGCCGGTGATCAGTGCGTTCTCGAGGGGCGTCGCCGACGTCACCCCCGGTATGGCTTCGATGCGCTCGAGCAGCCGCGGCATCACCTGCGCTGTGCGCTCCGGCGCCTTGCCGTTCATCGTGGGATCCAGGTTGAACAACATGAGGCCCCGCGGCTCGAAGCCGAGATCGACGCCCGCGTAGTTGTTCAGCGTTCGCAGGAACAGCCCGGCCCCGACGACGAGCGGCAGCGACACCGCGATCTGCAACGCGAGCAGCGCGCGGCCGGCAAAGAGCCTCGGCGCGGCCGAGGCGGTGCGGTGTTTCAGCATCGCATCGGTGTTGCCGCTGAAACGGATCGCCGGCACGAGGCCCGCGAGGATGCCGGCCGTGCAGGCCAGCACCGCCGTCGCGCCGATGAGCGACCAGTCGAGCGACACGCTGATGCCGCTCGTGCCGAGGCCCGATGCGAGCATGGATTGCAGGACGGGCGCGATCCACAGCGCGACGAGGAGGCCCGCGACGCCGCCGATGCCGCTCAGGATCACGCTCTCGAGGAGCAGCTCGCGCATGATCCGCGCGCGCCCCGCGCCGAGCGCCCGCCGAATCGTGAGCTCGCGCTGGCGCGACACGCCGCGCGCGAGCATGAGTCCCGCGACGTTGATGCACGCGATGAGGAGCACCACGCCGGAGACGATGCTCAAGATGCGAAGCGGCAGCCGGGGACTCGTGCGCAACGAGTCGATGCCGCGGGCGCCGGGAAGCATCGCGAGGGTGGACTTCGCGGCGATCTCCGGCTTGAGACCGCCCTGGGCGATGTGGCGAGCGAATGCGGTTCGAAGAATCTCGTACGCCTGGGCTTCCGACGCCGCGCTCGTCCGCGCGATTAGCCGCACCCAGTAGGCCGCCGGCGCGGTGAAGAGCGAGTTGCCTGACTTGCTCCACTCCGGTGACATCAGCGGTTGCTTCGCGAGCGCCATTGTCACGTCCGTGGCGGGAATGAATCCCCCTTGCGACAGCCCGCGATACACCGGCGCGGTCACGCCGACGATCTCCACAATCGCGTCGTTCACGCGCATCGTCTTGCCGCCGACGTCCAGGTCGTTGCCGTAGAGGCGCGTCCACAGGTTCTGGCTGATCACCGCCACCGCCGGCGCGCCGTCGTGGTCGTCCCGCTCGGTCAGGCCGCGGCCCAGCGCGAGCGGCGGCCGCACGGTGCCAAAGAAGTTGCCGGAAGCGAGCATGCCGGAGGAGAGGATCGGCGCGCGCCCCTCGGCTGACACCGTGAGACGACGAACGAAGGTGTACGCGGCGAGCGAGGCTGACCCGGTAGCGGCGTCACGCATCGCCGAGAATTGCGGATAGCTGAAGTTGCTCCGGAAGGACACGCCCGAGGCGTCCATGAAGCTGCTGGCGCTGATGTTGCTGATGCCGAGCGGGCCGTCCTGATGCGGTGACCAGTAGACGAGACGCAGCTCGTCTGGTTTCTCAACCGGGAGCGGCATCAGGAACAGTTGGCGAACGACGGAGAAGATGGTGGTGTTGGCGCCAATGCCAATCGCCAGCGACAGGACAGCGATCGCAGCGTAGCCCGGACTGTGCCGGAGCACGCGCGTCACGGATTTCAGATCGAGCGCCAAGCCCCGGAAGGAGGGGAGCGCGCGCGATCGCGTGTCCCGTCGTCTCTCGCGTGCGTCGCGTCTGACCGCGGCGATCGACGCGAGCGTCTGGCGCCAGTAGCGTTGGCGTGCGGCGCGGGGGCGCACGCCGCCCGCGATCGCCTCGGCGAACTCTTGATCGAGGTCGCCGGTAATGACTTCGCGCGCCTCGCCGCGGAGGACGAGCGAGGCGAGCAGCCGGGCGACGCGCGGTGGATGCGGCGGGAGGGCCATGCCAGTCAGCTCCGCGCGCGGGCCAATTGCGCCATTCGCGCGAGGCCGGTTTCGGCCGATCGCAACGCCGCCTCGCCCGCCGCGCGCATTCGATAGAGGCGCTTGCGCTTGCCGCCGCGCTCGGCCGTGGGGTCACCCAATTCCGACGAGACGAAGCCGCGCTCTTCGAGCCGGGTCAGGGCCGTGTAGATGGCGCCCGGCGAAATCGAGCGGCCCGTCCGCTGCGCGATGAGCTTGCCAATGGTCGGTCCGGAGGCGCCCTCAGGCTCGTCCTGCAGAAAAACCACGGCATAGAGCAGGGTTTGTTCGAGCTCTCCGAATCGTCGTCTGGGCATATTTAACTCAAGTGTAGGTAATATCACGTTGGACGAAGCGTGTCACGAGAAGGCTGGGAGTCGGACCCGGCCCGCCATTCGGATTCTTCCGCCTGGCCTTGTTCGTCGAGCCTGCCCGCCGAAGCCTTGGCGACGGCGGGTTCGTTGATCGCCGGCGGCCTCAGCGGCCCTCGAGCTTGTGCCTATCGGCCGCCGCAAGGCCCGTATGCATTTCTCGAATGGTTGATTCCGGCGGGCGCGATGCTGATTTATTCCACCGCGTTCCTGAAGAAGCTTGGTGAGAAGCACGCGCGTCGCTCGAGGCTTCCGATGATCCGCTGCAGGAGGTCGGGCCCCCCCGGACCTCATTGCTGCTTCTTGAGCGTCCCCTGCATAAGGGTGACCCACACGTGCGGGTCCAGCACGATCGCTGCCGGTTCGCTGCTGACGGGAATCGTCGCTGTCGTGTGCAGCTGCTCGATCCACACGCGCGTGGCGGTTGCCCCCACCCCGATCTCAATCGGCATGCGATACAGGCCCGTCGTCTGCGTCTGATCGAGCGAGACGACGACCTGTTTGGCGGTGGCGTCGTAGTGCCAGGCCGCCTCGAGCTTGAGAATGCCTCCGCGGCGGAGCCACTCGGCGAAGAACCATGAGAGCTCACGCGCTGCGGCGGGGCAGTCGGCGGTCGCCAGGCAGGCGTCTTCCATCGCGCGACGGAAGTCGTCGCTCGACGCATTGCTGTTGCGATATCGCGAGTAGTAGAGCCTGATACCGGCCCAGAAGCCGTTGTCGCCGAGCACGCCGCGCAGCATATGCAGCACCTGCGCGCCGCCTTGATACACCTGCGCGTTGTTCGCGATGACCTTGCTGATGTCGGCGAGATTGTCGTGAACGATCGTCGAGTCGGGATGGGCGAGCGCGTAGCTGACGGCGCTGTCGGCGCCGCGACGGACGCCGGCGATGAAGGCATCCCGGCCGTCGGCGTGCTCCTGATAGAGGAGGGCGAAGTAGGTTGCAAACCCCTCGCTCAACCACACGTCATCCCAATCGCGCTCCGTGGCGGAATCGCCGAACCACTGATGCGCCATTTCGTGCGCGACGAGCTGTCGGCCAGGCACCCCGCGGTACCCATAGAAGATGTTCGAGGCCAGCTCCATCCCTCCGGAAACCGTCGTCGCCTCAACCTGCGCGAGCTTTTCGTACGAATACGGCCCGATGTGATCGCTGAAGAATTCGAAGACGGGTCTCGTCGCGTCGCCGAAGCCCTTGAGGCTGTCGTCGCGGTCCTGTGGGTAGACCCACATCGAGAGCGGCACGCCGCGCACGCTGCCGAAGTGCGCGACCGCGAACGGCGCGGCACCGAGCGCGATCTGCCAGGTCGGAATCGGCACATCCGTGCGCCAACGTGTCTTCCGGCGCCCAGCGGGAAGATCCGTTTCCTCGAGGAGCGCGCCATTGGAGATGACCTGGTATTTCGACGGCGCCGTCACCAGCATCGATACCGGCGCCTTCATCGACGGGTGGTCAATGGTCGCCAGCCAGTTGCGGGCGAGCTGAGGCCAGTCGTTGCTGAAGAAGCCGCGATCGCCGTAGCGGTTCGTCCCGATCTGAAGGCCGGTCGCGGGTGTGCCGTGGTAGTTCATCGTGAAGGTCCACGCCGTCCCCGCCAGCGACGGACGCGGCAGCGTGATGTGAAGTCGATCGCTGCGGTGCGTGAAGGTCACCGGCATGCCATCGGCGACGACCGAGGTGACAATCATGCCCGTCGGCATCGACGTCGGATTGGCGGATCCTGAAAGCCCGCGGCCTCCAGAACTGGGGACGGCTTCGGCCCGTCCGGCGCCTCCTCGGCCGCCGACGCACGGATCAACGCTGGCCCCAGGCGTCCGCGCAGAATTCACACTGCACAGATCGAGATCGAGGGTCGTGATGCCATCGGTCGTGAACCGGACGTCCACGACTTCCGTCATCGTGATCTCACTTGACTCGTCAGTCAGCGTGACGTCAAAGGCATAGCGCGTGATCGAGATGCCAGGTTGCCGGGGATAGGTGTCAGCGCGGACCGACAACGAGCCGCCAACCGTCGCAATGCTCAGGACCATGAGGCCGACGCGAACGAAGTTCCGCATGTCGCGGAGCATACCGCAGCCGCCAGTTGTAAGAACTGCTACCATTCGCCCATCCCGGGATGAGGCCGGCCGACGGACCGGCCTGGAGGACTGCCAATGAAACGCCTGCGACTCTCCGCCGTGTTGATTCTTGTCAGCGCGATCGTTGCGTTTGTGCCCATCGCGGCGCAGAACGCGCCACCCGCGCAGACCGCGCCGACCGCCGCGAAACACGCGATGGATCTCGAAGACATCCTCGCGTTCCGCGCCATGAATGCGACGTCGCTCTCGCCGAACGGCCAATGGGTGGCGTACCGCTTGTCGCCGCTCGAGGGCGACAGCGAGGTGATCGTCAAAGGCACCGCGCCGGGCGCCAAGGAGCTGAAGTTTCCGGTGGGCGAGAACGGCGGCGCGTTCACGTTCTCGCAGGATTCGGCGTGGATCGCGATCACGACGCAGCCGACGCGGAAAGACGCGCAGGCAAACACGCGCGCACGCCGCCCGAATCAGAGCGGTGTGACGATCGTGAACCTGGCGACCGGCGAGAAGACCGCCGTGCCCAAGATTCGCCGCTACGCGTTCTCCGGGGAGGCAGCCGGCTGGATCGCGTTGCACCGGTACGGTCCGGACAACGCGCTGGGCGCGGCGGCACCGGCCGGGGCGGGCGGCGGACGCGGAGGCGGACGCGGCGGCGGCGCGGACACGGCGGGCGACGCGCCGCGCAGCACGGCGCCGCGCGGCACCGATCTGATCCTGCACGAGCTCAAGACCGGCACCGAGCTGAACGTCGGCAACGTGTCGGAGTGGAACTTCAACAAAAGCGGGCGTTATCTCGCGCTCGTGATCGATGCGGCTGACCAGGCGGGCAACGGCATTCAGCTCCGTGACATGCAGACCGGCACGATCGCGTCGCTCGACACCGACAAGGCGTTCTACGAGCGGATGACGTGGACGCAGGAAGGCGACGCGCTTGCCGCGCTCAAGGGCCATGACGATCGCGGTTGGCGCGAGCGGCTCTATGCGCTTGTCGGGTTCACGGGCATCGGCCAGGGCGATCCGAAAAAGGTGAGCTACGACCCGGTGAGCGACACGTCGTTCCCGAAGAACATGGCGGTCAGTGGCAACCGTGCGCCGCAATTCACCGAGGCGCGTGACGCGCTCCTGTTCGGCATCGCGAATCTGACGAAGGTCGAGCGGCCGGCTGGGCGCAACGGCGGCGCGGGCGCTGGCGCCAACCCGACGCCTGATGCGCAAACGCCTCCGGCGGCGGGCGCAACGCCGGCCGACGACACCAACACCGATCGGCCGAACCTCGTCATCTGGCACTACAAGGATTCGCGTCTCCAGACGCAGCAGCAGGTGCAGGAACCGCAGGATCGCAATTTCAATTACGCGACGATGCTCCGGCTGGACGACAAGAAGCTGGTGCGGCTGGCCGACGAGGAGTCGCCGACGGTGAACGTCACTGGCCGTGGTCAATGGGCGATCGGCACGAACAACGGCCCGTACGAACTCCAGGGCAATCTCGACGGCATCCGGCTGCAGGACATCTACGCCATCGACACGAAGACCGGCAGGAAGACGGTCATCAAGAAGGGCCTGCGCTGGGGGAACGCTGCGTCGCCGGACACGACGAAGTACCTCTACTACGACGCGAAGAACTTCTACGTCTTCGACACCGCCACCGGCATCGCACGCAACATGACGGCAGGCCTGCCGACGTCGTTCGTGGACACGGAAGACGACCACAACGTTGTCGATCCGCCGACGAACGTCGTGGGCTGGACGGCGGATAGCGCCAACGTCCTGATCTCGGATCGCTGGGACATCTGGAAGATTCCGGTGGCCGCCGGCGCGCCGGCGGTGAACCTCACGGTGAACGGTCGGAAGGACCAGATTCGCTATCAGGCGCGCGTACGCATCGACCCGGAAGAGCGCGGCATTGACCTCACGAAGCCGCAGTACTTTTCGGCGATGGCCGAGTGGACCAAGCGCGGCGGTTATGGCGTGCTCGAGCCGGGCAAGCCGGGCATCACCATGCTGCTCTGGGAGGACGCGGCGATCCGCGGCCTGGCAAAAGCCGAGAAGAGCGACGTCTGGATGTACACGCGCGAGACGCCCACGGACGCGACCGGCGTCTACATCACCGACGCGACGCTGAAGACCGGCCGCAAAGTCGTGGACACGTCCGCCGAAGCCGCCCCGTTGCTGTGGACGTCGGGCGCGCAGCTGATCGAATATCGCGACGCCCACAAGAAGGTGGGCGAGAAGGAAGGCGCGCGCCTGCAGGGCTCGCTGTATCTGCCGGCGAACTACGAGAAGGGCAAGCAGTACCCGCTCGTCGTGTACATCTACGAGCGCCAGACGCAGAGCCACTTCACGTACGGGCGGCCGACGGCGAACGGCTTCAGCCGTCAGGCGTACACGAGCAACGGCTACGCGGTGCTGATGCCGGACATCACGTACTTCGTGAACGATCCGGGGATGTCCGCGGTGTGGGCGCTCGTGCCCGCGGTGCAGGCCGCGATCGCGACGGGCGTCGTCGATCCGAAGCGTGTCGCACTGCACGGACACTCGTGGGGCGGGTACCAGACGGCGTTCACGATCACGCAGACGAACATCTTCGCCGCCGCCATCGCCGGCGCGCCGCTCACCGACATGATCAGCATGTATTCGGTGATCTACAAGAACACGGGCGGCACGAACGGCGCGATCTTCGAAGCGAGCCAGGGCCGATTCACGACAGGACCATGGGACAACTGGGACGCGTACTCGCGCAACTCACCGGTCTACTACGCGAAGAACGTCAAGACGCCGCTCATCATCCTGCACAATGATCAGGATGGTGCCGTGGACTTCACGCAGGGCATCGAGTACTTCAACACACTGCGCCGGATGGGGAAGTCCGTCGTGCTGCTCGAGTACCCGGGTGAGAACCATGGTCTCGCGCGGCCGGCGAACCAGCAGGACTACACGGTGCGTATGAAGGAATTCTTCGATCACTACCTGAAGGAGGCGCCGGCCCCCGGCTGGCTCGAGTACGGCGTCCCGCGCCTGAAGATGCAGGAGCACATCGATCAGCGGCTGAAGGAACGAGCCGATCACGAGAAGGAGAAGGCCACGTCCGCGACACCGGCGGGCGGACGAGGAGGGCGGTAAGGCCTCACCCGCCACTCACACCACGCGACGGGCCGGCTGGATGATTCCAGCCGACCCGCCACTCGGATTCTTCCGCGTGGCCTTGTTCGTCCGTATCCCCTACGAACCGTCCTGGGTTCAGCAACCCTGGTCCATCCGCTCGACCGTCGACGGAGAGGAGAACCGACATGCGCTCCATTCTTTTCGTGCTCGCGTGCTGCGGCGCCGCGCAGCCGGCGTTCGCGCAATTCACCGCGACCTATGCGGGCACACAGACGCAGGGCGGTACTCAAGTCCCGGCCACGGCGCAGTTTGCCGTGGAGGCCGGGCACGTGGCGGCGATCATGACCGGCGTGCGCGGGGGACGCATCGTCTTCGACGAGAAGGCGCAGGTGCTTCACCTGATCAGCGATGCCGACCAGACCTACATCGATATCGACAAGAGCTCGGCCGGGCGAGGCGACCCGATGCAGATGATGCAGCAGCAGTTGGACAGGATGCCGCCGGCCCAGCGCGCCCAGGCCGAACAGATGATGAAGTCGATGACCAGCGCGATGCCGCCGCCGCTGACATACGTCACGAGCACCGAAAAGAAGACCATCGCGGGATATGAGTGCACTCGCGTCGACGGCATGCGCGGTACCGACAAGGTCACCGAGTACTGCGGCTCGACCTCCCGCGACTTCACGATGACCGACGCGGAGCACAGGACGATGCTCGACATGCAGGGCTACCTGCGCAACTTCATGATCATGGTGAGGAACGCCGATAACACGATGCGCGCGTTCCAGTGGGACACCAGCGTGGACGGCTACCCCGTGAACACCCGCTGCTATGACCACGGCACGATGACGCTCGATCTCACGCTCCAGTCCGTGAGCCGGAAGCCGATCTCCAGCGAGTTGTTCGATGTGCCGAAGGGCTACAAGAAGCTCGACATGTCGACTCTGACCGGCCGCGGCCGCGGCCACGGCGGGCAGTGAAGTGGCGGCCGTCGGCTAGAATGACAACATCATGAAGAGCCTGTTCGTCGCAGTCGTCGGTGTTGCCCTGCTCTCCGCGGCCGGCGTTGCTGGACAGCCGAAGAGCACATCGATCCAGGGTGTCTGGCAGACCGTCGAGCTCAGGATCACTGGCCCGAGCCCGCGCACTATCACGATCCCTCAACCCGGACCGTATCTCACGATCTTCACCGCGAAACACTACAGCCGGACTGAAGTCCAGGCCGAAGGAGCGCGACAGATCCTGCCGGACGTGGCGAAAGCGACGGCCGACGAGCTGCGGGCCGTGTGGGGACCGTTCGTTGCCGAAGCCGGCACGTACGAGCTCAGCGGGGGCATGCTCACGGTGCATCCGCTGGCGTCGAAGAGCCCGGCCGCGATGGCCCCCGGCGCGTTCATCGTCTACAGCTACAAGCTCGACGGCGACACGCTGTCGTTCACGCAGGTACGAAACCAGAGCGGACCGTTTCCCAATCCCTTCACGGCCAAGCTGGTGCGGATCGAGTAGGTTCCACCTCGGCTGACCGCTGGAGCATACTCCTGGCACGATGCCCGGTCATGTCGGCAGCAGGCAGGTATGATGCCGTCGCATGCCACCCGGTCGCGGCGATCCGCGTGCGGACTACACGCACCATCTCGAGTCACGACGCGCTTCGCTCGCCGTCGCGATCCGGCAGCACATTGCGTTCGGAAACTGGCGCCTGGCCGCGCTTGTCGCGGGCCTGATCGCGGCCTACCTCGCCTTCGGCCGCGGGCTGTTCTCCGGCTGGTGGCTCCTCACGCCTGCGGCGGCCTATGTCTGGATCGGCGGCCAGCTCGAACGCGCGCTGGGCGCGCGGGCGCGCTTCGGCCGCGCCGTCGCGTTCTACGAGCGCGCGCTCGCGCGTCTTGACGGCCGCTGGGCCGGGGCGGGAGGCGAGACCGGCGATCGCTTCCTCGACGACGAGCACTTGTACGCGCGCGACCTGGATCTGTTCGGGCCGGCGTCGCTCTTCGAGCTGCTGAGCACCGCACGCACCCGGATGGGCGAGGCGACGCTGGCGGCCTGGTTGAAGGCGCCGGCTGACCCCGCGGCCGTGCGCGCTCGACACGAAGCCACCGCCGAGCTCGCCCCGCGCACCGACCTGCGTGAAGACCTGGCGGTCCTGGGCGAAGACGCACGGACGGTCGTGCGCGCCGAGGCGCTCGCGGCGTGGAGCGAACAACCCGCGCGGCTCCATCCGGCGACGCTTCCTGCGTGGGTTTGGCCGCTCTCCGCGGCCGGCGCGATCGCGGTCGTCGGCGTAATCGCCTGGCTCGCCGCGTTGCTCGGGGTGCTGCCGGTGACCGGGCGCGCGTTGGTTGGCCTGCGCCTCTTCAACGTGACCATGTTCGCCATCTGCGGGGCGACAACCTGGCGCTTCCGCGGACGGGCCGTCGTCATCTTCCACGACGCGGATAGCGCCGCTCGCGACCTCGGGCTGCTCGCCGGTGTGCTCGGCCGGCTCGAAGCGGAGCGCTTTTCGTCGGCGCGCCTGGCCGCGCTGCGCGCCGAGCTCGAGATCGAAGGCGAGCCGCCGTCGCGACGCATCGCCCGGTTGCACGCGCTCATGGGTCTCGTCGACTCGCGCGATCATCTCCTCATCCGGCTGCTCGGACCGCTGGTGCTGTGGGATCTTCACCTGATGTACGCGATCGAGCGCTGGCGCCGGACGTCGCACCCGGCGGTGCGGCGTTGGCTGGTGGCGGTCGGGGAGATGGAGGCGCTGTCGTCGCTCGCCGGCTACCGGTACGAGCATCCGGATGACGTCCTGCCGGAGCTCGTCGCCGGATCGCCGAGCGTGGAGGGCGAAGGGCTGGGACATCCGCTCCTCCCGGAGGCCGTCACGGTCCGCAATGACGTCAGCCTGACTGGCGAACTGCGTGTGCTCGTCGTGAGCGGCTCGAACATGTCCGGCAAGAGCACGCTGCTACGCACCGTCGGGATCAACGCCGTGCTGGCACAGGCCGGGGCGCCAGTCCGGGCGCGGCGGCTGCGGATGACGCCGCTCGACATCGGCACGTCGATTCATGTGCAGGACTCGCTGCTCGCGGGCGTGTCGCGCTTCTATGCGGAGATCACGCGGCTCGGCGCGATCATGCGGCGCGCCGCCGAGGCGCCGCCCTTGCTCTTCCTCATCGACGAGCTCTTGCACGGCACCAACTCGCACGACCGCCGCATCGGTGCCGAGGCCATCGTCAGGGGTCTCGTCGACCGCGGCGCCATCGGGCTCGTGACGACGCACGACCTGGCGCTCGCGCATGTAGCCGACGCGCTGGGTACGCGCGGCGCCAATGTGCACTTCGCCGACGATCTCGAGAACGGCCGGATGCATTTCGACTACCGGATCCGGCCGGGCGTCGTGCAGAAGAGCAATGCGCTCGAGCTCATGCGGTCGGTGGGATTGGACGTGTAGGGTGGCGCCGGGAGAAACACTGGCGCGACTTCAGACCGTCACGAGCGCCGCGTACAACGCCGCGCGTCGATAAACAGACGGCCGCGAGCCCAGGAACCGGATCGTCGAATAACCCGCGGCGCCAAAGAGCGCGGTGAGCCTGGCTTTGGGCACAGGGTAGGGGACCCATCGGTTGGCGGCGTCGGCGTCGTATTCGACGATGAGGAAGCGCCGTGAGGCCATGCGCGGCGCGCAGGAGCGAATGAAACTGGCCTGGTCATCGACGTAGTGCAGCGAGTTGGCCATCAGGATGCCGTCGAGACTGCGGAACGGCCAGCTCGTGTTCGTGAAATCACCGTGGTGCGTTGTGATGCTGACGTTCCCGTGCAGCGACGGGATCTTGCCAAGGGCTGAACGGTCGCGGTCCATCGCATGAATAGCGCTGCCCGGGGCGAGCACGTCGGCGAGCGCGATCGTGAACGTGCCGCTGCCACACCCGAGATCCGCCCACGTCGTTGGCCCAAGCGAACCGACACCGCCTTCGGCAAGCAAGCCGACCGCGTCATTCAACCGCATGATCGATGATAGCGACAGACGCGTGTTAACGATTTCTTGACGTCAGCTTAACGACTCGAGCCGCGGTGTTCCCTAAGGTGATCGTGGAGGGAATGCGATGCGGACGATCATTCTGGCCGCGTGGGTATCGTTGGCGGTGGCCGTGCCGGGAGCGCAGCGTCCACCGGCGCCCAGCGTCGTGAGCGCGCCGGCGCGCGGCGTCACGGTGCCGATGCGGAGCGCAGGCGGCCGCCCCGTCGTCGACGTCACGCTCAATGGCAAGGGGCCGGTCTCGTTCGTGCTCGACACGGGCGCCGCGGGCGGCGCAATGGACCCGGACACGGCGGCATCCCTCGGGCTCAGCGTCAACGGCGGCGTCGTGCCCGTCGCGGCCGTTGGCATCGGCGCCGTCACGCTCCGTGACGTCGTGCTGCGCCCAAGCACGTTCATGCGAGGACTCGGGCCTGACGCGCCGCAAGGCGTGATGTCAGCGTCGTGGTTCGCCAGGCACCTGGTGACGTTCGACTTTCCGCGCCAGACCATCACGATCGCGCCGGGTGCGCTGCCGGCTCCAGACAACCAGACGATTTTCGAGTTCGATGCCGCCGAGATCCTGCCAGGCGTGCCCATCACCGTCGCCGGGCGCGCGCACTACGTGCACCTCGACACGGGCTCGCCGGGCGGTTTGATGCTGCCGCTGCGCATGTCGACGGAGCTTCCGCTTGCTGGTCCGCTCGCCGGCGCTGGCACCGCCAGTACGCAGGCCGGCACCTTCGAGGTCAAGGCCGCCCCGGTCGACGGCGACGTCAAGCTCGGGCAGTTCACGCTGGACGTTGGCTCCGTGCGCTTCAGCGATCTCCGGCCCGGGCCAGGTCCCGCGCCGGGCAACCTCGGCTCGGCAGCACTCAAATCGTTCGTCGTCACGTACGATTCCACGAACCACCGCTTCCGATTCGAGCGACCGTCGTCGGGGCGCTCGTCCGCGTCGCCGACTCTGTGCTCGGGTTGACGCCGCGCCCCTCGTGGCGGATCATCGAGCGGAATCCTGATTGAGCCGACACTCGCGATCGAGGTCACGCCGAAACACTCCTCAGCCGCGCGGACACGCCGCGGCGCCGCCGCCATTGCCACAACCCGTCGATGACCGGCCGCTGTGGCTCGTCCTCGTCCTGATCGGCGCGCTCCTGTTGCTCTTTGTGAATCGCGCCTTCCACATCGACGACCCGTTGTTTCTCTGGGCGGCAAAGCAGATTCAGACCCATCCAGCCGATCCCTACGGCTTTCGGGTGAACTGGTACGGCTCGGACATGGCGATGTTCGACGTGACGAAGAACCCGCCGCTCGCGTCGTACTATCTGGCGCTGGTCGCCTCGATCGTCGGTTGGAGCGAGCGTGCTCTCCACCTGGCCCTGATGCTCCCCGCACTGTCCGTCGTCGCGGGCATGTTCTTGCTGGCTCGGCGCTGGTGCATGAACCCTGCGCTGGCCGTCCTGGCGGGGCTGCTCACGCCGGTGTTTCTCGTCTCGGGCGTCACCGTGATGTGCGACGTGCTGATGCTGGCGTTCTTCGTCTGGGCCGTCCATGCCTGGACGACCGGTCTGGCCGCTCGCAGTCACGCCTGGATGGCGCTCGCGGGCGCGCTCATGGCCGCGGCCGCGCTCACGAAATACTTCGGCATCGCGCTGATCCCCTTGCTGCTCGTGTACGCGCTCGTCAAAGAGCGCCGCGTGGGCGCGTGGCTGCTGCACTTTCTCATCCCGATCGCGGTGCTGATTTGGTACCAGTCGGTGACGCTCCATCTGTACGGGCGCGGTCTGCTGCTCGATGCCGCGGCGTTCGCTCCGGCCACGACGGGGCCCGAGAAGCTGTCAGTCGCCAAGACATACGTGACGCTGGCGTTTACCGGAGGCTGCGTGGCCACCTTGGTAGGCTTGGCGGGGCAATTGTGGTCGCGGAAGGCCCTGTTCGCCGCTCTGGCCGGCGCAGTCGTCGTGATGATCGCGACAGCCACAGCGGGCGCGATCGGACACTACACGCTGCCCGGAAGGCCCGGTGCGTGGTGGCTCACGGCGGGTCAACTCGCGGTGTGGAGCACGGCGGGTGTCAGCCTGCTCGTCCTGGCCGTCCTCGATTGGGTGCGGCGCCGCGACGCCGACTCGCTGTTGCTGCTGCTCTGGACGCTCGGGACATTCACCTTCGCGGGGTTTCTCAACTGGACGACGAACGGACGCTCGTTGCTGCCGCTCGTCGTGCCGGCGGGCCTGCTCATGGCGCGCCGGATCGAGTACCTGACCGAACCGGGCCGATCGCCGTGGCGCGCAGCCGCCGCGCCGTTGGCCGCGGTCGCGTTGCTGTCGGTCGCCGTGACCTGGGCCGACTCCCGACTCGCCGAGACGGCACGCGCTGGAGCGAAGGCCGTGCTCGACGCCTATCCGCCGAAGGATCGCACGGTGTGGTTCCAGGGCCACTGGGGCTTTCAGTACTACATGGAGGCGCTTGGGGCCAAGGCGCTCGACATCGGGCAGTCGCACCTCACGCCGGGCGATCTGGTCATCCTTCCGACGACCAACACGAACCTGTACCCGCCGCCCGCAAATCTGACCGTCACACTGGGGTCGATCGACATCGAGTCCGGTCGCTGGCTATCGACCATGAGTCTTGTGACGGGCGCAGGATTCTACTCGGACATCTTTGGCCCCCTGCCGTTCGCGGTGGGATCGATTCCGGCGGAGCGATTCACCGTCGTCGAAATACGGCCGCACGCGCCGGACCCCTAGCCGTCAGGCCGCGCGCTTCAGCCAGGACGCAGCTGATACGTCCCTCGCGCGTGCATGGTCGCGAATCCTTCGGCGACCAGCGCGAGATTTCCCAAACCGGCGTCCGGCCGCGAGAGGCCCGTCACGCGCGCCAGCTCGCCCGGGATGGTGAGACCCGCACCGGTCAGGAAACAGCGGGCGATCTCGCGGAGCGCCGTCTCACGGCCGATGCGCCGGCGCAGGCCGTCGGGAAAGCGTCCGACACCGAGCGTCCAGATGTAGGTGAACGGTGTGTAGACGACGTCGCCCGGTATGACGATCATCGCGGCCTGCAGCTCGTCGAGCGCGCGCGTGAACGCCGCGCGATCCTTCACGCCGGATTCGACGCGCAGATCGGCCGTGCCCATCTCCCACTCGTGACGGAGCACGCGAAGGATCCCGCGCGCCGGCGCACTCAGCCGCCGGGCCTCGTCCGCGCGGCGCAGCCCCCAAATCGCGTGGAAGTACGGAATCATGCGTGGCGCGATGAACGTCGCACGTCCGCGGGCGAGCTTCGCGTAGTACACCTTGCCGCGGCGAAGCAGCTCGTCCTTCAACGTCCAGGCCAATGACGCTTCGGGATCGTGCTGCACGTGCCGTGGCATGACCGCGTCGCGCCGGCCGCAGACCGCGACGTAGAGCGACGGTCCGGGACGCCTGGCGTCGGTGAGACACGCCGCGAATCCGACCTGTTCAACGAATCGTTCGGCGTCGAGCGCCGTCGCGATCGTGCGCGTGGGATCGCGCCACCATCGGGTGTCGCGATAATCCTCGATGTCGGACGGGAGGACTGGAGGGGCGCGCATGGCTCGCCGCGCGGCCGCTACTTCGTGCCGCGGATCGGCGCCGCGCTTGTGGCCAGCCGGTCGCTGAGGCGGCTGACCATCACGAAGAAGAAGCCCGTCGAAAGACCGCACATCAGGATGCCCGTGAGTCCTTCCATCGGCGCAAGGAGGCGCCATCCGTGCGGCAGCACGATGTCGCCAAACCCGACCGTCGCGTAGGTCACGCCAGAAAAGTAGAGCGAGGTCTCGAGATCGGGCAGACACCGCACCCAGAAATAGAAGGCAGCCCACACCGCGATCTCGATCAGGTGCAGGACCAGCAGCCAGCTCGCCACACCAACGAGCACCTGGATGGTACGCACGGCTCGACGGAGCGGCTGCCCCGTGTGCCGCGGGGTGAGCCAGGGCAGCGCCAGCGCGAGGCCGAGGGCGTGGACGATCACGCACACAGCCAGCAGGCCGAATGCCGCGGTCAGTTCCGGAAACACATCGGACTCACTGCTTAGTGTAGGTGAGCGTCAGGCCGTTTGCCGTCCCTCCGGTCACGATCAGCCGCATCGTCGTGTCTCCCCGGATGCCGTTGTCGTCCAGATCCACGCCCTGGAACGAGAGGGTGCCGTTGTTGATGGTCACGTTCACCTTGCCGAAGCTGCTCACCGTTCCCGTGAGCGGCAGGCTCGTGCCTTCCGGGCCCGTGTAGGTGCCCGTGAATGCCCCGCCGCCGGTCACGGTCATCGTCCGAGTCTCGATGCGGCCGTTTGACGCGTTGACGATCGTGTTGGTCCATGTGCCGGTCAGGTCGATGACGACCAGCGTGGCCGTCGCGCTGACTTGGCGCGCCGAGTCCGAGACGGTTAGCGTCGCGGTCTTGGCGCCGATCGCGCCATAGGTGTGTTCGAAGGAGATGTTGCCCCCCGGAAGCGAGATGAATGGGTCCGAGCTCGACTGGCCATCGCCAAAGTTCATCTGCATCGTCGGGCCCACGCTTCCATTGATGTCGAAATGCACGGTCGTAGCGCCAGCAATCGCGCTCGAGCTCTTCGTGCTCAGCGAGATCGACCGAATCACTGCGGCGATCGTTGACACCTGGATGGTCGACGTCACGCTGAAGGCGCTGTACCTGGCCGTGATCTGCGTGCTGCCGGCCTGGACGGCCCTGACGAGGCCGGCCGCGCTGACGCTCGCCGTCGCCGGGGTTGACGACGACCATTGCGCAGAGGCCGTTCGATCAGCCGTCGAGCCGTCGGACAGGCTCTCGATCGCTGAACACTGCGTCGTCTGGCCGATCGAGGTCAGTACTTGAGCGGCACAGGAAACGACGAACCCGGTGGTCGTCGGACTGGTGGGTCCGCCGCAGCCGGACAACCCGGCCATCGGAGTGAGGAACAGCAGACAGACCACGGCCGCGCGACAGAAGGGGATCGCTGGGGACATCGGCGCACTCCGGGGGAAGCGCACGATGATCCGTCCAGTGGGGGCCGAGGTCAAGCCGAGCGGTCCGCCGGGAACAAAAGCCGGCGTGTGGTGTCAATCGAGGTGAGACAGCGGCCCTCATGACACATGCCCATCACGGGGCGGACCGCGTGACGCAGCCCGCGCCGCCGCGCCCGTCGGCCGACATGAACGTCACGCCGCTCATCGACGTGTTGCTGGTGCTGCTCGTGATCTTTCTGGCCGCGCTGCCGCTCACGCAACGAGGGCTGGACACCAATCTCCCGCCTGCGGTGGTGGATTCGCGGACCAGCGCGCCCGCCGACAGCCAGATCGTGGCCGAATATGGCGCGGACCACCGGCTGACGATCAACAAGCGCGAGGTGGAGATGGCGAGCGCCGAAGCGACCCTCCGCGAGATTTTCAGCGGCCGCCGCGACAAGACGCTTTACGTCATCGGCGACGCGACCGTGCGCTACGGTGAAATCGCGCGGATTGTCGACGCCGCCAAGGGCGCTGGCGTGGAGCGCGTCGGGATCGTCACGGAAGGCATGCGGCGCGAGGCGATGGCTGGCGCGGGTTCGCGTGCGGTCCGCTGAACGGCGCCGGCCCTACGAACCGGCCCGCCAGCCTTGCAGCGCGCGCATGTAGTTGCCGCGCTCGAAGGCCTCGGGTGCTGGGCTGCGCAGCAGGCTCATGCTGCCATGCGCCTGGCGCAGCGAGTCATACTCGTGCTGCTCGAGCCACTCCGCGAGCTCACGGCGCACCGTCGCGAGGTACGAGGGCCCCCTCATGAGGAGCGCCGCGACCAGCTGCACGGCGTGCGCGCCGGCCATCACGGCTTTGAGCGCGTCGAGACCGGAATGCACGCCGCCAGTCGCGCACAGGGAGGCCTTCACCCGCCCCGACAGGATCGCGAGCCATCGCACCCGCAGCAGCAGTTCCTCGGCCGTCGAGAAATGCAGGCGCGGTACGGCCTCGAGGAGATCGAGATCGATGTCCGGCTGGTAGAACCGGTTGAAGAGCACGAGACCGTGGGCGCCGGCCGCGTCGAGCTCGCGCGCCAGATGCGGCAGCGAGGAAAAGAACGGCGAGAGTTTGACCGCGAGTGGAATCGTCAGCCGCTGGCGCACCGTATGAACGCTGTCGAGCAAACGCCGCTCGACCGCGGCACTCGTCTCAGCGGGATCGGTCGCCACGTGGTAGAAGTTCAACTCCATCGCGTCCGCGCCGGCCTGCTCGATGAGCTGTCCGTAGTGCAACCAACCCGCGGGGGTCGTGCCGTTGAGCGACGCGATCACGGGAACCTTTACGGCGGCCTTGATGCGCCGCACCTGCTCCAGATACCGATCGGGACCGAGCGCGTAGTCGTCCGGCGCCGGAAAGTACGACAGCGCCTCGGCGAACGACTCCTCGTGCACCTGCATGTGGTGCACGACGCCCTGCTCCTCGCGCGTGATCTGCTCCTCGAAGAGCGAGTGCACGACAATGGCCGCCGCGCCGGCGTCCTCGAGGCGACGGACGGCGTCGAGATCGTCAGCCAGCGGCGATGCGCCGGGCATCAACGGATGCGGCAGCTCGAACCCGAGGTACGTGGTGCGAAGGTCCATCGCGTCCTCACTTCTTCGGCTTGTGGCCGGCCAGCTCGGCATAGAGCGCGTACCGCTCTCGCGCGTCCGTCCGGGCCGACTCGACGAGCATCTTGAAGCGCGCAGGCTGCGACTGCTCGACCATCCGATACCGCGACTCGTTGCGCATGTACGTCTCGAGACTCACCTTCGGCTCGCCCGAGTCGAGCTGCAGCGCGGGCTCTCCCTGCGCGACTCGGCGCGGGTCGAACCGGAAGAGTGGCCAGTGGCCCGAATCGACCGCCAGCTTCTGCTGTTCGAGGCCGAACGACAGGTCGTAGCCATGCGCGATGCAGTGGCTGTACGCAATGACGAGCGACGTGCCCGGATACGCTTCGGCTTCCGCGAGCGCCTTGACGGTCTGTGCGTCCTTCGCGCCAAACGCGATGCGGGCGACGTAGACGCTGCCATACGCCATCGCCATCAGGCCGAGATCCTTCTTGGGCGTCGCCTTCCCCGCGGCAGCGAACTTCGCCGACGCGCCGAGGGGCGTCGCCTTCGACTGCTGGCCGCCCGTGTTCGAGTACACCTCGGTGTCGAGCACGAGAATGTTGACGTTGCGGCCGAGCGACAGCACGTGGTCGAGGCCGCCGAACCCGATGTCGTACGCCCAGCCGTCGCCGCCGATGATCCACACGCTCTTGTCGACGAGGTAGTCGGCGAGCGCGCTCAGCCGCCGGGCCTCGCCATCATCGTCGTGACTGGCGAGGACGAGCCGCAGCGCGGCGACACGCGTCCGCTGAGCGGCGATGCCGGCTTCCGATGACTGATCGGCCCCGAGCAGCTGGCCGGCGAGCTCGACGCCGATGACGCTGTGGTCGCCCAGGGCGTGCACCAGCGCGCGCGCGTGATCGCGATGCGAGTCCACGGCCAGGCGCATGCCCAGTCCGAACTCCGCGTTGTCCTCGAAGAGCGAGTTCGCCCAGCCCGGGCCCCGGCCGTCGCGATTCGTCGTGTAGGGCGTCGTGGGCAAATTCGCCCCGTAAATCGACGAGCAGCCGGTGGCATTGGCGATGAGCGCGCGGTCGCCGAAGAGCTGCGTGACGAGCTTGATGTACGGCGTCTCGCCGCACCCGGCACACGCGCCCGAGTACTCGAACAGCGGCTCGAGAAACTGGACGCTCTTGACGTCGGGCTTGACGGCCGATCGATTCGGCTCCGGCAGATCGAGGAAGAACGCGTAGTTGGCGCGCTCGGTCTCGCGCAACGGGCGCTGCGGGTGCATGTCGAGCGCCTTGTGCTTCGGGTTCGACTTGTCCTTCGCGGGACAGACGACCGTGCATAGCATGCAGCCCGTGCAGTCTTCCGGCGCGACCTGAATCGTGTACTTGAGTCCGCGGAACTCGTCGCCCGCCGGCGCCTTGAAGTCCACGGTCTTGAACGTGGCTGGATGGCCGGCCAAGCGGTCCGACGCATAGACCTTCGCGCGAATGGCGGCGTGCGGACACACCATCGCGCACTTGTTGCATTGAATGCACAGCGCCTCGTCCCACACCGGAATGTCCAGGGCGATGTTCCGCTTCTCCCACTTGGCGGTGCCCATCGGCCACTGGCCGTCCGCGGGAAACGCGCTGACCGGCAGCCGATCGCCGTGATTGGCGAGCATCGTGGCGGTCACGCGCTGCACGAATTCCGGCGCGGCTGTCGACACGACCGGCGACTTCCGTCGACGCGCGGTTGCGGCTTCGGGGACCTGCACCTGGTGCAGGTTGGCAAGAGTCTCGTCCACCGCGGCGAAGTTCGCCAGCACGACGTGCTCACCCCGCTTGCTGTAGGTCTTGCGAATCGCGTCCTTGATGTGAACGATGGCCTGGGCCCGCGGCAGGACGCCCGAGATCGCGAAGAAGCACGTCTGCATGATCGTGTTGATGCGCGTGCCCATGTTCGTCGCGCGCGCCACGGCGGACGCGTCAATCACAGAGAACTGCAGCCGCCGCTCGAGAATCTGCTCCTGGATCTCCGCGGACAGCTCATCCCAGACCTCATGTGGACCGAACGGCGCATTGAGGAGAAAGACCGCGCCCGGCTCGGCCAGCTCGAGGACGTCGTACTTGTCGAGGAAATCGAATTGATGGCACGCCACGAACGTGGCTCGACGAATCAGATACGGCGCCTTGACGGGGCGCGGGCCGAATCGCAGGTGTGAGATCGTGATGGCGCCGGACTTCTTCGAGTCGTACACGAAGTAGCCCTGCGCGAAGTTGTCTGTGTCCTCGCCGATGATCTTGATCGAGTTCTTGTTTGCGCCGACGGTGCCGTCCGCGCCCAACCCGAAGAACACGGCACGCACGACGTCCTTCTCGCTGCCGTCGAGATGGAAGTCCTCGTCCACGGTCAGCGACAGCCTCGTGACGTCGTCCATGATGCCGACCGTGAAGTGGCGCTTCGGCGAAGGCGCGGCCAGCTCGTCGAAGACGGCCTTCACCATCGCCGGCGTGAACTCCTTCGACGCCAGGCCGTAGCGGCCGCCGATGACGCGCGGCATGAGGGACGACGGCATCAGCCCGGCCGCGCGCGCTTCGGAGATCGCCGTCACGATGTCCTGATAGAGCGGCTCGCCGACCGCGCCCGGTTCCTTCGTGCGATCGAGGACCGCGATCGCTGCGACCGTGCGCGGCAGCACGGCCGCGAACGCCTCGACGGAGAACGGGCGATACAACCGGACCGTGATCACGCCCACGCGGTCGCCCTGCGAGACGAGCCACTCTGCGGTCTGGCTCGCGGTCTCCGCGCCGGATCCCATCGCGATGATCACGCGCTCGGGTGCAGGGTGTCCGGCGTAGTCGAACAGGTGATAGTGGCGGCCAACCCGGGCGGCCAGCGTGTCCATGACACTCTGGACGATGCCCGGACACGCCAGGTAGAACGGATTGCAGGCCTCGCGGGCCTGGAAGAAGACGTCGGGATTCTGCGCGGTGCCCCGTAGCGTGGGCGCGTCCGGCGTCAGCGCGCGACGCCGATGTGTCGCGATGAGCTCATCGGGGAGCAGCGCTCTGAGGTCGTCGTCGCTGAGCGCCTCGATCTTCGCGACCTCGTGCGACGTACGGAACCCGTCGAAGAAGTGCATGAACGGCACGCGCGATCGCAGCGTCGCCGCCTGTGCGATCAGCGCGAAGTCGTGCGCCTCCTGCACGGAGTCCGACGCCAGCATCGCCATGCCTGTCTGCCGGCACGCCATCACGTCCGAGTGGTCGCCGAAGATCGACAGCGCGTGCGTCGCCACCGTGCGCGCTGTCACATGCATCGCGAAGGGCGTGAGCTCGCCCGCAATCTTGTACAGATTCGGGATCATGAGCAGCAGGCCCTGGCTCGCGGTGAACGTCGTCGAGAGCGAGCCCGCCTGCAACGCGCCGTGCACCGCGCCGGCGACGCCGGCTTCCGATTGCATCTCGACAATCGACGGGACCGTGTTCCAGATGTTCCTGCGGCCCTTCGACGACCACTCGTCCGCCAGTTCGCCCATCGCGGTCGATGGCGTGATGGGATAGATGGCAATGACTTCGTTGGAGCGGTGGGCCACGGAGGCCGCGGCTTCGTTCCCGTCTACGGTGATCCACGTGCGGGCCATGGTGAGCCCCTTTCAACGGCGATCATATCCGACCATCTCGTCCGAACGAGCGGCCAACGAGCGCATCCAGTGCGGCGAGGCACTCCTCCCAGCCTCGTCTGTGCTGGTCGCGCGCAGACGCGTGCGGGATTCGCTCGTGTACCACACTCACGTCCGTGCCGTGGTCCGTCGCGTCGAATCGCACCGTCACGCGTTCGGGTTGGGCGTCAGCATCGGTCTGCCACGTGTAGACAAGGAGCGTCGGTCGCTCGATGCGCTCGAACTCGCCCACGATCCAGACCACCCGCCCCTCGGGAAATCGGTTGGCGAGACGATAGCGGCCGCCGACACGCAAGTCGACCTGCGCCTCAATACACTCGACGCCGTGCGGTCCCCACCAGCGCATGAGCTGATCCGGCGTGGTCCAGGCGGCGAACAGCCGCTCGGGCGTCGCGCGAATGGTCTTGCGCACCGCAAGGCTAATCACTTCGCGTCCTCCACATACATGGCGAGCGCGTCCAACGTGTCGCGCCAGAAGGGACGATAGTGCGCGAGCCAGCCCTCGACAGATTTCAACGGTGCCGGTGACAACGCGCAGTGATGGACGCGACCGTCGACCGTCCGGTGGACCAACCGGGCGTCTTCCAACACTCGGATGTGGCGGGAGACTGCGGGGAGCGACATATCGAAGGGCGCCGCCAGATCGGTCACCTTCGCGGGCGCCTTGGCCAGTCGCGCCAACAAGGCGCGCCTCGTGCGATCGGAGAGGGCGTGAAAGATCCGATCGAGCCGATCCTCAGGCGACGGGCGCGCGCGCGCTCGACTTGACACAGGTTAATATTAAACAATATTGTTAAATATTCCAAGGAGAGTTCATGGCGAGCCTCGTTACCCGTCGGCAATTCGTCGTCCGCCTCGCTGCGGCCGCACCGGCCATGACGCTGTTTCAACCAGGCGTGGCGCAATCGGCGCAAGACCGCATCTCCCGCACCGCCGAAGCCATTCATCAGGAGGTGGCACTGAGCGCGACCGCGCGTCGCGTCTACGAGGCGCTCACCGAAGCCGCACAATTCACGAAGGTCACGACATTCAGCACCGTGGCCAACGCGCCGCCCGCGCGTATCGGCCGGGCCGCAGGCGAGGCATTCTCGCTCTTCGGAGGGCACATCGTTGGCCGGCACCTCGAGCTCGTGGCGCCACAGCGCATCGTTCAGGCGTGGCGGGCCGCGGATTGGGAGGCGGGCGCGTACTCGATCGCGAAGTTCACTCTGCGCGACGAGGGCGGACAGACGACGATCGTCTTCGATCACACCGGATTCCCGGCCGGCCAGGCCGAGCATTTGGCGCAGGGGTGGTATGCCAACTACTGGGAGCCGTTGCGACGGTACTTCGCGTAACCGGTCATCGCGCTTCTGCTAGATTATCGGGTGGCACCTCGGTCCGGTGCCGTTCCCATGCCTGTCCCTGAAAGGATGGAGCGATGACTACCCGATATGCTTCCCGCCGCTGGTCCCTCGCGATTGTGATCGCCAGCCTGTTCGTTGGCGGCGTCCTCTTCGCGCAAAATCCCGGCGGTACTCAGCCGACTGCGGTCATCAACGCCTCGGACGATCCGTTGCTCCGCGGCCTGAGCTTCCGATCGATTGGTCCCGCCGTGATGATGGGCAGGCTCGACGACATCGAAGGCGCCGAGAAGGATCCGATGACGATGTACATCGGCTTCGCCACCGGCGGCCTGTGGAAGTCCACTGATGGCGGCATCCACTGGCAGTCCCAGTTCGATGAGATGCCAAACGCGTCGATTGGCGACATCGCCATCGCGCCGTCGGATCCCAACGTCGTCTACGTCGGCATGGGCGAGCCCAACAACCGGCAGAGCTCATCGATTGGGAACGGCATCTACGGCACGAAAGATGGCGGCAAGCACTGGACGTTCCTCGGTCTGGATGACGTGCAGTCAATTGGTCGCGTCGCCGTCGATCCCGTCAATCCCAGCATCGTGTTCGTCGCCGCGGTCGGGCACCTCTTCGGGTCGAACGACGACCGTGGTCTCTACAAATCGATCAACGGCGGCCAGACATGGAAGAACGTGAAGCACATCGACGCTGATACCGGTTTCAACGACGTCCAGATCGATCCCGTCAATCCGAAGATCGTCTACGCCTCGTCGTATCAGCGTCGGCGGACCTGGTGGGGCGTGAACGGCGGCGGTCCAGGCAGCGGCGTGTGGAAGTCCACCGACGGAGGCGAGAACTGGACGAAGCTCGCAGGCGGCGGGTTTCCGGCGCCGCCGGACGGCATTCTCGGCCGGATCGGTCTGTCGATCTACCGCGCCAAGCCGTCAACGGTCTTCATGATCGCCGAGGTCGGGGCCGAGGGTGGCATTCAGGTCGGCGTAGGTGATGACGGCGGCCCACAGAAGTCGGGCACGCCGTGCTGCGGCGATCCAGGATCGCGCAACGGGCCCGTGCGAAGCGGCGTCTGGCGCTCGGATGATGCGGGGAAGACGTGGACCTTCCTCTCGAACGTGAACAACCGGCCGATTTATTACACCCAGATCCGCGTCGACCCCACGAACGACCAGAAGCTGTTTCAGGGCGGCGCACAGGCGCAGATGTCGCTCGACGGCGGCAAGACGTGGCAGGGCCTGCAGGGAACGGGTCACGGCGACTATCACGCGATCTGGATCAACCCGAAAGATCCGCGCAACGTCGCCGTCGGACACGACGGTGGCCTCGATATCAGCAACGACGGCGGATTCTCGTGGGATTACCACAACGACATGGCGCTGGGGCAGTTCTATCAAGTGTCGGCCGACATGCGGCGGCCGTACTACGTGTGCGGTGGCCTGCAGGACAACCAGGCGTACTGTGGTCCGAGCGCGGTGCGCTCGACCTACGGCGGCGTGAACACCGATTGGTACAACATCGGCGGCGGCGATGGCTTCTATACGCGGCAGGATCCCACCGACTGGACGATTCAATACGCCGAGTCGCAGAACGGGAACATGCAGCGGCATGATCTGCGCAACGGCACCAACAAGAGCATCCGACCGAACCCAGGTGGGGGCGGACGCGGCGGCGGGCGGGGCGCGGTGGCGGCCGAAGGCGGTGCGCCCGGCATCGCTCCGCCAGCACAGCCGGCGGCGGGTGCTGGCGCTGGCGGCGGACGAGGCGGCAACATCTTGAATGCGCCGCCTAACGTCGAGCCACTGAGGTTCTACTGGAACGCGCCGTTCGAGATCTCTCCGCACAATCCGGCCGTCGTCTACTTCGCGGCGCAGTACGTGTTTCGATCGACCAACCGCGGCGACACGTGGACGATGAACAACAAGGATCTAACGAAGAACGTGGATCGGTTCTCAATGCCCATCATGGGTGTGGCCGGCAACGCGCCGATGGCGTCTAAGCACGACGGCTACGGCGAGAACTCCGTCATCACGCAGATCCGCGAGTCCCCTGCGCGTCCCGGCGTCATCTGGGTTGGCACCGACGACGGCAACCTGCAGGTGAGCATGGACAGCGGCGCGACCTTCACGAACGTCGTCGACAACATCAGTGGGGGGCCGAAGGGCTATGTGCAGATCTCGCGCATCGAGCCGTCGCGCTTCGACGGGGGGACGGCCTATGTCGCGCTCGACAACCACCGCAACGACGACTGGAAACCGTATCTGTTCAAGACCACGGATTTCGGTAGGTCGTGGGTGAACGTGACGGGCAACCTGCCGGCCAAGGGCAACATCAACGCGCTGCGTGAAGACCTCGACAACCCGAACCTGTTGTTCGTCGGCACGGAGTTCGCGCTGTTCGTCTCGGTCGACGGCGGCAAGGACTGGAAGAAGTTCATGGCCGGGCTGCCTAGTGTCCGCGTGGACGACTTGCTCATTCACCCGCGCGACCGCGATCTGATCGTCGCGACGCACGGGCGCTCACTCTGGATCGCGGACGACATCACACCGCTCGAGCAAATGGCGTCGGCGCCCGGTGCGACCTTGAAGTTGTTCGATCCGCGGCCAGCGGTGCAGTGGAAGAACGACACGGAGGCGATGCGCCGCGTGACGGGACGTCAGTTCCGCGGCACCAATCCCCAAGGCGGCACGGCGCTGGCGTTCTGGGCGCAGAGCGACATGTCGGACGCGAAGCTCGAGATTGTCGAGAACGGCCAGGTCATTCGGACGATCGCCGCACCGGCGCGCGCGGGCATGAATCGAATCCAATGGGACATGCGGCGTGATCCATTGGCTGGCACCGGCGGTCGCGGCGGTGGGGGAGGCGGCGGGCGCGGTGCCGGTCCGGTCGGCGGTGGGGGCCGCGCCGCCGAACCGCCAGTGCAGGTCTCACCCACGGGCCCGCAGCCGGCAGTCGTCGGCGGCGCCGGTGGACAGACGCCTGGCGGCGGTGGAAGAGGCGGTGGCGCGGGCACGGGCGTGCCGTTCGTGGCCGGCGGCGCAGGCGGCCGCGGCGGATTTGGTGGTGGCGGCGGTGAGCTCGTCGACCCCGGCACTTACCTGGTGCGCTTGACGGCCGGCGGTCAGACGCTCACGACATCGGTCGTCGTGCTCGAAGACATCTGGATGCGGAAAAACTAGTGCGGTGTCAGGTGCGGGGTGCAGGCACCCCGCACCTCCACGCCCGGACCTCGGACCTAGGACTTAGGACGACGTGTATCCGGTAAGAATGCCGTGAGCAGTCCGAGCGCCGGGAGGAACGCGCACACGCGGTAGACGACGTCGATGCTCGTGGCGTCCGCGAGCTTGCCGAGCGCCGCCGCGGCAACGCCCGCGACGCCGAACGCAAAACCGAAGAAGAGTCCCGACACCAGGCCGACCCGCCGCGGCGCCAGTTCTTGTGCGTAGACCAGAATCGCGGAGAATGCCGACGCGAGGATCAATCCGATCAGGACGCTCAGCACCGCGGTCCCAAAAAGACTTACGTAGGGCAGAATCAGCGTGAACGGCAGCACGCCCAGAATTGATGCCCAGATCACCGACTTGCGCCCAATGCGATCGCCAATCGGTCCGCCGGCAAACGTACCAGCCGCGACGCCCGCGAGAAAGCCAAAGAGATAGAGCTGCGCGGCCTGCACGGAAATCTGAAACTTGTGGATCAGGAAGAACGTGAAGTAGCTCGTGAGGCTCGCGAGGTACACGTACTTCGAGAAGACGAGGATCAGCAGAATCGCCATGCCGCGGCGCACGTCGTCGCGCGGCAGGCCTGGCCCGGCGTCCTTCACGGTCGCGGCCGCGCGATGCATGCCCGTGTGTGCGTACCACGCCCCGACGCGCCAGAGGATCACGATGCCCGCCACGGCGATGACCGAGAACCACGCGATGCTCCCTTGTCCGCGCGGGGCGACGATGAACGCGGCGAGGAGCGGACCGAGCGACGATCCGGCGTTGCCGCCGGTCTGAAAGAACGACTGCGCGAAGCCGTGCCGGCCGCCTGACGCGGCCCGCGCGATGCGCGACGACTCGGGATGAAAAACGGCGGACCCCACACCGATCAGCGCGGCTGCCGAAAGGATCAACCCAAAGCGATTCGCCACTGCCAGCAGCAACAGGCCGCTCATCGTCGCCGTCATGCCGACGGCGAGGGAGTAGGGCTGCGGCCGCCGGTCGGTGAAGTGACCGACGACGGGCTGGAGGAGCGAGGCGGTGACCTGGTTGGCCAGCGCGATCAGGCCGATGTGCAGGAAATCGAGGTCGAATTTGGCCTTGAACAACGGGTACAGCGCGGGCAGCAGCGATTGCAGCAGGTCGTTCAGCAGGTGGCTGACGCTGACGGCAATGAGCACGTTGAAGGCAGTACGCGAGGCGGACGTCGTCATGATCAAACCAAACGCTCCAGTATAGGATGCGGGCATGCGAATCCGATTTGCGGTCGCCCTCGCCGTGTCGTGCCTCGCGCTCGCTGGCGGTCACCTGGCTGGCCAGCAGAAGCGCGTCATCACCGATCAGGACCTGCTGAAGTTCGTCTGGATCGCCGATCCGCAGGTCTCGCCCGACGGCCGCCAGGTCGTGTACGTGCGAGTGGTCGTCAACGAGAAGACGGACGACTACGACACGAGCCTGTGGACCGTGCCGAGCGACGGTCACGAAGCACCGCGCGCGCTGACGTCCGGCACGCGGGATGCGTCGCCGCGGTTTTCGCCGGACGGCAAGCGGCTCGCGTTCGTGCGAGCCGGCGCGGGACAGCCGCCGCAGATTCACGTGATCTCGCTCAGCGGCGGGGAAGCGGCCGCGTTGACGGACCTGCCGAAAGGCGCGGGTGCGCCGGCGTGGTCGCCCGACGGCTCGAAGATCGCGTTTTCGAGCACGACGAAGCCGGAGGATTTCGAGAAGAAGACCGACACGGCGCCCAAGAGCGACGTGCGCGTCATCACGTCGGCGGTCTATCGCGCGAATGGCGGCGGGTGGAACGATCCGGATCGGCCGCCGCACGTGTGGGTGACCGACGCGACGATCGCGTCGCCGCTGCCCAAGGCGAAGGCGCTCACGTCGGGCAAGTACGCCGAGGCGGGCCAGGGGTGGTCCACCGACGGCACGCGCGTGTACTTCACGTCGACGCGCGAGGACGAACCGTATTTCCATCAATCGAAGGCGGAGCTCTTCTCGGTGCCGGCCGGCGGCGGAGAGATGACGAAGGTTGCGAGCATCAACGGCGCAATCGGCGCCGTGAAGCCGTCGCCCGACGGCAAGCTGCTCGCGTTCGTCGCCGCGCCGAATGGGACGCCCGAGCGGTCGTACGATCAACCCGATCTCTTCGTGACGAACGCCGACGGCTCAGGCACGCCGCGCAATTTGACGACGGCGTTCGACTTCGACGTGAACGGATCGGTTGGCGGCGATCAAGGCGCGCCGCGCGGTGGCCGGTCGGCCGGGCCGATCTGGTCGGCCGACGGCAAATCGATCGTCATCGTCGCGGGCGAACACGGCGACGCGGATCTCGTGCGCGTCAACGTCGCGACTGGTGAGGTCGCGCCGTTGACGAAGCCGCAGCACACGGTCCTTTCGTACTCGGCTTCGGCGAACGGCCAGACGGCCGTCGCCCTCATCTCGACGCAGACGACCATCGGCGATCTCTTCGTGCTCAATGGCGAGACCGGCGGGCCCCCGCAGCAAATCACGCACGTCAACGACGCGCTCTTCAGCACGCTGAAGCTCAGCGAGCCCGAGCAGATCACGTGGAAGAGCTTCGACGGCAAGACCATTGAGGGCTGGGTCATGAAGCCGCCAGACTTCGACGCGTCGAAGAAATATCCGTTCATCCTCGAAATCCACGGCGGCCCGCACAGCGCCTACGGCAACGTGTTTACGCACGAGTTTCAGATGCTGGCCGCGCGCGGTTACGTCGTGCTGTTTCCCAATCCGCGCGGGAGCAGCAACTACGGGCAGGACTTCGGCAACATCATCCAGTTCCATTATCCGGGCGACGACTACAAGGACCTGATGGCGGGCGTCGACGAGATCGTCAAGCGGCCGTACATCGATCGCACGAAGCTCGGCGTGACCGGCGGGAGCGGCGGCGGCCTGCTGACGGACTGGACCGTGACGCAGACGAATCGGTTCGCGGCGGCGGTATCGCAGCGCGATATCGCGGACTGGTACGGCTTCTGGTTCACGGCCGACTTCTCGCAGTACACGGCGTCGTGGTTCCGCAAGGCGCCGTGGGAAGATCCCACCGACTTCGCGGCGCGGTCGCCGATCACGCACGTGGGCAACGTCAAGACGCCGATGCTGTTCGTGCTGGGCGATGAGGACCTGCGAACGCCGCCGGCCGATGGCGGCGAGATGATGTTCCGCGCGCTGAAGTACTTGCACGTTCCGACCGTCATGGTCCGATTCCCCGGCGAAACGCATGAGCTCTCGCGCTCGGGCAAGCCCGCGCACCGGATCGAGCGGTTGCGTCACATCGTCGGGTGGTTCGACAAATGGCTGCAGGGTAAAGACGACTTGTATCCGGACGCTAAACGTTGAAGGTTCGACGAGTTCGGCATGCGAGCGTTCGGGCTCGCGTCGTCGGCGGATGACCTCTGGGCGGTCGCCGGTCTGGCGTTCGCTTCGGCGGCGCTCCTTGGGCTGCCCGCGTTACGGTGGGCGATCGAGCATGGCCGCACGCGTCTGGTGCCGCTCGCGGTGACGGGTGCAGTCGCCGGCCTCGTCGCGCCCCTGCTGATGCTCGTGAGCGGGGCGATCGGACAGCTCGCGCACGGCGGCAGTGACTACGCGCGCTGGGTCTTCTCGCACGGGCCATCGCTGCCGTGGTACGGCGTGATGCGGTGGTCGCGCTTCTACGCCCTGGTTGGGGAGTGTGCGGCGATCGGGGCAGTCAGCCTCTCGCTGATGACGGTGTTCACGCGGCGCTAACCGCCGCGGGTGTGCATCTCCAAATGCGCGTCACGCTTCAGCACGCTGACGGGAATGAACGCGCCCCGGCCGCGCACGGCGCGGCGCTCTTCGGCGCCGCGGTCGGCGCGGCTCGCCCAGACCGCGTCGACGAGTCGCCGCAACGTCTCGTGTGACGCGCCGGCGCGCAGCGGACGGCGCAGGTCCGTGCCGTGCTGCGCGTAGAGGCAGAGCAACAGCACACCGTCGGCCGTGAGCCGCGCGCGATCGCACGTCCGGCAGAACGGCTGCGTCGTCGACGCGATGATGCCGAACGTCAGGCCGTCCGGCAGCTGGAACCGCTCAGCCGGGGCCGACGTCGACTCGCCGGCCGGCACGATCGGGCCGTAGTGGCTCGTGAGGCGCGCGAGGATCTCGGCGCGCGAGACGACGGCCTCGGGCCGCCATTTCGTGGCGCCGCCGACGTCCATGTACTCGATGAACCGCACTTCGGCGTCGTGCTGACGGGCAAACTCCACGAGATCGATCAGCTCGTCGTCGTTGTCGCCGCGCGTGACAACGGTGTCGAGCTTGAGGCCGGTGAAGCCGGCGCGGCGCGTCGCGTCGATGCCGGCGATCACGCGATCGAACGCGTTGATCCGCGTCAGCCGGTGGAATCGATCCGCGCGCAAGGTGTCCAGGCTTACCGTAAGGCGATGGAGGCCGGCCTTCTTCAGGTCGCCGGCCGCCTCGGCAAGCAGCACGCCGTTGGTCGTGAGCGCCAGGTCGCGTACCCACGCGCGCGACGCGAGCAGCCCGACGAGCTCCGGGACGTCGCGGCGCATGAGCGGCTCGCCCCCGGTGATGCGCAGCCGCTCGACGCCGACTTCCGACAGGAGGTCCGCCAGCCGCGCAATCTCCTCGAACGTCAACACGTCCTCGCGCGGGAGCCAGAGGTACTCGTCCTCCGGCATGCAGTAATGGCACCGGAGGTTGCACCGGTCCGTCACCGACAGCCGCAGGCTCCGCATCGGACGGCCGAGCGTGTCAAGAAGAGGCATCCTTCGACATTCTAGTCGTACGGCAGATACGACAGATACGACCGATACGACGGGTCCGAGGCACCGGAGGCTTGTCAGCTTTCTTCCTCTTGAACACAGAACCAAACCAAATAAGATGACCGACTCAGGTTCCTTGGACCTGTCGTACCGGTCGTAGAAGTCGTACCTGGAGGTTCTTTGTGCGAGCCCTTCGTCTTGCGCTCTTTGTTCCGATCATGGCGAGCGTCCTTCTGTTCGCCCAGGGCCGAGGAGGCCGTGGACAGGGCGGGGCCGCGCCGCCGCCGCTGAATCTGCCGCCGGATACCGAGAAAGTCACGGCGCTCAAGACCGAGGCGATCGGCGAAATCGATCGCATGAAGGACTTCACGCAGCAGATGGTCGACCAGCTCTACAGCTACGGTGAGCTCGGCTTCCAGGAGCTCGAGACGCACACGTATCTCGTCGACGTGCTCAAGAAGAACGGCTTCGAGGTCGAAGAGGGCGTCGCGGGCATTCCGACGTCCTTCATGGCGACGTGGGGGAGCGGCAAGCCGGTGATCGCGCTCGGCTCTGACATCGACGGGATTCCGCAGGCGTCGCAGAAGCCGGGCGTCGGATATCACGAGCCGTTTATGGAAGGCGCGCCGGGACACGGCGAGGGGCACAACTCCGGCCAGGCGGTGAACATCACGGCCGCGATCGTGCTCAAGAAGATCATGCAGCGCGACCGCATCCCCGGCACGATTCGCATCTGGCCGGGCGTCGCCGAAGAGTTGCTCGGTTCGAAGGCGTACTACGTGCGCGCGGGCATCTTCAAGGACGTCGACGTCGTGCTCTTCTCGCACGTCGATCGCAACCTCTCGGTCGCGTGGGGCGATCGCGCCGGCACGGGTCTCGTGTCGGTGCAGTACAGCTTCAAGGGCGAGAGCTCGCACGCGGCTGCAGCGCCGTGGCGCGGTCGCAGCGCGCTCGATGCCGTCGAGCTCATGGACGTCGGCTGGAACTTTCAGCGCGAGCACCTCCCGATTTCGCAGCGGTCCCACTACGTGATCACCGACGGCGGCAACCAGCCGAACGTGGTCCCGCCGACCGCGGCCGTCTGGTACTACTTCCGCCAGACGACGTTCCAGGGCATCAAGGACCTGTGGGCGATTGGCGATCGCATCGCGAAAGGCGCGGCGATGATGACGAACACCGAGCTGCAGCCGACGCGGGTCCTGGGCGCGGCGTGGCCACAGCACTTCAACCGCGCGGTCGCTGAGGCCGCGATGGCGAACATTCAGAAGGTCGGGCTGCCGGAATGGAGCGACGCCGATCAGTCACTCGCGCGCGCGGTGCAGAAAGAGCTGGGCGTCCGCGAGACAGGCCTCGCCACGCGCGTGACGCCGCTCCAAGGCCCGGTCAACGAGGCCGACAACACCGGCGGCGGCTCGGACGACATCGGCGACGTGTCGTGGAACGTGCCGACCATCACGCTGCGCTATCCGTCGAACATTCCCGGCCTGCCCGGGCACAACTGGGCCGACGGCATCGCGATGGCGACCCCGATCGCGCACAAGGGCGCCACGGCCGGCGCCAAGGTCCAGGCGATGACGATGATCGATCTCGTGATGAAACCCGAGCTCGTGCAGGCATCGTGGGACTACTTCAAGACCGTCCAGACCGCGAACACGAAGTACGAGCCGCTCATCCGTCCGGGTGATCAACCGGCGATCGATCTGAACAAGGAATCGATGGCGCGGTATCGGGAGCAGATGAAGAAGTACTATTTCGATCCCACTAAGTACAAGACCTACCTTGAACAGCTGGGGATCGCGTATCCGACCATCAAGAAGTAGTGCGACCGGTCGCACCAGCCGTACCGATATAATTCTCCGGAATGCTCCGCGCGTATCGTGGCCGTCTGCCGAAAGTGCACCCGACCGCGTACGTGGACGAGAGCGCGCAGGTCGTCGGGGACGTCGAGATCGGCGCAGACAGCAGCGTCTGGATGAACGCGGTCGTGCGCGGCGACGTCAACATCATCCGCATCGGCCAGCGATCGAACGTGCAGGACGGTACCGTCGTCCACGTCATGCACGACACGCATCCGACGCACATCGGTGACGACGTCACGATCGGCCACGCCGCAATCGTGCACGGCTGCACGATCGGCTCGCGCGTGCTGATCGGCATGGGCGCGACGCTGCTCAACGGCGCCACGGTCGGTGAAGACTCGATCGTCGCCGCGGGCACGCTGCTGACCGAAGGCATGGTCGTGCCGCCCCGATCGCTCGTGATGGGCAGCCCCGGCAAGGTGCGGCGCGCGCTGTCGGACGCCGAGGTCGCGAGCATTCTGGAGTACTCCGCGAACTACGTTCGGTACAAAAAGGACTATCAGTGATCTCCGCTATCCGAGGCACCCACGACATCCTGCCCGGCACGATCGCCAAGTGGCAGTTCGTCGAGCGCGTCGCGCGTCAGCTGTGCGAGCGCTACGGCTACCTCGAGATCCGCACGCCGGTGATCGAGCGCGAAGAGCTCTTCGCCAAAGGCACCGGCGAAACCACGGACATCGTCCAGAAGGAGATGTACACGTTCACCGACAAGGGCGGTGACCGCGTGACACTCCGGCCCGAGGCGACGCCGAGCATGGTGCGCGCCTACGTCGAGCACAACCTGGAGCAGACGCTGGCCTCCGCCAAGCTCTACACGTTCGGCCCGATGTTCCGGTACGAACGGCCGCAGAAGGGCCGCTACCGGCAGTTTCATCAGCTGGACGTCGAGGTGTTCGGCCTGACCGATCCGGCGATCGACGCAGAAGTGATCGATCTCGCGTGGTCGCTCGTGAACGACCTCGGGATTCGCCGCGCGGAGCTCGTTATCAACTCCGTCGGTGACAAGGAGTGCCGCCCGCGCTTCCACGAGGCGTTGCTCAAGGCCCTGGGCGACGATCTGCCGAAGCTCTGCGCGGATTGCCAGCGCCGCGCGAAGACGAATCCGCTGCGCATCTACGACTGCAAGGTGCCGGCTGACCAGCCCATCATCGACGGGCTGCCGCACTCGGTGGATTATCTGGATGAGAAGTGCGCGGCGCACTTCGAGGGCGTGAAGGCGCACCTCGACACGTTCGGCATTCCGTGGCGGATTTCGCACCGGCTCGTGCGCGGCCTCGACTACTACACGCGCACGACGTTCGAGATTCTCGGACAGGTCGCCTCGGGCGACGAACCGGACGATGCGGGATCGGTCGGCGCGCAGAACGCGCTGCTCGGCGGCGGGCGGTACGATGGTCTGGTGAAGGACCTCGGCGGTCCGGATCGGCCGGGCATCGGTTTCGCGGCCGGTCTCGAGCGGCTGGTCCTGGCGCTGCCCGAGAGTGCGCCCCTCGACACGCCGCACATCGCGTGCGTCGTGGCGATCGGCGACGACGGCCGCGTCGAAGCCCTGAAGCTGCTGCGCGAGCTACGGCGCGCGGGTCTGCCGGCTGTGATGGAGTTCGAAGCGAAGAGCCTCCGTGCGCAGATGAAGCGTGCCGACCGCGTGAAGGCGCGCGTGTCGGTCATCGTCGGCGGCGACGAGCTGGCGCGCGGGGAAGTGACCTTGCGAGACATGACGACGGGCGACCAGCGCGCGGTGGTGCGCGCGGACGCCGTCGAGACCGTACGGACGGCATTGGCATGACAGACGTTTCGTCGAGTTATCGAACGCACACCTGCGGCGAGCTGCGCCCGACCGATGTCGGGCAGGCCGTGGTCTTGCAGGGCTGGGCGCATCGCGTCCGCGATCTGGGCGGCGTGCTCTTCATCGACATGCGCGACCGGCACGGCCTGACGCAGGTCGTCGTCAAGAGCGGCAGCGCCGTGGCTGATGTCGCCACGAGGGTGCGTTCGGAGTACGTGATTGCTGTGCGCGGCACGGTGGAGGCGCGCCAACCCGCGACCGTCAATCCGAAGCTGGACACGGGCGCCGTCGAGGTCCTCGCCTCGTCGCTCGAGATCCTCAACGAGGCGAAAACGCCGCCGTTTGCCGTGAACGACGACGCGCCGGTCGCCGAGGACACACGCTTGCGGTACCGGTATCTGGACCTGCGCCGGCCGGCGCTCCAGCACAACCTCGTCCTGCGCCACAACGTGACGCTGGCCGCCCGAAAGTATTTCGACGCGCAGGGCTTTCTCGAGATCGAGACGCCCATCCTCACACGGTCGACGCCCGAGGGCGCGCGTGACTACCTCGTGCCGAGCCGGGTGCACCACGGCGAGTTCTTCGCGCTGCCGCAGTCGCCGCAAATCTTCAAGCAGATCCTGATGATCGCGGGCTTCGATCGCTACATGCAGATCACGCGCTGCTTCCGCGACGAGGACTTGCGTGCGGATCGCCAGCCGGAGTTCACGCAGATCGACGTCGAGATGTCGTTCGCGACCGAGGAGCTCGTCTACGGCGTCGTGGAGGGCGCGGTCCAGGCGATGTTCGAGGCGGCCGGGCACAAGGTCACGACGCCGTTCGACCGTGTGCCGTACGACGAGGCGATGCGCGTGTACGGATCGGACAAACCGGACCTGCGTCCGGGCATGCCGATCGCGGACGTCAGCGTGACGTTCGCCCAGTCAGCGTTCGGACCGTTCCGTGAGGCCGTCGCCGGCGGGGGAGTGGTCCGCGGGATCATCGTCACGGGCGGCGCGACGTACTCGCGGAAAGATCTCGACGATTTGACCGAGCAGATCCGCCAACTCGGCGGGAGCGGTCTGGTCTGGGTGCGCCTCGTCCAAGGCGCGATTCAGAGCTCGGCCCTGAAAGTCGCGGGCGAGGCCCCGTTGAAGCAGGCGTTCGAAGCGGCGGGTGGCAAGGAAGGCGACCTGTTACTGCTCGCCGCGGGCGAGACTTCGCTCGTCGCGCGCGTGCTCGGCCAGCTGCGCCTCATCATCGCGAAGCGTCAGAATCTCCTGCGGGCCGACGACTTCCGCTTCGTGTGGGTCACCGAGTTTCCGCTGTTCGAGTGGAACCCGGATGAGAACCGCTGGGATTCGATGCACCATCCGTTCACGTCGCCGCGGCCGCAGGACGTCGGGCTGCTCGAGTCGGCGCCGGATCGCGTGCGTGCCCGCGCGTACGACCTGGCCCTCAACGGCTCGGAGATCGCGGGCGGCAGCATCCGGATCCATCGCGCCGACGTGCAACGCCAGGTGTTTCGCCTGCTCGGCATCTCGGATGAGGACGCGCGCGCGCGGTTTGGCTTCTTCCTCGACGCGCTCGAGTACGGGACGCCGCCGCACGGCGGCATCGCGTTCGGCCTCGATCGCATCGCGGCGTTGCTGTGCGGCGAGGGCTCGATCCGCGAGGTCATCGCGTTCCCCAAGACTGCGCAAGCGGTCGATCTGATGGCGGGCGCGCCGTCGGTGGTCGACGAGCGCCAGCTGCGCGAGCTGCATATTCGAATCCGCGACTGACGCGGCCTCGACCATGTTTCGCCTGGGCATCGATCTGGGTGGCACCAAGATCGCGGCGGTCGTCCTCGCCGGCGACGGACGCATGGTGTGGGAGTCGCGCACCGCGACACCGCGCGACGACTACGACGCGACGGTTGAGAGCATCGCTCGCCTCGTCACCGCGGGCGAGCGCGCGGCCGGAGAGTCCTGCACGGTCGGCCTCGGCATTCCCGGCGCGATCTCCCCGGCGACTGGTCTCATCAAGAACGCGAACTCGACGTGGCTGAACGGGAGGCCGTTCCACCAGGACCTCGAGCGCCGTCTCGCGCGGCCCGTGCGTCTGTCGAACGACGCGAACTGCCTGGCCGTGTCCGAGGCGAGCGACGGTGCGGCGGCCGGCGCGCGCGTCGTCTTCGGCGTCATTCTCGGAACGGGCACGGGCGGCGGCGTGGTCGTCGGCGGCGAGGTCATCACGGGCGCGAACGCGATCGCCGGCGAATGGGGGCACAACCCGCTGCCGTGGCCCGAAGACGACGAGCGGCCGGGGCCGAGGTGTTACTGCGGCCAGCACGGCTGCCTCGAGGTGTTCTTGTCGGGGCCGGGGATCGCGGCCGACTACGCACGCCGCGGCGGCGAGCCGTGCAAGAGCGAGGAGATCGTCGCCCGCGCGGCCCGCGGTGAGGCGCTGGCGCTGACCGCGCTCGACGCCTGGGAGCGCCGGCTCGCACGCGCGCTCGCGACGATCATCAACGTCCTCGACCCCGACGTCATCGTCGTCGGCGGCGGCCTCTCGCGCGTCGAGCGGATTTACAAAAACGTTCCCCGCCACTGGGGCGCCTGGGTGTTCTCGGATCGGGTCGTGACGAAATTGTTGCCCGCGCAGCACGGCGATGCGAGCGGAGTCAGAGGCGCGGCTCGACTGTGGGCGCTTCGATAGTCGTACCTTGTATGTTGAGGGTGTCGCTTCCGCGATGAGGTGAGCCCGTTCGTACCTGGGATCACCCCGGAAGACAGCTGGGGCCCCTCATCGCGTAGCGGCACCGCCAGAAGCCCGAACCG
>Ga0163163_10000138_pt1 | contig 75256 bp, 54 predicted proteins | sample S65metaG_FD_119766 | JGI IMG/M metagenome (GOLD analysis project Ga0163163, IMG submission 119766) | Switchgrass rhizosphere microbial communities from Kellogg Biological Station, Michigan, USA - S6-5 metaG | ecosystem: Host-associated > Plants > Roots > Rhizosphere > Soil | place: USA...
AGATTCACGCACCGGGACGGTGCTTGAACTCGCAGCCGGGACGGCTGCGCTACGCGCACGGTTACTTCCTGGCGGCCCAATCGGCGATACCGGCAGGTTGGAAACCCACGATGCCAGCAGCCGCCACACAAGCAGCGTTTTCCACCGGGAGGCAAATTGCAGCACCTCATTCTCGCCGTAGAGCAGACTTCCCGTAGCGTCGGCGTCCTCGCCGGCGAGTTCTGGCGGCGTCCCGCCGCAAGAACTGTCTTGGAATGGTGGCAACTTCAACTTCACGCACCGGGGCGGTGCTTGAACTCGCAGCCGGGACGGGTGCGCTACGAGCACCGATAGGCAGGTTGGAAACCTGCGCTACAGCAAGTTGCAAAAAATCAGATGCGTCAGGCCGTCCAGATGGTAAACTTTAATTGTCCGTTAAATCTTCAGCTCGCGATTGTTATGAACAGTTACAAGTCTTACAAAAATCTGCCGTGCCTGGCGGGTATTTGCACTATGCCAGAGGCGATGAAACCAGGTTTATCCGTCGAAGAATGTGTCCGCCGGCTTAAACGATACCATTATGCCTTTAAACGCCTGCACCAGATTTTTACCGCTCGGATAACTGCGGAGCCCATCTATGAGCTGAAAATGGCTTTCAGTTTGCATGCCCATTTGTGTGCCGAACATACTTCTGCCCTGCGAGCGCGAATAGGTGAAATGAGAGAGCCCCCACTGGGCCTCGAGGCAATTCCTGACCCCTCATTGCAAATCTTTTTTGACGAAATACTTTCGGCGCCAACGACCGAAGAGCTTCTTTTCGGTTTGTACGAAAAAGCGGTTCCCGCACTCAGAACTGCGCTGGAAACTCATCTCAAGGACACCAATCCGCTTTCGGATCAGCCTTCGGTAAGACTGTGCCGTTTCGCCCTTCTCGAGCTTGAAGATATCTCGAATTTCGGCCGGCGTGCACTTGCTACGCTGGTCCGGCCCGAGGAATTTGCTGAGCCAGCTGATGAAACTAAGAAATGGGAACGGTTGCTCGACGCATGCCTGGCGGCTGCGGGTGGCTTGGCAGGTACGGAGAAATCAATTGGCTCGGAACCTGAACGTCATTACTCCGCCAAGCCTTATCAATACGATGGAAAGCCAAAAAGAGACGAGCGTTTTCCTGACCCGTATAACATGGGCGTCAACGCGGAAGTCTTTCTCTACGATAAACAATTTTCTCCTCAGCCCAAGACGCTCATGATGTTTTACAAGCGGCTTCGTGAAATCGACGTGCCCGAAATGATGTCCAGCATCATCACAGAAACGACCGGCAAACCGTGGGGCTATTATCGTGACATGACGCGACAACTTTGGGATGAAGCCCGTCATGCCATGATGGGAGAGGTAGGCTTTGCAAGCCTCGGCATTGATTGGTCTGATAAGGTCATGATTAACTACACTTGGTCCCTTGCGCTCAATACCCAACTGAAACCCATCGAACGCCATGCCGTCCTTTATTTCATTGAACAGGGGTTAATGCCCAAAACCGGAAAGCGTTTTGAATGGGAAGTTGGCCGCGCGTCCAGAAATACTTTGTCAGCACTTTTTCAAGACTACGATTGGGCCGATGAAGTCTTGCACGCTCGTATCGGACGCGACTGGTACTTGAAAGAGTTTGCCAACCCTCAGGAAGGGGTGCGATACGGTGATGAATGCTGGTCGCGGGTCCTCATGAACTGGGAAAACTGGCGCCAGCAAGGGCTAACTCAACATCGTAATTGGTGGCCGGAATTATATCGTGCTGCTTGCAAAACATGGAATGTAGAGCCTGACCCGGCAGTGCTTGCCTATTCGACAACTTATGAGACAGTCCGTGCGGACCTCAAAGAACTGACCGGTTCAGCTTAGAGAAAGAAGTTCGCGGCGGTCAGGGCGCGGGCTTAAGATGTGATTTGAAAAACGCCAGTAGAGCCTGTTCAGCTTTCTCCGAGTCCGCGCCTTTGAAACCATGACCGGCCCCTTCCATGGTAAGCAGTTGAACCTCGACACCGCAGCTATTTAATCGATCGCGCATCCAGACGGCCTGCTCATAAGCCACGTATTTGTCCTCGGTTCCATGAATCAGCAAGGTGGGCGCGGCTTCGGGGGTCACCCAGTTCAGCGGACTTGATTGAATATGCCTAACTAGGGCCTGCTCAAGGTTGCCGCCAAGCCAGAGAGGAAGCACCTCGTGAGCATCGACACTTTTGCCGTAAGATTTGGTAAAATCCGAGGGGCCATACACGTTCACGACACAGGAAACCGTGCTGGCAAAACCGGGATTCTGGTCACCCTCAAACTGTGACACGTGTCCAGTGACCCCTAAGAATTGAGCAAGGTGTCCGCCTGCCGAACCTCCCGTTACGCCAATTCTCTCAGGATCAATATGGTATTTGGTTGCATTGGCCCGCAACCAGCGGATCGCCGCTTTAGTGTCATGAACGGCCGCTGGAAATTGATATTTTGGCGCGAGGCGATAAGTAATGGTGACCGCCATAAATCCGTGCTGGGCGAGTGTGACACAAAGCTTATCGTAGCCTTCCCGGGTACCCGCCCGAAAACCTCCGCCATGAACGCATAAGACCGCCGGAGACAAACCCGAAGGATTTTTTGGCCGCGCGAAATTAAGTTGGAGATGCTGATTGTCCGGATTGGCGTATTCGATGCCTCTCTCGAAAATGACTTCTTCCGGCACTACTAATTCGGCAGCGTATGTAGCTGTCGAAATCATCAAACTGGCTATCATTGAAATACGGCAAAATGGAATCATAACTGGATGGTCAGACGTTGGATCGACTTTCGCAAGAAAGTAATAGGTCACGGGTCGCTGAAATTTATTCCTGCCTAGAGAGTGTTGAAGCTTCCGCTGTTGAAAACTTCATAATACGCTCCGGGAATGAACAGCGATGGCAAAATCCATGCCTGGCATTTTGCGACGGGAAAGCCAATTCACTTGGATTTTAGCGGAGGCGTTATTTCCAAAATCGAAATGATTTCGGAGCCTCCGCCGCAAGCTCAATGGATTGCGCCTGGCTTGTTCGACCTGCAAATAAACGGCTATGCAGGCGTCGATTTCCAGCAGGATAGTCTAGCTCTTGACTCCCTGTTGCTGGCCGCGCGTGGCTTGCGCAAAGCCGGCTGCACCCGGTTTCTGGTCACTTTAGTGACAGACGACTGGGCTCGACTTATGGCAAGGCTGCGCCATTTGCGCTCCTTACGCGCCCGCTCGGACGAACTCAAAGCGGCCATTGCTGGCTGGCATATTGAAGGACCGTTTTTATCGGCAGAACCTGGTTTTCATGGAGCGCACGATCCTCAATGGATGCGGGATCCGACGCCAGGTCATATCGGGGAATTACGCCTCTGTGCAGGCGATGACCCAGTGCTGCTGACACTCGCTCCAGAACGGCACGGAGCGACGGAAGCGATTAAAGCCGCGGTTTCGGCGGGTATCACAGTCAGCCTTGGCCACACCGATGCCTCAGCGGAAATTTTGAATCAGGCTCGGCTGGCAGGAGCGCATGGCTTTACGCATTTGGCGAATGGCATCCCACGCTCTCTGGATCGCCATGATAATATAATTTGGCGCGTGCTGGAAACGCCTGGGCTGTGCGTCAGCTTGATCCCTGACCGGATCCATGTTTCACCACCGCTATTTCGCATTATTCATCGGCTGCTGGGGCCCGATTCCATTTACTATACAACCGATGCGATGTCCGCTGCAGGCGCGCCACCCGGGCGCTATCCATTAGGCAAATTAGAACTGGATGTCGGCCCCGACCAGATCGTGCGTCAACCGGGAAAATCACTGTTTGCGGGTTCTGCTCTGCGGCCTATTGAAGGTGTTTTTCGCGCGGCAGAAATGTTACGTTGCCAATGGCAGGATGTCTGGCGGAACTTTTCCGAACAACCTGCAAAACTATTGGGATTACGCAATGAACTCAGTGTGGGCCAGCCAGCGAGCTTCTGTCTTCTGAAGGTCAAGGACCGAGACGAACTCGTGGATCTTCAGGTTTACACAAATGGTCTTTTGGAATGAGCTTGTCCACCCGTGTCTCACGCAGTGATCCGAAATTCTGCTGGATCGACTCTCCCGTGCCTTAGGCTCTTGTCGATGCTCACCTCTGGGTGCTTCTGTCGCGGCTCACCAACTTGTTAAACCGACTGTTCTGCTTGTCCTGGTAAAGAAAAGCCAGGTCCTGTTCGTCGAATATTCGGAACCATTCGTCCCAGGATAATTCCTGAAGCGTGCCTTCTCCGCTAAAACCTGGGAAATCGATGCGCAACACGCCCTGTCCCTGACCTCCGCGCGCTGTTGATGTTACAATAGCAGGGCGGCCGCGAAGTGACTCCGCCCACTCACGTATTTCGTCGTGATCTGTTGTGGATCTCGCCGAACGCGATTGGGCCGAACGACTGGATTGTGAGGACATTTTTCGTCTACCCGCCGAAGATTTGCTTCGAGAAACTCCCCCTCTTTTCGAGGATCTGGACCTCGTGCTCCGTCGCGCGGAGGCGCGCAATGTCCGTCCTCGTTGTGCCGGTCTCGAGCTTGCCCGCCTTGAACTACTCTTAGTTGATGCTCTTTTTTTCATAACGGTATTTTCAAGAGTCGCGAAGCTTTCTCCGTCTTGCAATCGGGTATCCGCCTACTTTTCCTGTTTAACCTCGCAATCATTCCCAAGCCCATTATGATCACGGCGTCTTCGGCCCTTATTACTTACAAATGTCTACCGATTCCAACGAACCACCTACCTCGGCGCAATGGCGCGTTTGGCTTGCTGGGATGTTGATAGGAGATGTGGTTGTGTTTTTGCTCTATCTAGCCGGCACTCTTTTGCTCAATTACACGAACACCATTGGCATGCTGGGAGCTCCCAGTTTCCTGCTTGTCCCCTCGCTCGGCGGTTTGGTTGCAAGTTACGTCTGGCGAGGGTTGAAACCAACCATCGGCGCTACTTGCCTCAATGCGATTTATATGACTGTGTTTGCCTTGCTTGGCGCGGCACTCCTCTTTCATGAGGGTGTAATTTGTCTGATTATTGTCTCACCACTTTTTTTCGTTTCCCTTTTGACGGGAGCTTTATTAGGACGGGTTTTATTCAAGACCTATCCAACTCGCCTTCACTTGGGTCTTTTGCCTTTACTGACCCTGGGTGTTCTGGTCGAACCTCTCACTCGGCGCGAGTCCTCCGGGGTCAGTACAGACGAAATTCTGATCCATGCTCCTCCCACGAAGGTGTGGCAGGAACTAACATCCTTTCCTGAGATCACTTCCCCCCCACGGTTTTGGCTTTTTCGGCTTGGATTACCTTACCCAACTGCCACAAGATCAGAAGGTAATTTCGTGAATGCTTCGCGCGAATGTGTTTTCAGCAAGGGTGCATTATTTAAAGAAAGGGTGATCGAGTTCGCCCCGCCCGAGCGACTTACCTTCGACATTATCGAATCACCGAAGGACCCGGAACTGGTCGGTCACCTTACTCCACAACGAGGACAATTTCGTTTGCGAGCTAACGATGACGGAACGACGACTCTCTTTGGCAGCACTTGGTACTCGCTGCACGTCCGGCCGCTTTGGTATTTCGATTTTTGGACGCACCACGTGTTTCGCTCCGTTCACCTCCGCGTGATGGAACACATTCAACTCAGAGCCGAAAGCTCCGTGGTTATCCCATAACCGCCCTGGATGTTTTATTTTGTCGTTCGTCATCTTCGTTGGGCTGCCCGAGTGCCGGGATTCCCCCACTTATTCGATGGGTTGCTGCTTGCTCGCACCTGGTTATTTCAACAGGCACGGATTGGTGCGATGGAGTTATTAGAGGCGGAAGCATTGCGCCTGCCTGGAGTTAGACTGAAAGTGCACCGCTTTGGTGGCATTGAGTTCGTCGAGAAAGCTGGCTACGAACTGGGTCATCTTCATGGACACGGCTTATTGGATGTTTGCGTCGGCCGCGAAGCCGCGACCGTGCTCCTCAGCAGTGGACGGGTGCTTCACCACCATGTATTCCCATGCTCCAAATGGGTGAGTTACCAAATTCAAAGGCGCGAAGATGTGCCCATGGCTTTAGAACTCCTCAAACTGGCCCAAACCCGCCTCGCTGATCACGTTGCATCGATTTCTCCAACCACGCCGCTCGATTACTGATCAACCACGCATGCCACTGCTCGAGATCAAAAATCTGAAGCTCGATTTCCTTTCAAATGGCCAGAAGCTCCGAGTGATTGATGATGTATCTTTAACCATTGGCGCCGGGGAGACCGTTTGCCTCGTTGGCGAGAGTGGGTGCGGAAAAACAGTCACCGCGCTTTCGATTGCACAGCTTCTTCCTTCCCCGCCCGCCCAATATCCTGCCGGCGAAATTCTGCTTCAAAAAAAGGATGTGCTCAAAATGTCCAAAGCGGAGTTGCGATCGATTCGAGGTGGCGTTGTAAGTTATGTATTCCAGGAACCAGGCGCTTCACTGAATCCTGTTGTTCGAATCGGCAGCCAGCTCAAAGAAATGCTTAAGTTGCATCGGCCAAAAGATGCGTCGAACACAGAAGTCCTGCGCCTGCTGAAACTGGTCGGCTTGTCTGCACCCGAATCCCGCATGAAGAACTACCCGTTCGAAATGTCCGGTGGGATGCAGCAAAGAGTGATGATTGCTATCGCCCTGGCGGCTCAACCCAAATTACTGATCGCAGATGAGCCGACCACCGCGTTGGATGTCACAATTCAGTCACAAATCCTTGAGCTTTTACGCAACTTAAAGCGCGAGTTCAAAATGGCGCTGCTGCTAATTACCCATAACCTCGGAATTGTCGGAGAAATGGCCGATCGAGTTGCAGTCATGTACGCGGGCCAAATTGTGGAGTTGGCGCCCGCCCTGGAATTGTTGAGGCGCCCTCTTCACCCCTATACCAAAGCGCTGATCGAATCGGTCCCCAAACTTGCTGATACCAGACGAGAGCTTGCTGCTATTCCTGGTGCAGTCCCAAGCCCTGGCAAGTTTCCCCCGGGTTGCCGGTTTTACCCTCGCTGTCCCTCGGCCCGGCCAGAATGTGCAACCAGAATGCCGGATCTTGCCAAGTTCGAAGATGAACGCTGGGTGAGGTGCCTCTATGCAAAATGATCAGACTCAAATTCGTCACCCCTTATAAATATTTGGGACCAAATGACACTGCTCGATATTGTTAATCTGAGGGTCCACTACCCGGTTCGGTCCGGGCTGTTGGGTCGTCCGCGAAACTATGTCAGAGCTGTGGATGACGTGAGCTTTTCCATCGAATCTGGCGAAACTTTGGGTCTGGTAGGCGAAAGTGGTTGCGGTAAAACAACTCTGGCTCGCGCAATCGTCCGATTAATCAAACCTACTTCAGGAACCATTCAGTTTGAGGGCACGGATATTTCAAAGGTAAGCAAAAAGGAATTGTGTTCTCTGAGGCGGCGGTTCCAAATGATTTTCCAGGATCCCTATAGTTCTCTTAACCCACGAATGACCGTGGGAGAAATTATCAAGGAACCGATCGCAATCCACCGCCTGGCTCCAAAAGGAGAACCAAGCGACAGGCGAGTCGGAGAGTTGCTGGCCGCAGTAGGATTGGAGCCTGCGCATGCACAACGTTTTCCCGACGAATTCAGCGGCGGACAGCGGCAACGGGTTGGAATTGCCCGGGCATTGGCAGTTAGCCCTAAGCTAATTGTTTGCGATGAGCCAGTGAGCGCGCTGGATGTCTCGGTGCAGGCCCAGATCATCAATTTGCTGAAAGCCCTGCAGCAGACCGCACAGATTGCTTATTTATTCATTGCCCACGATTTGGCTGTGGTTGAACACATGAGCAGCCGCATTATGGTCATGTATCTAGGAAAAATCGTGGAATTGGGGGTAGCTAAGGACATCGTTTCAACACCCCGCCACCCTTATACGCAAGCGCTCATTTCTGCGGTTCCCGTGCTTGATCCGGAAACTAAACGCAAAAAGATCTTGCTCCCGGGTGACGTACCCTCCCCCATTCATCCTCCTGCAGGTTGCCCTTTTCATACTCGCTGTCCCATTGCACAATTTCCCCGATGCCAGGCAGAAGTGCCAACCTTGCGAGAAGTAATACCGGGACATTGGGCAGCCTGTCATTTCGCATGACAACTGACTATATGTGAGATTGCATGATCGAATTACGACAACCACAATTCCCGCGAAAACAGTTTATTGAAATGAACCTGTGGCCGACCACCAAATTTGTGTTTGCTTTAGCACTCCTGCTGACAGCCAGCCAGGTTTCAGCGGATCTCACGATCGCTGGCAAAGGAGCACATCAATACAAAATCATTGTGCCCACCAACGCCATACCATCTGAAAGATACGCCGCCGAAGAATTACAGCGCTATATCGAAAAAATGTGCGGGGGCAAATTGCCAATCGCGACAGATGCCGATGCAGCTATTTCGACCGAAATATTGTTAGCCGACAACCTGCACCTCGGAAACCAGCGAGAGAAAATCGATTTCTCAAAACTTGGGCCTGATGGCTTTATTCTTCGCACAGAGGGGGAGCGACTTATCATTGTCGGCGGCAAACCGCGAGGCACATTGAACGGGGTCTATACACTCCTGGAGGAGAAACTTGGCGTTCGTTGGTTCACGCCCGAATTGGAAACTGTGCCAAAACTTGACCAGGTGAGGTTACCCAAGCTCGAGGAAACACGTGTCCCCGCCTTGCAGAATCGCGATGTTTTCTGGCGCGAAATGAGGCGCGATGCCGACTTTGCCGCGCGACATCGGTTAAATGGGCAGCATTACGGTCTCTCGGAAAAGCATGGTGGAGCTTTCACCGTTTACTTTCCTTTTGTCCACAGCTTTGACGCCCTGGTACCCCAAAGTCTATACGACGAACATCCCGAATATTTTCCACTTATTAACGGCAAAAGAAAAAATGGCTATGTTCAACGCTGCCTGTCCAACCCGGACGTATTGAAAATCGCGATCGAGCGCGTACGCCAATGGCTGAAGGAACATCCAGAAGCAAACATCATCTCGGTTTCGCAGAATGACACAATCAACAACTGCCATTGCGACCGCTGCCAGGAACTGGACGACGCCGAAGGAAGCTCGGCGGGCTCGTTGCTCAAGTTTGTCAACGCAGTCGCCCAGGCAATCGAATCGGACTATCCCAACATTCGCATCGATACACTCGCCTACCAATATACCCGTAAGCCGCCGAAAACCATCCGGCCCCGCCAGAATGTAATTGTGCGACTCTGTTCGATTGAATGTTGTTTTTCGCATCCACTCGAAACCTGTCCCTCGGCGAAAAATCAACGGTTCCAGGAAGACATCATCGCCTGGGGTCCGGTCGCGCCACTTCTGTATGTTTGGGATTACACCACCGACTTTGGGCATTATCAGCAACCGTTTCCCAATTTCGATTCACTGCAGGCGAACGTCCGGTTTTTTGTAAAGCACGGTGTCAAAAGCTTGTTTGAGCAGGGCAATTACTCAAGCGGAGGCGGCGGAGAAATGGAGCCTTTGCGAGCTTATCTGCTGGCTAAACTGCTTTGGAATCCCGAAACCGATGTCCAAACGCATATGCGCGAGTTCGTGGATGCCTACTATGGCAAGGCCGGTCCAAAAATTATTGACTACATCAACGCCATTCATCGGCCGGTCCGCGAGGACGGCGCGCATATTCATATCTTCGATAAACCAAACTCCTCTTATCTCAAAGAAGAAGTGATGAGGGAGGGAGAAAGAATTCTGCAAGAAGCCGAAGCGCTGGCGGAGAATGAGGAATTCCGTTTTCGAGTGCAGGTCGCTCGCTTGCCAATGTGGTACGTGAAGATCGCCAATAACAGGGTGACCAACGAAGCGAAAACAGACCTCATCAAGCAGTTCCTCGCAATCGCTCGCAAAGCCGGCATCTCCAACATTAGCGAATCCACTTCACTTGATGACTGGGCGCAAAAAGTAAGAAGGTAAGGGGTCAGTCCCACATAATCGAATGTTGCCGGCGTCATATATGATTATGCGGGACTGACCCCTCAGTTTTTGGCCTGCTCCACTGCAAATAATTCTGTCATAGTTGCCACGTAAAGGACTCCGTTCGCAACTGTGGTTGTAGCGGTTATTGGATTGCCGAGTTCCATTTCGGAAAGAAGTTTTTTTGTCCTGCTTACAGCAAATACATAAAAGCTGCCACTCCGCGTACCGATAAACACTTTTCCGTCCGCCACCAAGGCAGAAGCCCATGCTTCTCCTTTGATCTCATGTATCCATTGCCGCTTCCCTGTTTTGGCATCCACGCAATGAAACGTGCGGCCGCAGTCCGCGATAAATACCAGTCCCTCTGACACGGCGGGCGTGGATAAAACGTGCTTTTCCAGCGGATAAGACCAAATAAAACCATTCGTCGTGGTGTCACCTTTGCCGGTAGCATCAAGGCATTTGAGCCAGGCTTCATTTTTACCCCACCAGATGTCGCCGCCGCCAGCGACGTAAAGCCGGCCATTTTGGAAGACTGGCATGCTATAAAGATTACTCGGGCCCTGTTGTCGGTTGCTGTTAAATTTGTGGACGTCTGTCTTTGGCGCGGCAGGATCGAAATCGAATTGAAACACCTTTTTCAAAGTCACGCAACTGTCACCAGCTGGCCTGGCTTTTAGTGGTTCAAATCCATAAACCACTCCGTTACCGCCGCAGAAGAAAATCAGGTCGCTGCCATTCACTCGGCCCAGGGAAGGCGAGGCCCATGTGTTGTGGAAGACATTGGGAGCAATGCGCTCATTGTCCCGAGCGAGCCACTGCCCAGACTTCTTATCCAGCACGATCAGGCTTGGAGCATCCGGAGAGCGGATGCGCTTGTGGGTATTGTCCACTCCATTGGCGGTGTTCAGGTAAAGATGATCACCGTGAATTAAGATCGAGCTGTGCGCGGCGTCGTGAGGCCAAATTCCTGCCTCGGCGGCCAGATCAAACTTCCAGATGATATCTGCATCCAAAGGACCCGGTTCCAGGAGCTTTCTATCCCGCGGCGGGCTCAATAACTCAGGATGCGTTTCCGCCCCAATCTGTTGTCGTGCCGCGCCATTTGTCGGTGCCGTCATGTAGGATGCTTCGTCGAGAAACGGCCCGTCATTGCCGTTCGCCATGCCTTTGGCGTCCAGGCAAAGGACCGCCCCACGATTGTCCACGAGATAAACACGATCATTTTCGACGGTCGCCTCTGAGGACATACCCATGCGGGGCCAATCCATATAGGCATCCTCGTCGCGCTTGGGTACGACAAGTTGCCAGAGCAGCGTCCCAGTTTTTTCATCGAGGCAGAGAAACACGCCGCGATCTCCTTTGTGTTTGGGATCGCGCGGTTCTTCGTTATTTGTGCCGATATAAATGCGTCCTCCGGCAATGACCGGCGTGGAATGAGTTTGTGTTCCGAGCTTCGCGCGCCACTTAATATTCCGACCCGTAGCCGGATCGAAAGCTTCCGGCAAATGCTTTTCTCGCGAAACCATGTTCCGCGTCCACGCCTCACCCCATTGCGGCTGATCTGCAGCCCAAAGAGAGAGCGGGCTTGACTCAATAGCCAAACAAACGAGGAACGCCAGGGTCTTTTGCATCACCGATCCTGTAGGAAAATCAAAAGCCGTTCACGAAAAAAGAAATACTTCTCTTCAAAAAGTAACCGTGAACTAATCGCTACGCGATGAACACGCATTTGGCTATAATACTTTCACCAAAGCTTGTAGGTAACATTCTTATCAAATCTGCTGTCGTCGTAACCCCGGACGAATGGTGCTTAGCGCTCGTTCGCGAACAAAGGGCTTTCCCACAAACTCAGCGATGCGGCCAACACCTTCTTCCGGTTGTTCCAGCAGCTTGCTATAATCCACAACTAAAGTGCGCACCTCAGGACGCCGGGCGAGTTGATTGCGTATACGAACGAGATGCTCGAGGTAAGTTTGCCTGAGTTGCTGCTCATTCAACTCAGCTCCAGTACGCCCCTGACGATCGAGCATTGCCTTTTGCGAAGCGATGACCTCTGTCAAATCGCGCTGCATGAAAATGATTTGGTAATGCTCGGTCGCTGGAAGAAATGGCAGCAACTGGGCCACGATCTTTATCACCTTGCCACGAGCCAGCGGAATCCAGGAAGCGTCCTTCGCCAAGCCAAGGGTTTTTTCAAACTCAAAATAACCAAGTGGATTGTCCTCATCCGCTATCCGTTTGGAATCGGTCAAAGCTTCGCGGCCGGCAGCAATGAGCAGTTGCATCATCATTGAAGTCCCGCTGCGAGGGAGCCCGGAAACGATGGTCACAACTCGAGACCCCTCCACTTCGGGACCAAAATTCGGCGGCAAAACGTGAGCGGGTAAAGAAGCTCGGGGCTCGTCAGCCATGACCAACTCGACTGCTGTCTCTTGCCGCTCCAACGGAACGCCCGCCGTCGCTCGACCGCGCAAAGCATGCTCATTACGGAGCGACAAGGCCCGGCCTTCATGAGCGAAAGCCTCCTCAGGCCGGTCCAGATGTTGGCGATAAAGCTGGGCGAGCCATTCGTACGCCAGGAGATTGCGCGGACTCTGAGCGACGGCGACCCGTAATTCCTGCTCTGCCTCGGCGTAGCGTTTGCACTCCATTAGCGCGCGTCCCAATAACGCATGAATGCCTGGCTGAAAATAGAGCAGACTTAAAGATTCACTGGCAGAGGCGATAGCTGCGTCAAAACGACCAGCGCCGAAATGCATGGCGGCAAGCTGGGAATGAACCATTGCATTGTCCGGATCGGATTGCAATACCTGCTCCAGGAGTGACCGAGCGGCTTCAGGCTCGCCCAATTCAACCAATGCACTGGCCAGACCTTGATTCAAGGCCTCCAATGGGGTCCCCGACGAGGTGAGTTTCTCCACATGACACCGGGCCTCTTCCGGCCGCTTCTCAAGCAACGCTTGACTGACAAGCAACCATTCAATCAACAAAGGCCGGCCGTTTGCCAACTCTTGCAGATGACGCTCTTCATAGCGTGTCCGGGCCTTTGCGGGATTGGATTCCGGGTCCTCCGGTGGTGGTGTGATGGGGTCATTTCCGGATTCCTTCCGAGCGGCCTGTCTTTGAGCCAGCTCCGCCCTGGACTCCGCCTGATATTTTTCGATTCTGCGCCCAAGCTCTTCGATCACCGTACGGCGTCTGGCGATTTGCCCGAGCGCCGCCAGGCAATCGCCCAGCAAGATTCCAAAACGATGTTCCCTGGGCCACCTTGTCCACAACTCTTCAGCCAATGCCGCCGCTTCACCGCACAAGTTGCCGTCACGATAGGAGCGCGCGAGATTGTATTTTAGTTCGCGCACCGCTTCATCGACTGCCTCCCGCGAATCAGCGGCCGGAGGAGCCACATAACCCAATTCTACTAATTGTTTAAAGGCCTCGGCTGACGCTACAGGATTTACTCGTGTGCCGGGCGGATGCATTCCGGAATTTCCCTCGACATTATCCCAGGTCTCGATCGGCTCGATCATCGGTTGCTCTTTGAAAGCGGTCACCAGGACTTTACCATCCATATCTTTGCCGGGTGGCAAACCCAAGAGGGTCAGGATCGTGGGACAAACGTCCAACAAACCGGCGCCGTAAACCCTTTCATTGGCCCGAAACTTCGGGCCTTTGCAGCAAATGATCCCAAAATGGCGATGTTCGACTGCGGGTCCTGCCGGCTCGGCGGGAATGTAACCTGGGCGCAAATGATCCGGATGGAACCCGTGATCGCTGAGCAAAATAACATTGGTATTCGAATCGCAAACCTGGAGCAGCGCGCCAAGCATCGCATCATGGTAGCGGTACGCATTGGCGATCACGTGTTGGTAAATTGAGAAATCAGTTTCAGTCACCCAAGGCAATTGCGGCGGATGATACCGCATAAAGCCATGCCCGAAATGGTCGATCCCAGAATAATAAAGCGCGGCGAAATCCCAGGGTTGGGTAGCCAGAAGTTCCGTTGAAACGGCATGCACTGTCATGGTTTCAGCGATAATCTTACCCAGAGAATGCAGTCGTTTGTCGCGGTCCTGGTCCACCTTGTGATAATCCGGCACGAAGAACCGCATGAAGTCGCCATCCAATTCCATGGGATTGACGCGCTGTTCCGCCAGTGTTGCGGCGAGGGCCTGGGGATGGACAGTGCCGGCCTGGGGCGGCGGCATTTCGCCTGGACGACCTGACGGTATTTGAAAATGGTTTGAAACCATGATGCCATTGAGGGGTTCCGCGGGATGGGATGGCCACCAGCCCACTACAATGGAGCGACGACCCGTCTGGTTGACAATGTTCCAGATGGCCTTGGTCTTTCGGGACAGCAAAGTAATTGGTCGCACACCTGAACCGTCGGGCAATGGTTCGGCAAAACCATGAATGCCATGTTTGTACGCCCGTTTCCCAGTCGCAATCGATGTCCAGAGCATCGGACTGAGCGCGGGGTAAATCGTCGCCAAATTCCCGTGCACACCCTCAGCCATCAAGTGGGCCAAATTGGGCATCTGGCCTGCATCAACCAACGGTTTGATTACCTTCCAATCAGCCGCATCCCAACCTATGAGCAAAACTCGATTCATTCGATTAACAGCAAAACAGTTTACGAGGATGACCCCGCAAGCCAATCACGAATGAAATCCGGGAATGGTCCGCAAGACGGGAAAAATAAACGGGAAACTAAAGTAGCTCTGGCTTATGACTTGGTAACCGCAGCACAATTACGGCGCCAGGAGCGAACACCTTTCGCACCCAGAGTGAGCGCCCCAAGAGCCAAGAGCGCAATCGGCGCTGGTTCAGGAACCGCCCCCATCGGAATCTTAGCTCCCGTGTTATCGTAAGCGTAGCTGAAGATAAATACATCGGGACCACTGCCATTGGCTGGATTGCTCAAACTGGCATCGATCCAGCCATAGCGTTCCGGGTTGCCGACCTGGGTACTATCCTTGAATTTAAACGCGAGATAAAGGTGAATAAAACTATTCGGGAAATGCCCATACCCATTAACTTTGCCCACGAGACCGTTCACGGAAGAAACCACTCCGGGGCCCACAATTTCGTCCCAGGTTTTTTCCGCAGCCGCGGGCACTACGAAAGACGAATGGGTTTTGAGACGGACATAACCAGCTTTTTGGCCCGCGCTCACCACGCGCGACGAACCTATTAAGGTCATCGCCTCATGAGCCTCGAAACCCAAACGAGCCGTCCCAGGCAAGTTGTCGATAAGGAATGAAGCGCTCCCATTTGGACCCACTGTAACGAAATTAGTGGTTAAGTCAGTCACAATGATGTCCGCCTTACTCGACTCCGGCATGGCTAATGCCCCGGCAGCCAGAGCCAGCAATGAAACAAGCTTGGACGAAGGATCATTGCTGGCATTCAAAGCAGACGTGTCACTTTTCAGGGGCCCGGCATTCATTTCTGTAACGTTCACGCTTTGTGGCGCGATATTCCTGTTTAGCATACGTCATTGTCAAGCGGAAAAAATATTTCCGAAAATATCACGGAAAAAAAATTCAATCCGCTCACCTACTCAAATGCGCAGCGGCGCGAAATGAGGCCAGAGAATGTTTTTAAGTCCGTACAGTTCGAGAGCAAACGGAATATATCCACAGTATCCCAGCAAGGGCATTTCGAATAAATGCAGAAATTCTGCGCCGGGTGTGTGATAAATCCATTTGGGATAGGAAAAGTAATTCCACATTTCCCAGAAGAATCCACAGACAAGCGCACCGAGAGAAAGGGAAATTACTGGCCGCCAGTCTCCCTGGCGGAGATGCCCAAGTAAACTGGGGCGTCCAAGCCAGTGGTTCAACGGTTCGAGGATCAATGCCACGGAAGTCCAGACAAAAGGGTAACAATATTTCGGCCACAGAATGGTTAGAGTGATCATGGCTATGCCTGTAATCAATAGTCCATATGTAACCGCCGGGGAGTCGCGCACGACTGGCCCTGATACGCGGCCTTGCACCCATTTAAACGTGCGAACTAATTCGGCGGTTTCAAATACCGCAGGCATCACAGTGGAAAAGGAAATCGTGCACAGCAGGTAATATTGAACCGGGGTAAAGATAGCGCTGCCGAGGTACTCCCAGTTCGCGGTGCGCGAATTTATCAGCTCGAAAAACCACCACACCGGCGCCGAAGCGACAAAGAGCAAAATAAAGTGGCGACGAGAACGATTCCATAGCGAAGTGCCGCTTCGGACCCAAACCATCCCATCGACCAGCAGGATGTAGCCAAACCAAAGCGGAAAAAAGAGGAAGGCAGTGCGCATGCCGGACAGAGCCCAATTTAGTGGCCAGCAGATTGCTACCAGCAAAAGTCCAATCCAGCCGTGCGCCTGGAAGAGCGCTTTTCTGGACGATTGAGTCAAACTCCCGCTATAGAAGTCCTTCTGACCTGGTGTTTTGGCGAGCCCTGAATCTTGGCCTGGCATGTGGAAAACACCGTCATTTTTTCACGAACAAAGCAAGAGAAGCAGTGTACCCATGAAGAAAGCTCTTTTCACCTACCGGACCGATTTCGCCATTACAAAAGAATCCGGCCAGGCCGAATGGCCCGAAACGCTGTTGCACCATGTGAGCGTCATGATTCGGTTCGCCAAATAGATTGCGCCCCCTCCCATTACAACTGCATAAGCATCCCCCATAGACCGTCGCTCCACTCAGGCCCTGCTTCGCGCGTGACAAAAGTTCCTTCATGTCTTCTTTGGCCGCAGCGGCTGAGCGGCGCTGAAACTGAACCGTTTGCCCCGAACGCGGCAAGGCCGCGACGGCAATGCTCCCGGACTTCGCATCCGCTCCCAGCAGATTACGAATCAGGAAGTCGCCGCGTTGGAACTCATCGAGGTACTCATTCATCACCAACCCGATAAAAATGTTGCCACGAGCTTTCTTTTGATCCTCCTCCGAGAGCTGATTGAATGTTTCAGCCAGAACCTGGTAAGCCGGGCGATTGCCAATTTCATGAATGATATTTTGTTCGACTTTCGTCAGAGTCCAGGTTTCCCCGATGGGAGTACATCCTTGAGAAATCACCCCTGCAAGCCGGACCTGACCACCGACTGCTATGGCCACGCCACCTGACTCGAAGACCTCTCCGTTTAAATAAACTTGCGTACATTGCTCGTTGGGGTCACCGCTCGCAAGACCGCCGAGCACCGGCAGCGGTGCATACGCTTCATTCCACGAGCGTATCCAGGCTTCACTGTCCAGGTGGAAAGGATCGATAAAAACCAGCCAGCCATTGGTTTGTTCTGGCTCGATCCCGGTTTCAAGCCGCCAATAACCCGGGCCGTTGGCCTCCTCGACCTGTTCCTGAGTGATATGAAATCCTTGCAAATCAGCCCCTGGTAACGAATAAAGAGCAAAAGTCAAACCCGCATCTTGCTCCAGTTCTTCGGCGCCCACAATCAATCCCTGACTCGAGCAGCCAGCGAGCAACGGCACGCGCGCATGAACCCGCAATATCTCCAGAACTTGTTTTGCATCTGGAAAAAACTTGGGTGACATAAACACCAAACCCAATGACGCTTGCGGCGAGCGCAACCTGCTCCGCAGATCTTCAGCCCATGCTTGAAGACCACCTTCATCAAAGTCGCCACTCCAATGTGCCGCGATCGAAAATTCGTTACTTAGACTCACAAGACAAACTAATGCGCAAACTTGAAAAACCAAATCGAAACATAACGGTTCCCGTAGGTTTTATGCGGCAACCGCGTGGACCGGCACAATCGAATTTGCAAAAGCCCTCCATGCGCGTCCTCTCAAGCCGAAACATGGCGAAACTTTCTCGGCCGTCCAAAGTCCAACCATTCGACAACATAAAAATCGCCATGAGAATCGACGCACATGGCATGAGGTGTTGCAAATAACGCAGGGTTTGTCTTGTTATCCGGCTTATTGGTTTTTCCATCCGCCTCCCTGCCATCGCCCAAATGAACTACCAATTTGTCATCGGCACCCAAAATTGTCACCCGGCCACCAAGATCGGGGATAAACAAGTTATCTTTATGCTGATAAAAACAGCATGGATTTCGAACGTCCCCCGCCAGAGTGCGTTTGTATTCCAGTTCCAGGGAATACACTTCCAATCGATCATTGTGACGATCAGCAATGAACACTTCCGGTTCGGATTTGAGCGTATTGATCCAAACACCATGACAGGTGTTAAATGTGCCATGCGGAGCGTTGGGGCCTACCGCTTTCTTATCCGTGCGTTCACCAATTGTTTTGATATGTTTAAAGTTCCGATCAAACCGGCTGACGCGTTGGCTGCCATACCCATCCACAATGTAAATATCACCATTAGCAGCGACTGCGACATCCGTTGGGTTGGTCCATTCAAATTTCTGAGAGGTCGAACCTTCCTTTTCCACATTGCCAATGACATAAAGGATTTTCCCGCGCAGATCTGTTTTGTAAACACGTTTGCCCAGCTTCGGACCCTCCTTGTTTGTGCTAACGTTCTCGGTGAAATAGAGAAATTCCTCTCGACCTTCTTTACTCCAATAAATGCAATGGGCTGTGTCTTTCACTTGCTCAAGTGAATAGCCCACCGTTTCTGCAAAAGTGTTGCTCCAGGTTTCCAGCAATTTCCCATGTCGATCGAAAACAGCCACGCAAGGATTGGTGGAGCGGGAAGTCACATAGACGCGATCTTGGGAATCCACCACGATGCCGCACCCGAAGCCGTACTTCATCCCATCCGGAAGCTTTCCCCAATCTTCAACCCACTCGTAAGTATGCTTTCCAGAGCCGATGCGGACAGGCTCTTTGCGTTCATCGGCCAAAGCCATATTCGGGAGAGCCAGAGTGCTTACAGCCAGTGCGCCGCTCTTGATGAAATCCCGACGGCTAAAGCGATTCGGAAAGAGGTACTCGTTTGTATGCATAAGTCGTTCTTTTCCCATGGGAACTCGCCCATTATTTAGTTGCTTCCACGGGCTCTGTCCAGAGGGAAGCAGGCAGTCCCTATTATTGTGCCTTCATAAAAATACAAAGACGGATCAAGGCTACGGCCTTTGATCCGTCTCCGATTGAATAGGAATTAATCCAAGCGAGCTTACTTCAACACCGCCTGGTGGAATTCCTGCCAGTCGTCCAGATTGTTTAGGTTAACGGCGTCCTTAGGGGCGGCCCCGTCATCAGATAGTCCGTTGGCGCCCAGAATGGATTTGCGGGTGGCGTCATCGTGATTATAACCACGAATGGCTGCATTCAGTTGGTCGACTGAACCCTTATTCAATTTGGTCGCGTTTTTCTTCACCCAGGCTTCAAACTGTGGGTAATTGGGTTTGCTCTGTTTGACGAAGCTAATCAAAGCATCGCGATTAAGGCCAATCCCATCGATAACCATCTGGTCGTAGCCTTTGCCGGCGCCCGGGTAACCTGGAGCAAGTTTGCCAGTGGATTCCAGGGAGAGCTTCAGCCAAAGCCGGGGCAAATGCAAAACTCCGAGCGGACCCGCTACGCCTGAACTAATGAGAGGAACGATTGTATTCATAAGTATTATCCTGTTTATGTTTGGTTAAAGGCTGAGCTTAGAAAAAAGCGACATAGTGGGTCAACGGGAATTCGCAAACGGAAATTATGGGCGAGTTGCCTCATATTAACTGGACATCAAGCGCACCGGCCAGTGATGCTGAGACTCTAAACAACGGGGATGCCAGCCGTCCGTCCTGTGGCAGACCTTGATACTGCGCGAGGAGGCAAGTCAAGGAAGCAGGAGAAGTCGATAAAACTTAGAAGGCAAAATCTCTCGAGGGTCAGCGAAATTCGATATCGAATCACTGAGTGAATGCACAATTACTTTGGCTTACAAGCCACGATCAGAAACTGCTTGCCCGCTAATCGCCACAAAAGAGGCATTCTCAGGTAAAAACCCAACATCCAAGGTGGATATTGGGGACCGCCTACCATGGTGTAAGGAAGAAAGCGCGGATGGCAAATCTCGATTTGGAATCCACGAGCGGTCAGGCCCTCCGAAAGCGACGCCTCAGTCAAAGGCAAGTAGTGGTCCCAAAAGTCCCAATAGCGTCCCCCGATGAAAGCAATGTTTGGTCCTAGTGCGATAAGTTTGCCGCCTGGTTTCAAGCAGCGGAAGGCCTCTTCGAGCGTCCGGCCGAGCGTCTGTTTGTCAGGTAAATGTTCGAAGAAGTTGCTCGTAAAAACCGTATCCAGTTCCCCCTCGGAAAGCGGCCACCGGGCCGAACAATCCTGATGAAAAAACTGCACGTCAGAAAGAAGGTGCTGTTTAGAGTTGGGATTCAGATCCATCGCGTATTTCAGCCGTGCCTTGATCGCATTGACGAACTCGCCGTAGCCGCAACCCAGATCAAAAACTGCGCCGGTGTCTGGCACCAGTTCTTGAAAAAACTCCGTCACCAACACCTCCCAAATCCGACGTCGATAATTTTGCACGGGAGCAAAGCGAGTCTCGTAAATTCGAGCCAATTCCGCCTGGGATAATTTATCCATTTACTTGAATTAGCTCATGTATTGGCGGAAAGTTCCAACCAATTAGGATTCTGCTCTGCATGGCGAGCAAGTTCCTCCAAAACCGCTTTCGCACTTGTTGTCGGCTGCCAATTCCATTGGAGCTTTGCCCGTGAAGAATCGAGGACCAGCCAGGGAATATCAAAAGGACGTGCAACCGGATCGCTGCTGATTGACGAGGATCCTCCAAAGCGCTCGGCACACCATTGGCTTACCTGGGCCAACGAGAGAGCGTTGGCCACTCCCCCGCTGATGTTCCAAATCCCCTGGTCCGCGTTTACTGCGCGCACCTGTTCCGCAATTAGTAATGCGAGATCCCTTGGATGCAGACAGTCTCGGACCTGGTGGCCGCCACCGTCGAAACCTATGAACTTGAGCGGCCGCTTGTTTCGGTAGGAATGAATCCAAAATGCGAAGATGCCCTGGTCGGATTTGCCGAATTGCCCGGGCCCGGCAAGCACGCCACAACGGTTGACATAAACTGGAAAATTAAAAGCCCGGCCGTACTCGAGGCTGAGAACTTCCGAAGCCAATTTGGCTGCTCCGTATAGGGACAATGGCGGTTCCGTCGAAAAACTTTCTGCGATGCCGAGCGCAGATAAGCCCGGCTCATTTGTTTCCGTCAAGCGCGGCGTAAAGGCGCTATCTTTTAATTGCATCGGTAAACCAGCCAATCGAGCCTGGGAATACACTCGGCTCGTACTCAGCAAGACCAATCCGGCCCGGTGCTGCTTGCAATATTCCAACAGATGAACCGTGCCAAAAAGGTTATGCTCCATCAATTGACGGCTGCTCGTTGCTCCAGTAACACCGGCCAGGACACTCGGGTTGGCAGCGGCATCGATTACCCAGTCCACCTGAGGCAGGTGCGCAAGATCGCTCGAATTTCGGAGATCGGCATGCACAAACCGAACCCCTTTTTCCTGTAGCGAATGCCGATTTTGTTCGCTGCCAGCCCTGCTCAAATTGTCAATGCCGAACACCTCCAGCCCTTCGATTCGCCGGCGAAGTTCCAGCGCCAAGGTGCTGCCGATAAAACCGCAGATGCCAGTGATCAGAAGTTTCACAAAAAATCCGCGTTACGGCTGGAGGTGGGTCATAAGGCCGGTAATCGCTCGTGCCATGATCGTACAATTTCTTCCACAATCTGTGCGAGAGAACGCGCAATCGTCCAGCCCGGATAATGTCCCTTCATCTTCCGCAGATCGCTGTAATAACAGATGTGGTCCCCTACCCTGCTTTTATCGACATAAATATGCTTCTGCTTCTTTCCGCTCAAGGCCTCGACCATCTCGAACGCCTCCAGAATCGAGCAGGAATTCCCCTTCCCGCCGCCGAGATTATAGACCTCTCCAGAACGTGGCTTCAAATAAAACTCATACATGAAACGAGCGACATCTTCCGAATGAATATTGTCGCGGACCTGCTTTGCCTTGTAACCGAAGATAGAGTATTCCCGCTGTTCGAGGTTGCATTTGACCAGGTAACTTAAGAAACCGTGCAGCTCCACTCCACTATGATTTGGCCCTGTCAAACAGCCTCCACGCAAACAGCAGGTGGGCATGTTAAAATAGCGGCCATACTCCTGAACCAAAACGTCCGAGGCCAATTTGGAAGCCCCAAACAACGAATGCAGACATTGATCGACCGGAAAACTTTCCGGGATGCCATGTTCTTTGTGGTCATCCGCGAAATCCCAGCGCCGCTCCTGCTCCACCAACGGAATCCGGTTGGGACCATCGCCATAGACCTTGTTCGTTGACATGTGAATGAATGGCGTCTCGGGGCAATAATTGCGGCACGCTTCCAACAGGTTGAGGGTGCCGACGGCATTCGTATCGAAGTCATCGAAAGGGATAGCTGCTGCTCGGTCGTGGGATGGTTGCGCAGCGGTGTGCACCACGAGATCCGGCCCCAGAGTTTTGATCAGATCCGAAACACCTGTTCGCTCCCGGATATCCAGTTCGTGATGAGAAAAACCAGAAAGGGTTTGCTGTAGCCTCTGTTGGTTCCAACGTGTATCTCCTGGAGGTCCAAAAAATACCGCGCGCTGGTTATTGTCCAATCCATGAACCTTAAATCCACGCTGAGAAAAAAAAACGCATACTTCCGAACCAATCAGTCCGTTGGAGCCGGTGACTAAAATCTTCCTGACCATGCAAAGCTGCGCATTCTAAATCCGCTCTGGGTCTGCGCAAGTTCATTCACCACTCCTCAACCCGCCAGGGTAGCGACCAAAGTGTTAGTCAGGAGGAAAGTATGTTTTTCCTGGCCCGTAGCCCGCCATGCTTGAGTACATACAAAAAAGCTTAAGGTAAATTCCTCGATTGCTGGGACAAACCCATGTTCCGGATGGATCTTAATAAAATCACCCGATTGTGCACGGTAAAACGCCCTTTTTTCAGAGAAGGAGCTTTGACAATCCAATGTCGTGGTTGTACTTGTTTTGAGATCTTCTATCAGAGAAAAATGCGCACGAAGCGTGCTTTAAAGTCGTTAGACTCAATAGCTGCGCCCGCTAAAGCAGCACACGGTGGGTTTACTTTGATCGAACTGCTCGTGGTTATTGCTATTATCGCCATTCTGGCGGCGCTTCTCTTGCCGGCGCTCTCCCGCGCCAAGGTCCAGGCGCAACGGATCCAATGCACTTCGAACCAAAAACAGATTGGTTTGGGTTTTCATATGTACGCCCAGGACAACTCGGAGAAATACCCAGTTGCTCCCAGTTGGTCCACCATCGGAGGCAATGTGGGCACTACCGCAGATTATGACAGCAATAAGTATGGCTGGACCAATCGAGTGCTGAATCCCTATTTATCGACGCCAGAGATTTATCGTTGTCCCAGTGACCACGGGGATGCTTTGGTGTTCCCGACCAAACGCCTCACATGTTACGTCGCCTATGGCACCAGTTACCTCGTGCAATGGGCGATCGATACCTGGCGGGTCCAACATGTGGCGGGGGATTCGACGGGCCCTGGCACCCCGCAAGGCAAGCCGATCAAGAGCACCGACATCGCCAAGAGCCCCTCCAACAAAATTCTCCAGGGGGATTGGACCTGGCATGGGAATCGTGATCCAAATAATGCTTTAGCGATTTGGCATAACTACCGTGGTAAACGCGTCTTTGTTATGCTTTTCGGCGACGGCCACGTCGAAAACTTCATCTTTCCGCCAGAACTTGCTCAATGGGATTTTGCTCCATCCCCAGACCCAAAGTTCCGCTGGTGGTGAAACAAGCGCATTCGCGTTTATTCGTGTCCATCGCGCTTGATGGTCGACAACACGCAAACGCGAGGATTCCATCATCCCAACAAACCAAAATGGCGTCTTGAGTCAGAGCCACTCTTTCCCACAATGTCGGCGTGCCAAAATTGAAAACTGTAACTGTGGCTTTGCCAGCCTTTTTATTATTGCTGGCAGGCTGCGGGCCAGGTTTGCGGCAGAATGTTCCCCCGGTTCCCAATTGGGCTCTCGATGAGGCTGTTCCAACTCCACAAGCCAACCCCAATTCTGAGATTATTGCAGCGACTCAAGCCGTTCAATCGGTTGATGTTCCCGAGAGCAAAACCAACTTCACACACAAAGAAGATCCTTTGCCGACTGAAACGTGGGTCTCCTTGGCGCGCTGGTGCCAAAACAACGGCCTGGCTGCCCCTGCCCTTCTTTCAGCCAGCCCGGCTCCACGCTATCAACTCTCGACTTCCGGTGGAGACTTTTTATTTCGCACAGGCAGCAAGCTCGCTCAGTGGGGGAGTACCGAAGTTCGGCTTGGCTTTGCGCCTCACTGGATTGATCGCCAACCCTATCTTCATAGTCTGGACCTGAAAAAAACGCTCGGGCCTTTACTGGCAAAGAGCGTTCCGCTGAGTTCGAATTCATTTCCCGTGCTGGTTTTGGATGCGGGCCATGGGGGTGAAGACGCGGGCGCCAAAAGCGCAATCGAGTCCTCCTGGGAAAAACAATTCACGCTGGATTGGGCTCGCCGTGTCCAGGCGTTGTTGGTAACCAATGGCTGGCAGGTGTTCCTCACTCGCACCAATGATCGGGAAATGGCCCTCTCAAATCGTGTGTCTTTTGCGGCGCAACATCGCGCTGATCTTTTTCTGAGCTTGCATTTCAACTCCGCGGGCACCAATAGCAGCCAGGCAGGCCTGGAAACCTATTGCCTCACTCCGAAAGGCATGCCCTCGACGATCACGAGGGACTACTATGATGACACCAACGCCGAATACCCAAACAATGCTTTTGATGCGCAAAATCTTCAGCTGGCGATTCACTTGCATCGCACACTCCTCGAAGCCAACGGCCACATGGATCGCGGGGTCCGCCGGGCTAGATTCCCGGGGGTCCTCAGAAACCAGCAGAGGCCCGCTATTCTGATTGAAGGCGGCTACTTGTCGAATCCCGCAGAAGCTCGCTTGATTGGTCAACCGGCATATCGTCAAAAACTGGCAGAGGCAGTGGCACGCGGCCTGATTGGATTAACTGAAACTCAAAAAATGCAATCCAGCGCTAACAACGCAGGAGAGGCGATTAAGATGATCAATTGATGGTTACGGCCCAAGCCAGTCCCGGCGCGGATCATATCCTGGTGACAGGGGGAGCCGGTTTTATAGGATCGCATTTGGTCCAGCGCCTGCTAACCGAAGGTCACTCCGTGGTTGTTTTGGATGATTTGTCCACGGGAAGCCTGAATAATCTCCAAGCAGTAAGGAATCATCCTAAATTGCGAGTGGTAAATGCAAAAATCTCCACCTGCACTGAACTGGAGCAACTGGTTTCGAACTCGCAAGCTATCTGTCACCTGGCTGCCGCGGTGGGCGTGGAATTGGTAGTCCGCTCACCCATTCATGTGCTCGAAACGAACCTTCACGAAACCGAACTGTTGCTACAAGCGGCCGCCCGCAAACGTGTGCCATTCCTGATGACGTCGACCTCCGAGGTTTATGGCAAAAGTCAACAGCCGGCCTTTCGAGAGGATGACGATTTGCTCATTGGCTCTCCGCATCAGGCCCGCTGGGGCTACGCATGCTCGAAGCTGATGGATGAATTTTTGGCGTTGGCTTATGCTAAGGAGCAGAATTTGCCCGTGACCATCGTGCGTTTGTTTAACACCGTTGGCCCGCGCCAGACAGGCCGTTACGGGATGGTTCTGCCGCGCTTCATTGCGGCCGCGAAAGAAGGCAAGCCGCTGAAGGTCTATGGGGATGGCCTTCAAACACGCTGCTTTTGTTACGTGGCGGACACAGTTGAAGCTCTCGTTCGCCTGCTCAGATGCCCTGACGCGAAAGGCCATATCTTTAACGTCGGAGGCACGGAAGAGATTAGCATTCGAGATCTCGCCCGCCTCGTGTTAAAGATTCTTGGCTCGACTTCGCCCATTGAGTTTATCCCGTACTCGGAGGCCTACGAACCAGGCTTCGAGGACATGCGGCGACGCAAACCTGTTGTGGAAAAGCTTGCGGCAACAACTGGCTTTCGTCCAAAAACAACCCTCGAGGAAATTATAGCGCTAACAGCAGAGAGCTTGGCCCTATAGCCGGGGTGAACAGCAACGCCTCAAAGCTGGAGGTTTGGATTACATGATTTGCTAAGTCCTGCCCAGTACAAAAGAAAGGCGCCTGAAACAGGCGCCTTTCACAATTTGCTGTAAGGTGATTATGGAAGCTGAATGCGGTTGACGTCTTTCGGAGCATTCGGGGCCGTCGCCGCGAAAGTACCCGGAGTTGAAGATCCCGTATCACCTGAATTCTTCAAGGCTTCCTGCAACCTGGAGCGGCTGAAAGCCTGGACGCTACCATCAGCCAGACCCACATTACCCTGTTTGGCATGCATGTTATCCATCCAACCGACGCCCAGGTTGTTGTTGGCGAAATTCGTTCCAAGCGATTGGAAGAAGGTCGGAAATGCTACGCTGGGCGGGTTACCATTGCCCAGGTTATGATCGCCGGTCAGGAACATTTGGGGGAAGGTATCCTGCGCATCCACACCCATGAAATAGCTGACATTGAGATCATTGGTATAGGGAGTGGCATTTGCTGTTCCAGTGGGGATCGTGTAAGAGAACGTACTAGCCGCGCCGCGGTTATCATATTCCGAAGGACAAATAAGAATCTTCGGGGTGCTAAGTTCGTTCGACATCACGCCAAACATCATGTTCACACCTCGATGGTCGGTGAGGGAACCGGGCACAACCCGAAAGCCGACGCTCTCCGAAGCGCCGCCCTGAGCGCCGGGAACTCTCATCGGAAACTGATCGTTATTATCAAGAGCCCATGTGCGTATCGCCAGGCCTACCTGTTTAAGGTTGTTCGTACAGTTGATTCGTTGCGCGCGGGCCTTGGCGCGGGCCAATGCAGGCAGCAACATTGCTGCGAGAATCGCGATAATAGCAATTACGACTAACAACTCAATTAGCGTAAAGGCTTTGATTTTTTTCCGGAAGTTGTTCATACAATTTTAACTCGTTTGCTCGTTGCGTTTGGTTTGGTTAACGCCCAACAGCTTTTCGAAAAAGCGCCAGCGCTGTCAACCTGATTTTTGATCTTTTTACTTAGCAATGCAGATGCCATTTGAAAATCTTTCAAAAACCTGAGCAAAAGGATAACCGCGAATTCGTGGGTGTGAAATTCTCACGCATTTTGCGTGAGACTCACGCATCGGTCCAGTTGTTCAGCTCCTGATCGTAGCATTCGCTCGGTCGATTCCCACCCCAGACATGCATCGGTAATAGATACTCCATAGCGTAATTCACTCCGGGGTTTAGGAAAGGGCTGGTTGCCCTCCTCAAGATAGCTCTCGACCATAACACCGATCAGCGAACGCTTCCCTCCAGCCCGTTGCTCGACAACGCTATTCCAAACTTCTTCCTGGCGCGCATGCTGTTTTCCTGAGTTGGCATGGCTGCAATCCACCATCAACACAGGAGGCAAGCCCGCCTCAACCAACCTTCTTTCTGACTCACAAATACTTTTTTCATCATAGTTGGCTTGCGCCCTGCCCCCACGCAAAACGATATGGCCCGAAGGGTTCCCAGTCGTTCGCACGATGCTGGTAATTCCTTCCTGATCTATGCCCAAAAAGCTGTGAGGCGCGCGTGCCGATTGCATGGCATCTACAGCAATTTGCAAGCTGCCATCGGTGCCGTTCTTGAAACCAACTGGCATGGACAAGCCACTGGCCATTTCACGATGCGTTTGGGATTCCGTCGTGCGCGCACCCACTGCGGCCCAGGTAATGAGGTCAGCAGTATATTGGGGAATTATGGGATCCAAAAACTCTGTTGCAGCGGGCAAACCCATTTGAGCCAAATCCAATAATAATCGGCGCGCCTTCTTGAGTCCTGTTTCGATATCATAGGTTCCGTCCAGGTGAGGGTCATTGATCAGGCCCTTCCACCCAATGGTTGTTCGTGGCTTCTCGAAATAAACCCGCATCACGATTTCCATTTGACTAGCCAGGTCGTGCCGCAGTTTCAACAACCGATGGGCATATTCCAGACCTCCATCCACATCATGGATAGAGCACGGACCCACGACTACCAGCAAGCGTGGGTCTTGTTGTTCCAAAATTCGTTTAACCCTTTCACGACTCGTTACCACCGTGGCATTCGCCTCTTCGGAAGCAGGAAGTTGCGCTTTGAGCGCACGCGGCGTGAGCAGCCGTACGGTCTCTTTTACGTGCAGATTCTGTGTCTGAAACATGACCGTATAATATACTCCGCTCCAATACTTCTCCAGAACAACAATGAAGGGCGGAAAGACTTAGTGGAGCATCGGCAGCGGATTAGGTTCGCGGATCAACCGAGCATCCAATTCGAGATAGAAGTCCAAACGCCGCTGGGTTTCCTCATCATCAATACCCTTGGCCATCAGCAAATAACTCGCGTAATGATTTCCTTCCGATTCAACCAGACTGCGATAAAATTCAGCCAGTTCCGCATCTCTTTCTCGCAACTCCAACGCAAGGATTTGAAATTTTTCGCAACTTCGTCCCTCGACGAGTGAACAGCAGATTAAATGGTCAATCACTTGGAACCGCTGTCCATTCCTGACCGCTCGCATTAATCCTGCGATCCAAGGGCTGGGATAAGGTTGACCAAAAGGAATGCCTCTCTTTGAAAGTAATTCGAGGACCATCTGAAAGTGCTGAAGCTCTTCAATAGCAATCGCATTCAACTCGCCAACTCTGGGGAAGAGGTCGCGATACTTTTCCAAATTCAATGCGCTGGTGGCAGCTTTCCGTTCCAAATGCGCATGATCCACCAGCACTGCTGGCAGATGACTCAATACTTTGGGCAGCCAATCTGCCGGAGGCTTCTCCCGAAATAGCAGCATGCGTGACTGTTAACCAAGCGTTAGGCCGGCCGCAAGCCACAAGTCTAACGGGCACAGACGTCGGAGATATGCATCCTCGTACGTGCCGCTTATCCGAGGCTGGAGGTCGAAGAAAATGGCCCACAGTCCAATATTACTTCGTATTCTCGTCCATCTGGCTGACAACTATTTTTAGCGAATTCTGGGACGGATGCGCCGCCAACTTGACCGCCGCTGCAGTTTGTTCAAGGGGAAACTCGTGCGTGATTAAACGGCGCACGTCCAATCTCCTCGAAAACACCAATCGAGCCACATCGTTTTGCAGAGAAAAATCCGCCGAATAGCTACCGAGCAGATCCTTTTCATCGACGCAAACAGTTGCCAGGTCGAGGCAAGTATTTTCTCCCCGGCGTGTATGGGAGAAGAGAAGGAGTTGGCCGCCACCACGCAGAAGCCCTTGCGCCTCCCGGACGACCGTATCCAGTGGGACTGCGACAATTGCTGCGTCCAAACCACGTCCACGAGTCACGCGTTCTACAACGTTTGCGAGAGAACCAGTTTCAATCCTGGACGAATGAACTCCAGGATTATGAGTCTTGCTCTGGTTGCCGTTGGGTCCCCAAAGCCACTTTGCGGCAAACTCCTGAGCCAACTCCAATCGTGAACGGAGTAAATCCGTGGCGATGACCTTCATCCCTCTTAAAGCCAGGAGCCGAGTAAACATCAGCCCAATAGGTCCTTGCCCTGCTACCAGAACGGTATCACCACGCAATAAGGAAAGTCGTTCGACCGCTTTCAACACAGTGTTAACAGGCTCGAGCATGGCCCCTTCAAGAAAAGAGTTGCGGGCCGGGATTCTGACCACGCCTGGCAGAACGAACGGCAGCACACGCACATATTGGGCGTACCCTCCTCCGGCCGGCTCAAAACCAGCCGTAATCCCCGTTCTTTTATACTGGGGGCACTGTGCAAAGGCGCGATGGCGACACGCATGACAATTGAGGCACGGCACGTGATGGTGCAAAGCCACTCGCTCACCAACAGTGAACTTTTTGACTTTTGCACCTACCGTAACAATTGTCCCGGCCGTTTCATGGCCAAAAATCCGGGGCGGCGGGACAGTTGCATATTGGATTTTCTTAATGTCCGTGGGGCAGACACCGCAAACCGCGACTTTGACAAGCAACTCATTGGCGTTAGAGCGGGGAACAGGCACCTCTTCAAGTCGAAGATCGTTAGCTCCGCGATAAACCACCGCCCGCATAGTTTTAGCAAACGCGACCACATCTCAGTTTTAACCATAGACACTCCAGGATGAACATTGTTTTTTTTGAATGTTGCACTATTAGAAAAAGAGGCTTTTCATTATACCCGGATCAATTTTTCTGCCAAAACAAAGGGACAGTCTCAAATTTTAATCTTGTGCTATGAGCTTCCTGCCGATCATCGAACGTGAATTGCTCGTCAGTTCCCGTCGAAAAGCCACCTTTCGTGTTCGCTGGTGGACGACGCTGATTGGGACAGGAGCGACATTGATTTGCCTGGTCGTTGTTTCAACCAAGCCCCTCCCTGCAGGAGTGACCAACCCGCTTTTCGCGGTTCTGGCGATTTGCGCCTTTATATTGAGTTTCCTGGCCGGCGCATTTCTAACTTCCGATTCGATAAGCGAAGAAAGGCGCGGAGGCACCTTGGGGTTTTTGTTCTTAAGCAATTTGACCAGCCACGATATCATTCTGGGCAAGTTTTGCGCCTTGTTTCTTAACGCATTTTTCAGCGTCCTGGCGCTGCTGCCAGTCATGGGAGTACCGCTGCTGCTGGGAGGATTGGAGCTGTCCGAATTCTCGAGAGTCGTTCTGGCGCTGCTTAATATGCTGTTTTTTTCATTAGCAGCAGGAATATTCATTTCTGCTTTTGGAGGTTCCCAGGCCAGTGTGGTGACGCGGACCCTTATGCTGTTATTGCTAATTGTTGCTGGTTTGCCACTGTTTGGAGAGTTATTCCCTTCGGCTTTTTGGGCCTCTGGCCGCGCGGGCATGGGGTGGGCCAGCCCCTTCTACCCGTTCGCCTATGCTTTCGAAATCATCCATAATCGCCAGCCATCGAAGTTTTGGGGGACTTTATTTACATCACATCTGCTTGGATGGTTATTCCTCGGTTTGGCCACACGTGCTTTATCCCGACGCTGGCAGGACTCGGGGACTGGTGCTTTGGCTGGTAATGAAACAAATAAATTGCATTCGCGCTGGGGCTTGGAAACAAACGGAGGCGACTCACAGCGACGCGATTCTGCCGATAACGCTGTGGGATTGTTATTAGGCAGGGCACCGGTAACCCGTGGAATCTTATGGGGAGCTCTAGGTATCTGGTCCCTCGTACTTGCTATTAATTGGGGTGGCGCCAATCAAGCCGACCTTACTTACGCAGGGGCAAAGATGTTTGCGTTACTTCTGAAAATGCTGGCGGCCATTCAGGCATGCAAGTTCTTTTCTGAGTCCCAAAGCACTGGGGTGCTTGAATTGCTGCTCTGCACTCCATTGCGCAACTCGGATATCATCAGCGCACAGTGGCGCAAGCTGCGGCGAGTTTTCCTTTGGCCTGCGATAACGTTGATGATCGCAGCTCTGGCATCATTTACTTTTCCTGGCAAGCCCATTGTAACCAGGTTAGGCCCCTGGAATGCCTGGATTGGTGAGCCCGGGTTCATTGGGGTTTGCTGGCTTGCTTTACGCCTGGGAGCCGACTTTCTGGCTGTCGGCTGGCTTGGTATGTGCCTGGGTTTGACGCTTAAAAAACCAATTTTAGCGCCTATCCTAACTATTCTCTTGGTGCTGGTTCTACCAGCGCCCTTTTCATGGCTGGACCTGATTGCAGACATGCTTTTTATTTCGTGGGGGACTACTCGTTTGCAAAAAGATTTCCGTGATGTTCTCATCCAGCGTTATCAAGAAAGCACAAGCCCCGTTTCTTTTGGCCAGACCCTTTCACCAGCAACCTGACCTTCGTTTTGGATTCTGGCAGGAAGGGTTACTACCTATTTTAGGGGACATTCAGAGGTGGAAATATTACGGTAAGTCGCTCCAGGGCGTGCGTGAACCATAAGTCCTGGCGCGAGCTTGCAGTGTGAGTCATGCCGGCCTATCTTGCACGCGAGGCGGCTGACCTAACATCGCCTCGCCCATGCAAATCGAGACGCATCAGCACTCTGTAGCCGAAGCGCCCTCCCGGCTGGAAGTTACGCCGAGGACCAGAATGCCCGCAGTAACTCCTCCGATTTCGGTTTTGTTGATCGAGGATAATCCCGGCGATGCGCACTTAATTCAGTTCATGATAAAAGAGGCCGGTTCCAGCTTATTCCAAGTCGAGCATGTGCACCGGCTCTCCCAGGCTTTGGAGAGGCTGTCTTCAGGAGGCGACATCGGCCTGGTGTTATCAGATCTTTCTTTGCCTGACAGTCAGGGGCTGGAAACATTCGCGCAATTGCATGCCCACGCCCCTCACGTCCCTATTATTGTTTTGAGCGGCCTCAACGACACTAGTCTCGCTGTTCGAGCAGTACACGAAGGCGCGCAGGATTACTTGATCAAAGGTCAGGTAGCCGGACAATTGTTGGTCCGCGCCATGCGCTATGCAATTGAACGGAAGCGCATGGCGGAGCAACTGGCACATTATGCTGACGAACTGCGGTTTAAGAACGCTCAACTCGAAGCTGACTTCAATATGGCTCGGGAAATCCAACAGATTTTTCTGCCACACGAATTTCCCACCTTCCCCAGTTCCACCACCCCCGACCAAAGCGCCATCCGTTTTTCACAGCGTTATCTGCCTGCAGCCGCGGTTGGGGGAGATTTCTTCGATGTTTTTGCCATCAGCGAAAGGGCCGCAGGCATTTTCATTTGCGATGTGATGGGACACGGAATGCGCGCGGCCCTGGTGACAGCCATCATGCGAGGCCTGGTCGAAAAATTAATTCCTGCCGCTGCCGACCCTGGGACTTTCCTGACTGAACTGAATCACAGTTTACACGCCATCTTGCGCCGAACCCGCGAGCCATTCCTGGCAACAGCCTTTTATTTGGTTGCCGATGTTGGACGAGGTGAAGTTCACTTTTCGAACGCAGGACATCCAAGCCCATTCCGGCTGCGGCGGGATCTGAGGATCGCGGAGCCTCTTAAGAAATATGATTCCCGGCATGGACCTGCTCTTGGTCTGTTTGAGAATTCACTTTATCCAACCTGTAGTTGCCCGGTTACGGTGCACGATTTATTTATCTTATTTACCGATGGACTTTACGAAGTGGACAATTCTGGCCAGAAAGAATACGGCCAGGAGCGGCTTCTCAGCGCGGTCAGTCAACGTCACGCTTTGCCTGCCGACCAACTTTTCGATGAACTCATCCAGGAGGTCCATCGGTTCTCTAACACAACCGAGTTTGAGGATGACGTTTGCCTGGTCGGCATGGAAATCCAACGGCTCGGCATCTAAATATGAGGCTAAGCGCCAACCACTTGTGCGACGCTTTCGGTCGCATGACCGGCAATCAAAGGGAAAACCTCATCAGACTGGCTGTCGAAAAACCTGATGGCAATCTGCACGCCGCTCAGCCCGTTTTGGCAGGCGAAGTCAGTTGCTCTTCTTGAATGTTGAAAATCAAAAGCCTCGGAAGGATTTGCCGTCCAGTCACCAAGTCCACGCAAGTAAAGCCGAGTACGAGCATGCTGCAATAAAATTTTCATCTCGATCCTTTTAATCGAAAGCTGGGTTTCCAATATCCGGTTGCAACGTATTCACGAGCGATCCGAACTGCTGTCACTCTAGAGGTAGCCGCAAAAAGTGCAAGATTTAATTGCGTCCGGGCTTTTACGGATAGATTGTCGCGTCAAATGCGGGTGAAGTCTTTTTGTTTTTATTACGTCCAATGGCACAAAGTCTAAAACTGCATCGTCGGTCTGCAATTGACTTTGCACTGACGCGTTACAAAACTGATTCTGCTCTTGAGCACCCATGAGAACTTATTCTTTCTTTTTGGCAGCGACCGTTTCATTTCTGGCTACGATGCCTGATTTGGTCCAGGCCGAGGCTAATTTCATTTATGAAACACCACTGGAATTTTTCGGACAGGGAGATTTTGATGGAGATGGCCGCACCGATTTCGTCATCGTGGACAAGAACACAGGTAAATTCAGGCTGGGATATCAAAACGCGGAAGGAATAATCGCCTGGGTTGATAATCGGCCTTGCGGAATTAAGAGTCTTACCGGCTTTACCATTGGAAAAACGCTTTTCACAAACCTGGATGCGCTGGGTTTTACCTCGCCGGACGCGAATCAGATCACCCTGGTCAATGTTTCCAATCGAGAGTCTTCCGCGCGCGCGGTCAATGTCCCCTTCACTGCCGCATTAGGGCCTAACACGCTGGTAGCGATTGATATTGGCGGCGAGGGCAATACCCCGCTGGCTGACTTGTTCGTTGGAAGTGTCGAAAATTCACCGGATAAAAATCAAACGGCGTTGCTTAGGAATGATGCTGCTGAATTTCCCAAGCTGGCCGAATCGGTTCTGACAGGACCGGCCGTTCGGGGTAATCACATCGTTCTTAAAGCTGGCCAGCCAGAAACACTCTGCTTCCTGCTGAATGAAGACAGTAACAGCACTTTAGATGTTGAAGATCTTTCCAGCGGCAAGCCCATCCAAATCCTGAAAGAGAGTGGGTTGCCAACTGGCTCCGATTTCGCCGTGGGAAATTTTCGTGGCTCGCCTTTAAGCGAGTTTCTGATCTACAAACCTGGCGAAAATAAGCTCCTGGTAAAACCAGTCGAGGAATCTGCCCCGGGCAAATTTCAACTGGCCAAAGGCGGCAGCTTCGATCTCACCCAACCGATTCGACGTGTCATAACCTTAAAGCAGAATCGCCAGCTTTTTGTTATCTTCGGTCAGGGCGAGAAGGCAGGCTTATTCGAGTTCGACGGCGTGAACGCGCCTGTGCTCAAACAAACGATTCTCGCCACAAATGAGCTTTGGACCTGCGCGGTGAGTGTGACCGGAGGCCTCGTCGCCTTTTCGCAACCTGTGAATGGGACATTTTCAACGCGCTACTACGCCTACAAATCCAGCTCCGACGGCTATGCTTTCTCGGTTTTTGGAGGGTTACCCTCCCTTGCGGACAATGACAATGTCACGATCCCGGATATTCATCAGCAAATTACCACCACGACTACTCTGACCAATGAAAGTCAGATGCGCCCTTATACCAACACCATTCCTGGCACACAGATCATCTTTGCCATGGTGCCAATCCCGGGCGGAGAATTTATTATGGGCAGCCCTGATTCCGAGACTGCCCACAAAGCTGACGAATCGCCTCAACACAAGGTAAAAATCTCGCCATTTTGGATGGGTCAATATGAAGTCACCTGGAACGAATATGAACTGTTCATGTATCCCGACGAGGAACGACGCATACGGGCCAACCAGGAAAATCAGGTGGGCTCCGACAAACTGGCCGATGCAGTCACCCACCCCTCCAAACCGTATGTCGAGATGAGCTTTGGCATGGGCAAAGACGGTTATCCAGCCATCAGCATGACGCAGCATGGTGCCAACAAATATTGTCAATGGTTGAGTGCTAAAACCGGGCAATTCTACCGTTTGCCCACCGAAGCTGAGTGGGAGTACGCCTGTCGGGCAGGCACCACAACCACTTACTTCTTTGGTGAAGACGCATCAAAAATCGGCCAATACGCGTGGTACGAGCAAAACAGTGAATTTAAATATCAAAAGGTGGGAAAGAAGAAACCCAACCCCTGGGGATTGTATGACATTTACGGTAACGTTGTGGAATGGGTGCTCGACCAGTATGATCCTGATTATTACAAGCAGTGTTCTGCTGCCGGCACCATTTTGGATCCTTGGAAGAAGGCCACCAAACCGTACCCCCACTCCGTAAGGGGCGGTTCCTGGGATGATGACGTTCAGAAATGCCGCAGCGCGGCCAGGCGCGGCTCCGATCGCTCCTGGAAAATGCAAGACCCGCAACTCCCGAAGAGTATCTGGTTTCACTCCGATGCCCAATGGGTGGGATTCCGCGTCGTGCGCCCATTAAAAGTTCCTTCCGCGGAACAGATGCAGAAGTATTGGACAAGCGGTGTGGAAAAGGACTAAAATTAGGCTTCATCACAAATGTTGCGAACTCACTCGAATCGAGATTTCTAACGAGAGGTAAATATGAATGGCTCAAAAACAACTCCTTCCGAATCATCTGTAACACGCCGTGATTTTCTCAAAACCACTTCGACAGCCGTCGCGGGAGCATCAATGCTCGGCAGCCTCAGTGTCGAGAGAAGCGCTTTTGCCGCCGGCAGTGACACACTCAAAATCGCCTTGATAGGCTGCGGTGGTCGTGGTTCTGGCGCGGCTGACCAGGCGCTGAGCACTGAAGGCTCTGTCAAACTTGTGGCAATGGCCGACGTGTTCAAAGACCGCCTCGATGGAAGTCTCAACAGCTTGCAAGAAAAACATAAGGGCAAGGTCGAAGTGCCGCCCGATCACCAGTTTGTTGGTTTTGATGCTTACAAACAGGCCATTGCACTTGCCGACGTGGTGATCCTTGCCTCACCTCCTGGATTTCGCCCGCCACACTTCGAAGAAGCAGTCAAAGCAGGCAAACACATTTTCGCCGAAAAACCAGTTGCGACCGATGCACCAGGTGTTCGTCGCGTTCTCGCAGCCGCTGAAGAAGCAAAAAGGAAGAACCTTAAAGTCGGCATTGGCCTGCAACGGCATCATCGTGCCTGCTATCTCGAAGGAGTTCAACGTATCCATGACGGAGCCATCGGTGACGTCGTGGCAATGCGATGCTATTGGGACGGACAGACCCCATGGGTTAAACCCAGGGCTGATCTGGAACGACACGCAGGGCGGAAGCTCACAGAAATGGAATACCAGATGCGCAACTGGTATTATTTTGCCTGGATCTGCGGGGATCACATCGTCGAACAACACATTCACAACCTCGACGTCGTCAACTGGGTGAAAAAAGGTTATCCTGTTCGTGCCCAGGGCATGGGCGGGTGCGAAGTACGCAAAGGCCCCGATTACGGGGAAATCTTCGACCACCATTTTGTTGAGTTTGAATATGCCGACGGCTCACGATGCGCCAGTCAATGCCGGCATATTCCCGGTTGTTGGAGCAATGTCACCGAACACTTTATTGGCAGCAAAGGTACAGCGGAACTAGCTGACCCTGACCGTGCGATCATCCGCGGCGCCAACGCCTGGCGTTACCGTAGGCCCGAATCCCCAAAGGACGCCTACCAACAAGAGCACGACGATCTATTCGCCGCTATCCGTAGTGACAAAAGTTACAACGAGGCAGAAAATGGCGCCAAAAGCACCATGACCGCTATCCTTGGACGTATGTGCACTTATTCGGGCAAAATGATTGAATGGGAAGAAGCACTAAATTCAAAAATTAATTTGATGCCTGACACGCTTGCCTGGGACGCTGAGCCCAAAGTGCTTCCCGACTCGAATGGGAACTATAAGATTCCCGTGCCAGGTCAAACTATTTGCGTCTGAGAGACTTGAACTGGATAGCGGGCATTGAAACGAAAGAATCGAATGGCGCCGACTATACGTCGGCGCCACGGCGATGGTAGCCGTGGGCATCAGTCCGCGCTGATCTCGTTAAGGCTGTAGGCCGGGTGTGCTCACCCAGCGTCCCCCTGTCGGTAGAATGCTCGACATTAAATCAGTGCTTCAGCCTTTGAGAGTTGCCGAAAACCTGAAGGCCTTACCCCCCATCAGCCAGGCGACTGCTGCCCTGCTGATTATCTTAACCGCTAGCTGCCGATCTACGCCCCCTGCTCCTCCTTTGCAGCGCTTTGAATTCAGCAGCGCGCACATGGGCACGCGCTTTTCGATCACGCTTTTTGCCCCGGAAAAGCAACTCGCTGAATCTGCCGCTGAGGCAGCCTTTCAAAAAATCGCTCAACTGGACGACATCCTCAGTGATTACAAAGCCGATAGTGAGTTGCTCCGGCTGTCCGACGTCCCCGCAGGCAAGCCGGTTCAAATCAGCGCGGAATTGTTCGATGTGCTCGAGCAAGCCGAAAAGTTCTCCAAACTTTCCCACGGCGCATTCGATGTCACCGTCGGGCCGGTAGTGCGCTTATGGCGTTTTTCGCGGAAACGGAAAGTCTTGCCAACCAAATCTGAACGGCAAAGCGCTCTTCAAGCAGTCGGATATCGAAAGCTGCAATTAAATCGAAGCGCGCGAACCGCCACTTTACTTGTGCCAAACATGCGCCTGGATGTAGGAGGCATTGCCAAAGGTTACGCAGCCGACCAGGCGCTGGCCGTTCTGAAAGGAAAAGGAATTGACCGCGCGCTCGTAGCCGCAAGCGGAGATATTGCCCTGGGCGCTCCGCCTCCTGGCCAACGCGGCTGGCGAGTTCAAATTGCAACGATGTACGCCGGCACCAATGAACCGCCTCTTTTATTGCGCAACAGCGCAGTTTCCACCTCGGGAGATGTGGAACAATCCATTGAAATCAACGGCGTTCGTTACTCTCACATTGTCGATCCGGTGACCGGTCTCGGCCTGACCAATCGAATCCAGGCAACGATCGTCGGTCCAAACGCGACAACCACCGACGCCCTGGCGACCGGTGTTAGTGTTCTAGGTGCTGAACGTGGAATGGCACTCATCAATTCTTTGCCCAGGACCGAAGCGCTCATATTTGTAGAAAACCATGGCGAAAAACGAGCCTTGACCTCGCACGGTTTCAAAAAGCTCCCTCGCCCGGGAAACGAATAGGGCTCTTCTCCCTTCTCCTCGGGAGGAGAGGGAGAAGAAACCGATCTCGAATCGTCCTCGTCCTCCTCCTCGTTCCGATCCATTGGACTGTGAGCAGTGGCTCAATCTTATGAAAAGCCCTGCCCAACCTTCCTCTCCATCCGATGCCTGCGATTGAAGAGGCTCTCCACGATTCATTAACCGTGAAGGCTTTACATCTGCCCCCACAGGTAATAAAACAATTCCATGCTGCAACTCTGGATGATTGGCGTTTTGATTCTGATCGTGGTTGGCGTTTGTGCCTTCTTTTTTATCCGCTTTTCACCCGATTCCCGGCTCCGGCGTCGGCGCCGCAGAAGCCACAGTCCCTTGACGAGCAAAACCCGCCGACCCACCGTTCGGTTCAGCGTTCGGCCCCCGAAGGAATAGCCTTGGAACAGGTGTGCCTGACCTAGATCGTTGCCCACTGCGCCGGTTCCCATGAGCCACGATTCAGCACACCCCAAAAACGTTCGAGCCATCTCGAAACGCATGTGGTCTGCGCCTTTGGCGGACGGCTCGATTCCGTTTGTGCGGATGCAGCAGCTCTGGGATATGGCGGCAGGCCTTCCCAGTAAGAAAGTGAGGGTGAAAGAGCTCAACGCCCTTGACGATGTTCGCTGGTTCAGCGAGCGCATGCAGAAGCTGCCGACCTGCCGTGCAGTCGCGGAGCACGCGCGAGATATTTATGAGGCGGATTTTGGCTTTCCTATCATACTGTCACCGTCAGGGGTCGTCCTTGATGGGATGCACCGACTCTGTAAAGCGTTCCTGGTAGGCCTGGAAGAAATCGACGCTGTGCAATTGCCGACAATGCCGCCGTATCGTTGGCGGTTGCTGCCGGACGGCGAAGAAGTAGAGTTTACTGGTGACGCGTCCAGACAGGCATGAAGTGGCTTAACGAATCATGTTAAGGGCATGCAATTGACCACAATTATTTTGATTGGGATAATGTTAGCAGCCGCCTGCGCCGCCAAGGCCGGGCAGAGTAGGAATAAGCCGGCATGGTCAGAGCATCTGAAAGGCTGGCAGAAAGTTTTCGGATTGGCCGCGTTCATCCTGATGATCTTGATCATGATGAACCCGGAGTTTCTTGCGTTGGGTTTGCTTGGAGATGCGGCCTTTTTCGATATACTTGTTTTGGCGTTAAGCCTTCAGCTCCGAAGCGTCGTATTCGGGGTGTGGCAATCCCTCCATGTCGCCTGTTCAAAAATTTTGTCATTTGCGATTTGCGGCGTCCGGCGGGATTTTTCAATGCTTCTCTTAACCTTGGCCCCTCTCGGCAGTGCGGTTCTCAGAATTCGCAAAGTCACGATCAAATCTCCTCGTCAACAGCTTTTAACACTTTAACGCCCGCTCGCCTCTTGTTACTGTCAGACCATGGCTCGCAAGGCATCGGCGAATTCAGGATCAGCACACGGATTTGGTGACATTATCGGCGTGGCGCTGATGGCTATTGCCCTGCTCCTGTTGGTTGCGCAGTTATCCTTTGACCGTTACGACGTCTCGGTAATCCGTGACCCGCCCAACCGGCCGGGCCATAATTGGATTGGTCCTTTGGGCGCGTGGATAGCCTATTATTCATTTTTTATCTTTGGCTTTTCGGCTTATATGCTGCCGCTCCTGTTAGTAGCGTTCGGCCTGGCCTATTGGCTCGAAGCATTGTCTTACCTTAAACGGCGATGGATCTGGGCCGGGGTGTTGTTGCTCTCATGCATGGGTTGGTTGCATCTCCTGGACTTGCCACATCTGCAGGATAATGCCTCCTTTATTAGCCGGGCGCGAACCGCCATCGCTGCCCCAAGCATTGGGGGGCTGGTGGGACGCACCCTGCATGATTACTTCTTCTGGACGCTGGGAGCGGTCGGGGCCGCCATCGTTTTTGCCTCACTCGATTTAATCAGCCTCCTTTTCCTTACAAATTTTCAACTCGGCCCATGGGTCCGGGGTATCTGGGCTGGGAAAGCAGAGGATAAAACTGAAACTCCGGAAGAGCGGGCGCTAGCCCGGCGGGCGCGCGATTTACAAAAACAGGCCAAGAAACTTCAAGAGGAAGTCGATCGTTCAGGCCTTGGCGCGGACTTGCAACCCGTCCCTGAACCTACGGTGCGCGACCTCAGCATCTCCCAGAGCAAGCCAGGTCGGACCAAAAAGACCGCCGAACCGGTGATTGAGCCTGAACCCGCTGATGAGGTTGTGGTCATTCCCGCCCGGGAAGTCGCCGCTGCCACATCTGCGGACATTCTCGGCAAAAAGTCTGATCCGGAAGAGAAGCAGACTGATGGCAAGCCGAACGAGCCCTCGACCAATGGCGAGAAGACGACATCCGTTGAATCAAAACCTGAAAGCGAAATCAACATCACGGGAATAGAACCTCCACCCAAACCCAAACTGACTCCCAGGAAACCTAAACCGCTCACCGTCGCCTCAACACCGCTCATCGGTAATTATCAACTGCCCTCGCTCGCTTTTCTCCAGCATCCCGATCCGAATCTCAAACCGACCGAATCCAAGGAAGAATTGCTGGCGAATGCGCGCCTGATGCAACAAACGCTCGCCCAATTCGAGATCCCGGTCGAACTGGGTGACATCACTAAAGGACCCACGATCACTCGCTACGAACTCCACCCTGCGCCCGGAGTGAAGCTGGAAAAGATCACCGCGCTGAACAATAACATCGCCGCAGCGCTCAAAGCCGAGCGCATCCATATTCTTGCTCCCGTACCAGGCAAAAGCTCAGTGGGCGTCGAAGTCCCCAATGCAATCAAGACCAAGGTGATCATGAGGGATCTTCTGGAATCGGAAGATTGGCGAAATACCAAGTGCCGCATTCCCCTGGCGTTAGGCAAAGATGTGTATGGGCATCCGATCATTGCGGACCTTGCGGAAATGCCTCACTTGCTGATTGCCGGAAGCACCGGCGCCGGAAAATCAGTGTGCATCAATGCGATCATAACCTCCTTGCTCTACAGGTTTTCTCCCGACCAGCTTCGCTTTGTCATGATCGACCCAAAGGTGGTCGAATTGCAGCACTATAACGCCCTGCCCCACCTGGTTGTGCCGGTTGTCACTGACCCTAAAAAGGTCATCCTGGCTTTGCGCTGGGTGGTGAATGAAATGGAAAAACGTTATCAGATTTTTGCCCGTGTCGGTGTGCGCAACATCGGGTCTTTCAACGGCAGACCCAAAAACAAGCCCTTGCCGCCAGTTGAACTGGAGTTGCCGCTGACTGCCAGAAAAGAAAAAGTCGAGCCCGGAGCGGACGGTTTCGCCGTCGAGGTCGATGAACAAATCGTAGTGCCGCGCGAGGACGAAATCGTCATACCTGAAAAACTTAGCTACATAGTCGTCATCATTGATGAATTGGCCGATCTCATGTTGGTTGCTCCGGCCGACGTCGAAATGGCCATCGCCCGGATCACCCAGATGGCGCGTGCGGCAGGAATCCATTGCATCATTGCGACACAACGGCCGAGCGTTGATGTAATTACCGGTGTGATCAAAGCCAATGTTCCCGCGCGCATTGCCTTTCAAGTCGCCGCCAAAGTGGACTCCCGAACCATCCTCGATGCGATGGGGGCCGACAAACTGCTTGGCAAGGGTGACATGCTCTATCTGCCGCCCGGTTCAGCCAAGTTGATCCGCGCCCAAGGGGCCTTGATCACCGATCAGGAAATTCAAGACATCGTCGATTTCATCGCGAAGCAAGGCAAACCAAGTTACGAATTGGAAATCCATAAACAGCTTTCCAAACCAGTAAGCAGTTTCGACAACGAAAGCGGAATCGATGAAGACGAGGAAGTCATTGAAAACTGCATTGAAGTGATTCGCAGCGAGCAAAAGGCCAGTGTCTCACTTTTACAGCGCCGGCTGCGTCTCGGATATGGTCGCGCGGCGCGCATTATGGACGAACTGGAAAATCGCGGTATCGTCGGCCCCAGCAAAGGCGCCGAACCGCGTGATATTTTAATCGATTTGGATGGGAAAGGAGCGGACGGACAGCCAGCGAGCCAGTAACTGCATGGTGTTTTTGTAATCGCGATACTTTCTGGTCAAGGAGCTTCTATTTTGCCGGACGTCTTTCCTCAAATGATTCTTATTCTCCTGCTATGAAAATGAACACTGCAGCCTGGTGCTCCGTTCTAACTCTGGGAATCGGTTGTTTCACCGCAAAGCTAACCGCTTCAACTATCCCCGTTGATGCGAGTCCGCTGCACGTCAAAGCCGATTATTTCCAAAAGGATCTCATCGAGAAGCACTGGCTGGACGGATTGTATGTCTCCATTGTGCCCTCGCCAGCGCAAGGTGAAAAACTAACGCACACCATAGATGAGCCAGGAAATGTAATTCACTCGGGTGTGTGGACCGGGCGTTATCTCGCCGGCGTCGGGTATCAATATGCCGCAACCAAAGACTCCTGGGCGCGTAAACACGGAGATGAAATCCTGAAAGCTCTTCGCATTCAGCAGGAAGTCACCGGCAAACCAGGGTTGCTGGCGCGCGGCTATATGAAAGGGCACGGACCGGTTGAGGGATGGGAACGGGATGGACGTGATTCGCGAGAATGGCACCAGGGACAAGGTCCTTACGCAGGTTACCGCTGGTACGGGGATGTGAGTGTCGATAACTTCAATGCTGTTCTTTACGGATATGCAATTTATTACGACCTCGCGGCGGACGCGGAGCAGAAGAAATTCATCGCTTACGATGTGGATCGGCTAATGACTCATCTCCTGGACAACGAATGCCGTATCATCGATGTGGATGGAGAAGTGACGGAATGGGGTCACGTGGGCATGGATCCGGATCCGTCTCGGGACGAATACTACAGGAAACGTTTCGCGCAATACCTGAGCCGAGCCGGTCTCGAAGACGCGCCCTGGAAACCGTCCCTGCGCGGATCTCTGATGCTACTGCCGGATTTGTTAATCGCCGCGCACATTACCGGCAAAGCTTGTTATAGTGATTTTTATCGGCGTGTCGTGACTCGTTGCAAAGACAATCCCGATTTATTGCGGCGGCGCGAATCCGGCCCCTTCAGCCTCGAGCGTGTTGCCCGCGTCAATCATAGCAGCGAGGGCCAATCGTACGAAGCCCTATACAATTTGATCCGTTATGAATCGGATCCCGAACTTCTGATCAAATACCGTTCGTGGGTAACGGATTTGTGGGAGATGAACTGGATGGAAGGCAATTCGCTCTTTGCCTTTATGACGCTTGCTCTTTTGCCGGAATACCGGGCGCCGCAAAAGCCGGGCTATTCCCGCGCGGTTCCTGTTAAGGTCTCTCATGGCGAAGAAGGGCTGCGTTTAGCGATCGAAACTTTGCATGATTATCCGGTGGACCGGGTGTTGCGTCCCGTGATGAATTCTTTGCGGAAAGATATCGAGAAGAACCCCTATGCGGACCGAGCCGGGCAAGTTCAAAGCGCGAAACCGCTGCCCATTAACCAGCGTCCTTTGGACAATGAGAACGTATGGAAAGGAAATCCATACCAGATGGATGCCTGGTTCAAACCGATGGTGAACAATTTCCAATTCGCCTGTGACGATCCCTGGGTTGCATGGTTCTCTGATTCCACAGGCAAAGTCTACGTTACTTTGGATAAGGGCAAGACCTGGCGCGACGCAAGTCACGGACTAATGGGCGCGAGTGTTCAAAATATAATTGCCTCAAAGAAGCGCACCTTCGTCATCCATGCAAAAACGGATCGTGGAGTGATGGTCAGCCAGGATGGAGGCATGAGCTGGAGAACTGCAGCGCAGAGCGACCAACCGGAATTTCCATCAACGAATTTTAAAGAGTGGATTAAAGTTTCGGACAAGCTATCCGTGAGAGCAAATGAAGCGGACGAACTGGTCCGGACCATCGATGGTGGTAAAACCACTGTCGTGTGTATGAAAGGTTGGCGAATTCCCCGGGCCTCTTCGGTTTTCAAAACGCCCTGGGGCATTATCGCAAGCGGACCTGGCGGCTGCTACAGGAGCGATGATACCGAAAAATGGGAAGAGCTAAAACTCTGGCGTGAGGAGGAAACCGGCGCATCCGACTTCCTTCACGCTTATTGGATGGGGAGATATTACGGATTCATTAGAAAAAACGAATAAAGTTTGGCTCATTGGGGCACGATATTCAGTCCATCCAAACTTCCCTGAAGTTCAATTGCCTTCTCTCCCCGTTGCGGGAGCGGTTGGAGTGGAGGCGCGTTGTGCAATTTCCTGCTGAACGTTTCGCACCTCGCTATCGTCCGCCTCTCCGGGCATATCCAGAGGCACGCGAAGACAAACGCTTCGGGTGGGCAAGACTTCGCGCCAATCTTCGATCAGTTGTTTGTACGCCTTGCCCACGGGACGCATTTTTCTATTCAAGTCAAACAAGCCCAGAGGATTGACTTGGCCTTTATCCTCGCGCAGAGCCGTGTCCCAGTCCATTTGATCGGTAATCGAGTGCCAGGTAAAGCCAACAATGGGAACTCCGCTATTCCGGACGCGCAAGACATTGGCCCATTCCTTCCAAAGCCAGTAAACCGCCTCGTTACCATTGGGACCCTCGTTAAAGTTGGTTTCGGTATGCATGACTGGAAGCAAGTAGCGATCGTAGTATTCACGGGTTATTTCATCATAACCAAAGACCTCGCCCGCTGGATAAACTGTCCCATCAGGTGAAACTCGATGTTCATTGGTGACGTAATAATCATTCCCCATGATGCAATGTTGTTTAAGACTCTGATGGAGAAAAAAGTGGTACTCCTCCCTGGTCATCCCATTGTCCATTAAAAACTCGTACATCTCGGAATCGACGCGCCGGCCATAATTGAGATCCAGCGAGAGAAAGCGTCTGGCATTCATGATTTCGGCCGGCTTGATGGCCCGAGGATTTTCGGCATGAAAATATTCGGATGATTCGCTCTGGACGAAGATGGCATCGGGGCGAACGTCCAGAATTTCCCGCATGGCAAGCACGTTTGCTTTCACCACGTGTGTCAATGCAGTCACAAAGGCACGATCGCTTCGCAATTGCTCGTTCCACCAACCGTGAGCCGCCGAAAAGGTGGCGCAGATGAACATTTCATTGATTGGAGTGTACAGCTGAATCCAGCGAAAACGCTCGGCAAAGGCGCGCGAGTATTGAGCAAACAGCCGGGGAAAATCCGGGTTTTGAAAGTTGCCGATCCAGTCGGGCACACCAAAGTGGCAGAGATCCGCAATCGGAAAAATTTTCCGCCTATTCAATTCTCCAAAAACTAAATCGCCAAAGGACCAATCATATCTTTCCGAGCCTAAGAACGTCCGGTACAAAGGCAATCCATAGCGAAGAAATTGAATTCCCAATTCCTGAACGCAATCGAAGTCGGCCTGCCAATGACGGTAATGCCCACATTTTTCCATTTCATCGATGCGGGTACGCCCTCCATTAATTGTGGGGCTGCTGTTCTCCACCCCAGTAGCGAACATGAACGCGGGCACGATTCAAACTAAACCCGATCAACACATTCGCCAACCGTGTTTTCAAAAAACGCTTGCACCGGCAGCGAACTCACGCTTCCGTGAAACGGTCAATTTCAAATCGACGCAAATCAAAAGGCACTTTCCGACCTGTCAATAAATCGGCGGCAAGTTCTCCAATAGTACTGGAAAACTTGAAACCATGCCCCGAACAGGGGCTCGCCACCAAAACTTGCTGATAGGCAGGGTGCCAATCAAAGATAAAATGCTCATCAGGTGTGTTGGTGTAGATACAGACCGCATTGGATCTTAACCGCCCGGCAGCCAGGGGCAGATATCGGCCCAACAGCAAACGCATTTTATCGATTTCCTCTGCTGCGACTTCCCTGCAAACGTGTTCGGGATCACTACTTTGCCCTTGATGATGAAAAGCTACTTTTACTCCGTCTCCCAAATCAGGAAAGCCATAAAAAAATCGGCCTGGTTCATATTCCCAAATGTAAACAGGACAAGCATGGGGTTGGAATTGCTGCGTCTGCGAAGCAGGCTCGAACAAAAACAACACCTGCCGTTCAACAGTTAGGGGGAGGGTCACTTCCGAATTTGGCTTGCTCGAGGCAGTCGCCTCGTTGGAAATCTCGGACTTGGGATTTAAAAGAGAACTCAGCCAGGCTCCGGCGGCAATAAGCAACCGGTCAGCTCGATACCTGTGTGTCGGCGTGATTATACGCACACCGTCGCCGTCAGCTTCCCAACTCAACACAGGTTCATTGAGTTTCAAACAAGCCCCATGCTCCGCAGCCAGCTCAAGATGAGTTTGAATGATTAATTCAGGAAACAAAATCCCAGCGCGGGGCTCCCACACCGCGACCGAGCTACCGTCTGTTTGAAATATGGAATATCGCTGACGCAGGTCGGAAGCCGACAACATCTGGTGACAGAGTTTGTGCTCCCTGGCACTCCTGAGCGCCCCGGTAACCAAAGCACCATTTTCTGGACCTATCATCAATCCGCCGGTTTGCAAAAGTAATTTGCGATTCGATTTTTTTTCCAGCGCTTTCCAAAGCTCGTAAGCGCGCTGGACGAGTGGTACGTAAGAAGGATCTTCGAAATATGCCTCTCGAATAATTCGCGTCCGGCCATGAGAAGAACCCAGTGAATGTGGCGGTTGGAAACGGTCAAGCCCCAGAACTCGGTTTCCGTTTGCGGCAAGATGATACGTCGCCGCGCTTCCCATCGCTCCCAAACCAATAACAATTACATCATAAGCAGCACCATTCATTTGTTGCGTTTGAGATACATTTGATTGCTACTTCTTCCCCAAGGCGACACCCACGGCCGGCGGAAAAATCTCGCTGACATCCCCTTCCAATCGCAAGGTAACTCGAGGATTTTCATCGTGCTCTGTAGGACCGCGATTAATAACGATATAAGGCACTCCCCTGCTCGCAGCCAAAAGAGGAATAGTCGCAGCAGGATAAACTGAAAGACTCGATCCAAGGCTGATTGCCAAATCGGTTTGTTCTGCCGCCTTTTCCGCCCGGTCTAAATCCACGTTTCGAAGATTCTGCCCGAAACTGATGGTGGCTGGCTTCAAAAAGCCGCCACAGACGCACACCGGCGGCTTGCGCGTAGTGCGAAAAAACTCGAAATGCGATTCCGGGTCCGAACGCTGCCCACAGGATTGACATTCAACCGAGCTATTTGTCCCATGCAACTCCACCAACCTGCTCGGTGGCGTGCCCGCCCGTGAATGCAGTCCGTCAATATTTTGAGTGACGACCATCAGAACTTTGCCTGCGCGCTCAAGTTGTACGATCGCGTCATGCGTTGCATTCGGACGAGCATCGCGGAACGCTTCCCAAGCCTCGAGTTTATAGTCCCAGTGCTCGACCCGGGCGGCTGCCGAATTCATGAAATCATGATAGAAAACCGGCTGGCGCTTTTTCCATACCCCCTGGGGCCCTCGAAAATCAGGTATGCCACTGCTTGTTGAGATCCCCGCCCCTGTAAAAATGAGGATTTTGCTTGCTTCCGCAAGGTATGGAGTGAGTCCTAGGTAATCGTTTTCTGTCATAAGCATCACTTTAGCAAATGCTTAGCCGCTTGGCAGAAAAAACCCCGTCGCCGCTCTCTATAGAGTCGGGACGGGGAACCCACAACCACCACTTACTTTGACTACTCAGGATATGAAAATGTTTCAAATAAACTTTACAATATTTGGGGAGTTGACTCACCTGTTCCCGCGAGTTAAGGTTCGTCGCATACCCGAGACGGAGTTCCCTACAACTATATGACCTTACCCATAAGAAGGTTACATGAAAGTAACTGCTTCTTTAGCTCACAAGCAGCGCTTACACGCATTGAACTGCTGGTAGTTTCTCTCGATCATTGTAATTTTAGCCCCGATCTTATTGCCCGCTCTGGCAAGGCAAACACTCGGCGCTCAAGGTTCAAATGCATGAAGAGACCAAGCATTTTATTGGCGTTTCTCATATTTCAGCAATGGTTAACAGATCTTTTCACTCTTTAATTTTCATTTTTCCATGGCTTTGCCAGTGGTAACGATCGCGCAGATGCGCGAGTGGGAGAAGGCGACTTGGGAAACCGGTCAAACCGAAGCTGAAGTGATCCGACTGGTTGGGAAACGGGTGGCAGACCTGGCGTTGCAGATAACCCGTCGAGATGAGTTGATTGTTATCCTGGCAGGCAAAGGAAACAACGGAGCGGATGCACGCGCCGCTCGTGAGCATTTGACTGATCGCCGTGTGGATTTGTTGGATATCAAGGAGCCGCAGACCGAGTTGTCCAAACTGGATGCACTGTTGTCGTTGCGGCCGGCCTTGATTATTGACGGACTCTTCGGCATTGGCATCAACAGAACACTAAGCCCGGAATGGATCTTGTTGATAAAACGTGTCAATGAGGCTCGCCTGCCTGTTTTGGCCGTCGATCTTCCTTCGGGACTTAATGGCGATACTGGTGAACCACACGGTGCAGCCATTCAGGCGAGGATTACTCTCTGCGTGGGTGCACCCAAACAAGGTCTTCTAAACCCACCCGCCTGGCCGTTCGTCGGCCGCCTGGAAGTCGCTTCACCAGTGGGTTTGGCCAGCAACAATATTTCAAGCGAGCTGCGATGGCTCCTGCCTCAGGATTTCCGGGGCTATCCAGAATCACGAGCTCCCGCAACGCACAAGGGAACCTATGGCCATTTGGCTATCATGGCCGGGAGCATGGGATACCATGGCGCAGCGGTGCTGGCAGCCCGGGGGGCGCAGCGCGCTCAACCAGGATTAATTACTCTGCACACATGCGAGTCCGTATATCACTCGATCGCGCCTCAGACTCAAGCCGTAATGGTTTCTCCCTGGCAACCCGCCAACAAACTCCTGGGGCGATATACAGGTTTTCTCATTGGACCGGGCTTGGCAGCACCTGATGTCCCCGAGGAAATGAAAGTTTTGACGCGCCATTTGTGGCGCGACACACAATTTCCGATGGTGATGGATGCCAGCGCATTGGATTGGGTGCCCCTGGATTCCGCGCCTCGGAACGCGATACGTGTTCTAACCCCTCATCCCGCGGAGGCGGGTCGCTTATTGCGCTGCAGTGCCGAGCAGGTGCAAGCCAACCGCGTGGCAGCCCTAAGACAACTTTCCCGGCGATTTGGCAATACTTGGGTTGTGCTCAAAGGGCATCAAACGCTGATCGGACGCAGCACAAGCGAAGTGTATGTGAACTCATCGGGCAACCCGTATCTCGCGCAAGGAGGTAGCGGTGACTTGCTCTCGGGTTATCTCGCGGGTTTGTTGACCCAACCTCTATTGGCCGCAGATGCTCTCAAAACGATCGCTTTTGCCGTTTGGCAACACGGGGCGGCAGCCGATGAGTTGCAATCCAAACGCAGAGTCTGGACAGTCGAGGACCTTGCAGAAGTAATCGGAACGTCCGCATGCGACCAGCAAAACGCATAAAGGCACCGGCTCCTGCAGGGTTTGCTGGTGCAAATTAGGCTCTCGTTCTTTCGGGTCTTGTGTGCCCTATCTCTATCTGGTATGGGAAAGGCCGTGCGGCGACTCCATTTGCTGTGTCCAATTCTGCTCGGGCTACTCACCCTGATAGCGCGAGCGGAGAATTTTCAACTGACCACGGGTGAAACTTTGGTAGGCGAACTGTTGGCCAGTTCTGCAAATGACTCAGGCGTTCAGGTCAAAGTGGGAGAGGGTGAATATAAGCGGGTGCCATGGACCAGTTTTTCACAGGACGACCTTAAGAAGTTCGCGCAGAACAAGAAAATGGAGCCCTACGTAGAGCCTTTCATTGAAATCAGCCAGGAAGAAAAAGCAAAAAAAACTGAGGTAACAATCAAACAACCCGAACGCATCGAGCGAGCGCCAAATCATTCGCTTATTGGAGCATTTTTGGGCTCGGGTTTGGGCATTCTAATCATTTTATTACTCTATGCTGCTAACATTTATGCAGCATACGAAGTTGCAATTTTTCGAGCACAGCCCGTGCCTTTAGTCTGCGGTATCTCTGCAGTGCTTCCAGTGATCGGACCGATTGTTTTTATTTCCCTGCCTACTCGTATGCAACAGGCTGAGCAGAGCTGGGAAACCGCACCCGTTGTTCCGGCGGAGACGGCCGCCGCTGACGTGGTTAATCCGATGCAAGGCGAGACGGCAACCTCGGCTGCCGGCGGCTTAAAGATAGCGCATGCTGAACAGGAAAAATCTGCTCCTGAGCTCCCGGCAACAGAGACTTTTCAGCGTGGGCGCTTCACTTTCAACCGGCGCTTCTTTGAAACGAAATTTCCCGGCTTTTTCGGTATCGTTCGTCGAGATGCTGATCGGGATATGGTCTTGCTAATTAAATCTTCTCGCGGCCAGTTCGTCGGCCAGCGCATTTCCCGCATTGCGGCCAATGAGCTGCATCTTGAAGTGCAGAAGGGCCAAGCGTCCGAAGAAGTAACGATTTCTTTCATTGAAATTCAGGAGATTCAGCTAAAACACAAGGACGCTTCATGAGCTATCGGACGGTGTTGTTGTTCGGCGCGCCGGGCGCCGGAAAAGGAACCCAGGGAAAGATTCTTGGAACCATCCCCAATTATTTCCATTGCGCCTGCGGGGATGTGTTTCGAAGCATGAAACACGACAGCGACATTGGAAAAGTGTTTTTGGAATACTCCAGCAGAGGCGAGCTCGTGCCCGATGAGCCGACCATCCAGCTTTGGCGCGAGTTCATTACTGCCAGCACAAGGACCGGCCGATTTCGGCCGGAACAGGACACCCTGGTTTTGGATGGTATCCCGCGCAACGAAAGCCAGGCTGAGATGTTGAAACAGACCCTCACGGTCGTCGCTATTTTTTATCTGAGATGCACCCATGTGGATCAGTTGATCGAACGGCTCCAACGTCGAGCCCTCAAGGAAAACCGATTGGACGACGCTAATATCGATGTCATCCGTACTCGATTGGAAACCTACGAACGGGAGAGCAAGCCAGTCCTCGACTATTATGGCGAGGCATTGCTCCATCCTATTGATGCGGACCAGACGCCGGCTAAGGTCCTATTTGATATTCTCCGCTACCTGGTGGAGCTTTGACGCATGTCGCAGCAGTTCGGCGCGTTTACTGCCAGTGAACTTTATTGTCCCAAGTGCGGGCGATCTCAGCCGGTACGTGAACGCCTCTTGCTGGTTCTACCTTCAGGCGAGTTGCACGAGTTTATTTGTTCTCAATGCGCCACCTCTTTAGGAAAACGCACTATAACAGGAGCAACAATCCAGAGAACACTTCACCCCGAAAAAGCGCCACCCCGAAAAACGCGGCGGATGCTCAAGCCTTAGTCACTCGGTCTTTTTGGCCATTCCTGTGATCGTTCCCAAGGTTGCTGACGCTTTCCTGAAACCAATGCGCTTGCGCTCATAACTGCAATCGAAAGAACTCCGTTCCGATTATGGCTGATCTGCGAATTGTTTTCATGGGCACCCCCTCCCTGGCTTGTGCCAGCCTTCGCCAGTTGCTCTCGACACCTGGATTTCAAATCGCGGCTGTTGTCACGCAGGCCGATAGACCAAAAGGACGCCACCTCAAACCACAACCTTCCCCGGTTAAAGAACTCGCCTCATTGCATGACCTGTTCCTGTTGCAACCCGAACGAGCGCGCAACGCCGACTTTCTCGATCAATTGCGAATCCTTCAACCCGACCTCATTGTTGTTGCAGCTTATGGCCAGATTCTACCGACCAGTATCCTGGAGCTGCCCCGTTTGGGCTGCATAAACGTTCATACCTCTCTACTCCCCAAATATCGGGGAGCAGCCCCGATTCAGTGGGCTATCCTTAATGATGAACCTAAGACCGGTGTCACTATTATGAAAATGGATGCGGGACTGGATACCGGAGCTATTCTGGCACAAGAAAGTTCTCCAATTTCCGATAGCGATACTTCGGAATCCCTTCACGATAGATTGGCTGACCTTGGCGCTCAACTTTTGGCACGCACAATTCCCGAATACGCGGCTGGCAACATTCAGCCGAGACCTCAACCAGTGGAGGAGGCAAGTTATGCCCCGAAAATCAAAAAGGAGCATGGGCGCCTGGATTGGAATCAGCCTGGCCGGGTTCTTTGGAATCGAGTGCGAGGGCTTACCCCTTGGCCCGGCGCGTTCACTTTCCTGCTCAGCGGAACGGGATCTGTCCTAGTGAAGATTTGGCGAGCAGAACCGGTACGAATAGCCGGGGCCCCAAGTCAGATCCTGCAAGCAGATAAAGGAGGTATCATTGTAGGTTGTGGGCAGGATTCGTTAAGATTTTTGGAAATGCAGCGTGAAGGGGGGCGAAGGCTGAAAGCTTCCGAGTTCCTCACAGGTTGCCCGCTAACTCCAGGTCAACATTTTCAGTGAACCTCCACTGACACGCGATGATTAGTCTTTCTCGGGCGTTTGTCGTTTTTTGCAGTGTGAAATAGATTGCCCCGGGACATTAAAAGAATTCTATTATGCAAGGTGAACCATAGCAGCCTACCAAAGGCGAACTGGAAAAGCTCGCGATATGCTTTCGTAATCGCGCACTTGTTGTTGTTGTTAGTGTTTTGGCTGGCGCTCAGATTGGTTCTTTACCTCACCTCAAACTCCGGGCACTTGTGGCAGGGAGAAATGGTGCTTGCCTTCGGGGTCGGGTTTCACCGTGACCTGCTCGTTGCTTTGGTGATAGCCGCTCCAACGTTTGTGTGGCTATTGATTGTTCCCGATCGATGGCAAATATCCACATTCCATCGCAGGCTTTTCTGGGTTGTTTATTTTATATTCTGGTCTGGTTTTATTTTTTCCCTTTTCGTCGAATTCTTTTTCTTCGACGAATTCAAGTCCCGCTTTAATACTGTCGCGGTCGATTACATTTGGTATCCCCATGAAGTTTTCATTAATATTTGGGAATCTTATCATGTTGGCATTATTGCGGCGGTTTGCCTCGTAATCAGTCTGGCTCTAACCCTGAGCCTTCGTTGGGCTTTTGCTGGCATGTGGAAGAGGCCATTGATAGGACGAGCCCGTTACACGCTGGCGGCTTTTGTTCTCGTAGTTTTGCTGGCATCAACCTTGGATCTGAAGCGGGCTCATGTGGGTTCAGAACGCACACTGAACGAAGTCGCCAACAATGGATTAATGGCTTTGGCGGCTGCTGCCTGGACTCGTCAGTTGGATTATGCCGGCTTTTACAAAACAATTGATCCTGACGAGGCTTACCAACGTACCCGCAGGCTGCTGAATGAACCGGCAACAGAGTTCGTGGATGGAGGCAAGTCGATTCGTCGCCGGGTAGTTGGGGACTCAACACGCCCGCGTCTGAATGTTGTTATTTTTCTTGAAGAAAGTTTAGGTTCGGAATTCTGGGGGTGTCTGGGCCGGGATTCGACTTTGACCCCGGAAATGGACCGCCTGGCTACTAAAGAGGGGCTCCTCTTCACCAATATCTACGCCTCAGGCAACCGGACCGTTCGAGGATTCGAAGGGGTGCTTTCGTCATTTCCACCGCTTCCGGGTGATTCCATTGTCAAAAGAGATTGCTCGGACAACGTTGAGACTATTGCGCGGGTGTTAAAGCGCGATGGCTATGCCACAGTTTTTTTGTATGGCGGCCGAGGGCTCTTCGATGGTATGCGCTCGTTTGCGGTCCGAAATGGCTATGACCGCTTCATCGAGCAAAAACATTTCGAACACCCAAGCTTTACCACCATCTGGGGTGTTTGCGATGAAGAATTGTTTGCACGATCACTCGAGGAAATGCGCGTGCTCGCAAAGGGCGACAAACCATTCCTGGCAACAATTCTGTCCGTGTCCAACCATAAGCCTTATACTTATCCAAAAGGAAAAATTCCGGAAGATCCCGAAGACCGAAAACGGGAGCACGCGGTTAAATACTCAGATTTTGCGCTGGGCCAATTCTTCCGGGGAGCTAAACAGGAGTCATTCTGGACCAATACCATTTTTGTGGTTGTAGCCGATCATGGGGCCCGTGTTTACGGAAAACAAAGCATCCCTATTCACTCCTATGAAATACCACTTGTAATCCTTGGTCCAGCCGTCGTCCCAAGCCCTCAGCGGCTGCCCATGTTAGGCTGCTCCCTCGACGTTTCCCCAACGGTGCTGGGGCTTCTAGGCCGCCCCTATGAAACTCTATTCTTTGGCCGGGACCTGCTGAAAAGTAAAGCGGGAGAGGGGCGCGTACTGCTCAACCACAACCGTGATATTGGCATGCTGTCTCGAGAACGAATGGTGGTCCTGGGTTTGATGCAAAGTGCTGAGTTTTACCAGGGCGAGCCCAAATTGGTTGAGATGAGCCTGCTCACGTCTCCTGGGAATGAGGAAAAAGAACTGGAAAAGGATGCCACGGCGCTTTACCAAGTGGCTGATGATTTATACACGCACAGACGATATCGGATAGACCAGGAAAAAGTTCCTTCATTAAAGTCCAATCTCCCTACAGTTTCCAGTGCCAAACCATCAAACGTTTCGACCCACTAAGAAAGCGTTGGGTTACTTTTTCGCGGCGTCGATCTTTGCTTTATCGAGTTCAGCTTGTGCTTCTGCTTTCTTTTTTTCAGCATCTAATTGTGCTTTAGCCGAATCTTTTGCGGCTTCTATTCTCGCTTTTTCCACTTCGGCATTCGCCTCCGCTTGTTTTTTGGCCTCTTTGGCGGCCGCATCAATGCTGTCTTTTTGATCGTTTATTGCGGCTTTCGTCGTGTCCTTATTGCTTTCAACTGCGGCTTTATCTTTGTCACAACCGACGAGGGCTAATGCCGCCATAAGAGCTAATATTGAATATTTCATAATTGCATTCAGTTACTTGCGAAACAATTCACAAGGTTATTGGTGTATCCTAAGCTAACCCTTAGGAAGATCGGCGACATTGGGTGAATTGCCCAGAACCAGACTTCAATAAAAACTATCGGGTAACGTAGTATTTTTCCGCATATTCGCGAACCATCCTCATTGTGGTAAACTGAGGCACTAATGTGCACATGGCCCTGCGGATCCTTTGAATCCACTGTCGCGGAATTCCCTGTTCGTCCCTCTGGTAAAACAGAGGGACCACTTGTTCCGTGAGAGCCCGATAAAGATTAGCACTATCCACGCGGTCCTGCTCCTCAACTGAATCAGCATGGGCATCTTCGCCTATGGCAAAGCCGTTTGTTTTGTCATAGCCCTCACGCCACCAACCATCGAGAATGCTTAGATTTAAGCACCCGTGGCAACCCGCTTTCATCCCGCTTGTGCCTGAGGCCTCCAGGGGCCGACGCGGCGTATTCAACCAAACATCGCATCCTGAAACCATCTGCCGGGCCACATGCATGTCATAGTTCTCAATAAATACCAAATGACCCTGCAAATCACTGTATTTGCTCAGATGAATTATATGCTGAATGTAGCGCTTGCCATCATCGTCTCGCGGATGCGCTTTTCCGGAAAAAATAAATTGGACCGGACGGTTTTTGTCACGAGTTAATTTTACAATGCTGTCAAACTGTTGGAAAATGAGTGGGGCGCGTTTGTAAGTGGCGAATCGACGCGCGAAACCGATTGTCAATGCATCCGGATTGAGCAGGGCGTCAAAAGCTATGAAGTCACCCTGGGCCAACCGTTGTCGCTGGATAAGCAATCGTCGTCGTGCGAATTCGATAAGTTCCCTGCGCAAATTGTAGCGCAACGCCCATAGTTCCTCGTCAGAAATAAAATTGGGATCATCCATTCGGCTCCAAAATTCTGGAGAATTGATAAAGGTATCCCAATCAGATGATGGCTGGGGCAGATGGGTGGCGGTGGCGTTGCCTGAGGAAGAACTAAGGTTTCTACGCCAGAATCGACGCACAGGTCCTTTCATCCAACCTAGTAGATGAATGCCGTTGGTAACGTGGCCGATCGGCACTTGCTCGGCAGGTTTTTCTGGAAAAAGCGAATGCCACATATGCCGGCTGACGCGGCCATGTAATTCGCTGACTCCATTGGCAGCGCGCGATAGTTTAAGCGCAAGAACCGTCATGCAAAACGGCTCGCTTTCATTCCGCGGATTCACACGACCCAGCTTGACAATTTCTGAGAAAGGCACACGAAGCTGAGCGCGGAACCGATGCATGGCGTAATCCATTAGATCGGGGCTGAACCGATCGTGACCGGCTTCCACGGGCGTATGAGTTGTGAAAATCGATTCACTGCGTGTCTGTGCAAGCGCATCTTCAAACTTCTTTCCTTCCTCCATTTTTTCGCGCAAAAGCTCAAGTGTTAAAAATGCCGCATGACCTTCATTCATGTGGAAAACAGACGGTTGAACTCCCAGTCTGCGCAGGAGGCGCACCCCGCCGATACCCAGCAGGATTTCCTGCATGATCCGAGTTGTGCTGTCGCCCCCATACACGCGCAATGTCAAGTCGCGAAAGTGTTGCTCGTTCTCGGGACGATTCGTGTCCAGCAAATAAACCGATGCTCGGCCCACATTGACGCGCCAAGCCTGAAAAGACACCTGGTTCATGGCGATATCGACCTGACAGACAACCGGTTCTCCTTTCTCGTTGAGCACCGGTTCTATCGGCAGATTTTTCGGGTTTAGTAATGTGTAATATTCCGTTTGCCAATTGTTCGAATCGAAAGCTTGCTGGAAATAACCTTCGCGGTAAAAGAGACTTATCCCGACCAATCCGACGCCCAGATCGCTGGCCGATTTGGTATGATCCCCCGCCAGCATACCCAGGCCGCCGGCAGCAATAGGCAAGGTTTCATGAAAACCAAATTCGGCTGAGAAATAAGCCACCGGGTTGCTTCGCAAGACCTTTGCATGCTGATGCCCCCATGTATTTTGATTGCTCATGTAGGCATCGAAAGCAGCAAGTACTCCACGAACGCGTCCTGCAAAATCCGGATCCTGGAGCCGAACGCGTAATTCGTATTCCGACACCTCACTGAGAATCGCGACCGCATTATGATAAAGGTTCTGCCAGCCTCGCGGCGATAGTTCCTGAAAAATATCCTGAGCTTCCTGGTCCCAGGTCCACCAAAGATTTCGGGCCAGCTTGTTCAATCCCGAGGTCAACTCCGTCAGTTCTTTGTTCGTCAACGGTTTCTTTGTCATAGTTATGCTTATTCCCGCTCGATGGGTTCCGGAAGCTAACGGGGCTATACCGTAATTGCCCGCATGTTGCAGAGCAAACGAATTTCGGTCTCTTGCTCAAAGCTCCGGTGAATGATATAGACAGGGATGGCTTCAGATAATCCGTTGTTAATTTAACGCGAGTTAACGGAATAGTCGTGGATGATAAGGAAGTACTGGCATGTCTTCAGCATCGGGATTCAGAATAACCTCACGTACCGGTTTAATTTTCTGGCACGGACTATTTTCGGCTTTATACCATTAATTGCTGTTCTTTACGTTTGGCGTACCATTTTTTCCTCGAAACCCGGAGGAACAGTGGGGGATTATTCCGTGAGTCAGATGATTTCTTATTATCTGTTGGCAACGGTTGTGGACGCTCTGACCGCGGTGAACGAAGACGACTGGCAAATAGCAGCCGACATCAAAGAAGGCAACATCAGCCAATTCCTGCTCAAGCCGATTGATTATCTGGCTTACCGACTTTGTCTGTTCTTTTCGGGACGTCTAACTTATTTGCTTGTTGCCGCAGTACCGCTTACTGCATTTATTCTCTATTTCCACAGCTATTTCGTGCTCCCTCCTGATAGCTGGACATTCAGTTGCTTCTTGCTTTCGATTGCCCTCACGGCGCTGATTCAATTTTTTATCTCTTACACGATGGCGATGCTGGCATTTTGGGTGCTCGAAGTTTCGACGTTTATTTTCATCCTGTTCGCATTCGAGTACATCGCCAGCGGGCATCTATTTCCGCTGGACATTTTGCCCCCTGCCATAGAGCGCGCCCTTTTCCTCACTCCGTTTCCTTATCAACTTTATTTTCCGGTCAGCGTATATCTTGGTAAGACCAATGGTCATGAGGTTATCCAAGGCTTGGCCATCCAAGCAGGCTGGGTCATAGTGGCTTTCGGACTGGCGCGTTTTGCCTGGGGCCGTGGAGTGAAAAGATATTCAGCGGTTGGTGGTTAATATGAGCAAAGAGCTTGAAAGCCAACCGAAGAAAACCGTCAGTCCGGTGACTTCACATCGGGTTGATGAAACTTCTTCCGGACTAAAACGGTACCTGAGCATTTATGCTGCCTTGTGGAAAAACTCAGTTACACGCGAACTGATTTTTAAGAGCAATTTTCTCCTCTGGATTTTTGTTGAAATACTTTGGTTCGGGTTACAATTGAGCTTTATCGGAGTGCTTTATTTGCACACCGAGCGGATCGGGACGTGGACAAAATGGCAAGTGGTCATGTTGGTCGGAGCCAGCCATTTTATTCAGCAAATTTTTCAGGCGTTCTTTTTGATTAATTGCACCAATCTATCGGAGCTGATACGAACGGGTAAACTCGATTTTCTGCTATTGCTTCCCGTCAATGCTCGATTTGTGGTTTCGCTACGGCAAGTGGATCTTGGGGGTTTCGTCAACGCTGGCTTCGCAGTATGCGTCATGGGATATGCAGCGTCGAAATTGCGCTTTGTGCCAAGTTTCGCACAAATCCTCGGCTTTGTCGCGCTTTGCGCGATCGGAATCCTGATTCACTATTCGCTGATGTTTCTCCTTGCGAGCATCAGCTTCTACACAGTGCGCGCACAGGGAATTGTCTGGGGTTATTATAATCTCTTCCAAATTGCTAGAATGCCGGATGAAGCTTTTCAAGGGTTGTTTAAGGCCTTGTTCACTTTCGCGGTGCCAATGCTGCTGGTGTCAAATGTGCCTGTTCGTTTGCTCGTTGGTAAATTGACGTCCCCGCTTCCCTTGCTTGCCCTTCTCTCACTGAGCATTGTCTTCTATTTCTTGTCGGAATGGGGTTGGCGATCTGCCCTGCGCCATTATACCAGCGCAAGTTCCTGAATCGGGCGCCGGTTCGTAAGAGCCTCGGAGATCAGGAGGCGCACGTTTGGAATAAAATCCCTATCCCACCGCGCATTTTAGTTCTTTGAATCCAGACAATCTCTGACCATCAGCGCGAGTTTTTTCGGCGGGTATGGCTTTTGCAGGTAATTGATTCCGCGTTGCAGAACAAAATCAGCTCCCACCACCTCTACGCTATAGCCACTTGTAAAGATCACCTTGAGATGAGGCCGCTCGGCCCAAAGTTTCTCCGCCAATTCTCGTCCATTCATTTGGTTAGGCATGACTAAATCGGTTAGAAGCAAATCCACATCCTGTTTGCTGCTTTGCCATATCTCCATGGCTTGAAGGCCGGATTCAGCCTGAAGAACACGATATCCTTGTGACACGAGAAGATTACAGACCAACTCACGAACTGGCGCCTCATCTTCCACGACCAAAACGGTCTCAGCTCCACCGCGCAAGTTGGGTTCAGCCGATTGTTTTCCGGCTGATTCGGTTTCGCCTTGGGTACATGGTAGAAATACTTTGAAGGTTGTACCCGCGCCGGGTTCGCTCTCGACATCGATCCATCCCTCATGCTGTTTAATAATTCCATAAACAGTAGCCAATCCCAGACCGGTTCCCTTGCCCAAGGCTTTGGTTGTGAAAAATGGCTCAAATATTCGAGGCAAATTTTCTCGAGGGATTCCGCAACCTGTATCAATTACCCGAAGACAAACAAACGTGCCATCATACGGATGAGAGAGCTTGGCCAAAGGCTCAGCTTGGATTAATTGCGAAGATATTTGGATAACGAGTCGGCCGCCTTTCGGCATGGCGTCCCTGGAGTTGACTGCCAAATTCAACAGCACCTGTTCCATCATGCTGGCATCTGCTTGCACCACAGCCGGCTGTGACGAATAATTCAATTGAAGCGTTATGTCTTCTCCCAGGATTCGGCCCAACATTTGAGTCATATTGCAGACGACCTCGTTCATATCCAGCCTGCGGGGCTGCATGACCTGCCTGCGACTAAACGTCAACAATTGGCGGGTCAAACCCGCAGCGCGTTCGGCCGCCTGGCCGATTTGTTGAGCGGATCGTGCTCCTGCGCCTGCAAGGCCTCCTGCCAGCAACAGCGAGGCATGACCTTGAATTACCGTTAGAATATTGTTGAAGTCGTGAGCAACGCCGCCTGCCAGTTGGCCGATGGCTTCCATCTTTTGCGACTGACGCAACTGGTCCTCAAGGCGCTTTTGAGTCGCCTCGCTTTTGTGCAATGCGTCCTCGGCCCGGATACGCTCCAAAGCACCTCCGCAATGGTCAGCCAACGTTTGCAAGGTCATTAAATCCTGCTGAGTATAAGCATTGAAAACAAAACTGTTCACGCCAAGCACGCCAATGACCCGAGTACGGTTTCGAATGGGAGCGACCATCTGCGAAACCGCGCCTCGCGAGACGCAGCCAGGGGGGCCGACACGTTCTTGTGTGGCTTCTGACTGCGTTTTGAGAATCAACTCGGCGCCATTTTGCACCACACGCTGAACCATCGGGTTAAGCCGATGTCCCTCAGTCGGAAGGTCGACCTCAAATCGGCTGCCCTTGTCATTGGTTTCTACAATGAGAATTGGCTGAAGCAATTCGCCCGAATCAAACAGCTCCAATGTGAAAGAATTCCATTGGAACAGATCATCCGCAATACTGTGGATAATCCGCGCTGCTTCGCCAGGTGAAGTTGTTGAACTCAGGTGTTGTCCAAGCTTGGCCAGTGCAGAATCACGATGCTCGATTCGTTTTCGATCCGATACATCTCGAATATTCACGACCACACCGGCAATATCAGGATCCTCTAATCGGCTCTGGCCTACCGCTTCGAGACAACGCCAGGAACCGTCTCTGTGGCGGAAGCGAAAATCGAGCCTCACGGTCTGGTCAGAATGTTTCAGGCCGGAGTTAAAAGCCTCAACAACCCCTGGCAAGTCATGAGAGTGAATGAACGAAAACGCGGATTGCCGGTACAAGATGTGCGGCTCATAGCCTAGCACCCGTCGTATCGATGGGCTGTTGTAAAGAAAGAGCCCTTCGGAGTCGAGGATGCTTAAAATATCCAGAGAATTTTCGCTGAGCGCGCGAAAATATTTTTCTCGCCGAACCAACTCCATTTCGGCTCGCCGTCGTTGTTGACGTTCATTTGATTCCTGGGATGCGCGCCGAATCGCTGGCACGAGGCGTTCAGGAAAATGCTTTAAAACATAATCTGTTGCCCCGGTTTTTAAAGTTTCGACCGCAGCCGATTCTCCAATGGTGCCGGAAATGAGAAGAAAAGGTATGTCGGGACACTGGTTTCGCGCGCATTGCAATGCTTGCAAACCGTTATAATCGGCGACCGAATAATCTGCCAGAATGAGATCAAAACTTTCCAATGCTAAAGCGGCTTCAAAATCGGCACGATTGCTTACCAAAACCATTTCAGCTTTGATCCCCTCGGCTTCCAGCATCGTTCTGACCAGATCCGAGTAATCCGAATCATCTTCCAGGTGCAAAACGCGCAATACAGTGTTCATGAAGAGGCGTAACCTTCCATTTAAACTTATCAAAACGTAGCAATCGAGGTGCCAGAAACAGGCAATTTTGAGGTAAATCCCTTTCCAAGGCTTTCTGGATTACTTTCGGGGCATTCACCCCGAAGAAACGCCGCGCAGAGATGAATCTCTGCGCGGGTCGTCGGGCTGATCCTTAGACGGATTATTGTACCTGAACTCGATAGAATCTCTGTCCAGTCGTCAGGTTGTCGTTAACCGTAACTTGGCCCCCGGTTCCTGGCACGGGAGACCCCAAAGGTTGCCAATTTACCGGATTCAATGAATCCGTATACTGCACGATGTAGGATTGGCTGAGTTCTGTGAGGAAGGAAAAGCTAAACTTGCCTCCATCTAGCTTTACATTGAAGAGAATTACAGCCTGAACTTGCGGGCAAAGGACTCCGCAAGTTGTCACAAAACGATTGCTGACCACGACACCCGTGCAAACGTCATTGCCTGTGGCAGTGACAGCCGCAGGAAGATTGGGGCCGCAATTAGTCGTGATGTACATTCCCAGATAAGGAACCGCCTCCCCTGGCGCAAGCACCAGATTATCAAGAACGTTCCCTGCCTGATCATCCATTATCGTGACGTTGGCAAGAGTCGCATTACCTGTATTGGTTACAACGCCTGTGATGAACACAAGGTCACCCTGGGTCACCGGACCGGACGGGCAATCACGTGTTACCGCAAGACCAGGAGTCGTGATGCGGGGGCAAGCAGCGCTCGCCGTGGCAACGACGTTGCTGCCCAAACAAATCTCATTGCCCGTGGCCGTTATGGTGTCAACACACGGACCACAGCAATCGTATGGCGCTATATAGCTGCCAGTGAAACTATTGGTCTGGCCAGGAACCAACGTGAAAGGCTGCCCTATAATAATTGTGTTCGGGATGGGCCGGTCATTCACCACAATTATATTGGTAATTGTAATGCTGCCGGAATTGCTCACGGTGCCGGTGAAAACCAGCAACTGACCTGGCGCGACAGGGTTGGCTGGGCATTTCTTCGTCACGGTGAGCCGCGGGGTCGGTACGATCGGGCAAAGTGCGCCCGCTGTCGCGGTGACATTGCTTCCGGCGCAGACGTCCGTTCCACGCGCTGTAACGGTATCAGCGATATTGGTATCGCAAATATTTATAGGCACCGTGTAACTTCCGTTGAAGTTTGCGCTTTCACCCGGAGCTAAGGTTAATGGACCCAGGACCGGCGTATTGTTGCTGGGCTGATTATCCACGACGGTGACATTGATCAACGCAATGTTGCCAGCGTTGCTAACCGTTCCCATAAAGATTAAGGGCTGCCCAAGGGGAACTGGAGCAGGTGGACAATTCTTTGTCACCGTGATCCGCGGGATTACCAGTGTCGGGCAAACTGCGCTTGCACTGGCCATTACATTGCTTCCTGTGCAGGTATTTGCTCCAACAGCCGTCAAGGTATCGAAGTACTCACAGCAGTTTGGTGGAACCACTTCGCTGCCCGTAAAGTTTGTCCCCTGACCAGGCAGCAAGGTTACAGGCCCAAATACCGGTGTGTTGTTCGTTGGACGATTATTAACTACGAGAACATTTGTTAATGTAATATTTCCCGCATTGCTGACTGTTCCAGAGAAAATAGCGATCCCTCCAGGAACCACGGGATTCGCCGGGCATTTTTTTGTTACTGCAATCCTCGGACTCGTAATGCCAAAACAATCTTTGAAATCCGTCGCGCTGACAATCCGGCCGAAACATTTGTCTGCGCCCATAGCAACTACCGTGTCGCGGTAAGGGCCGCAGGAATCGAGCGGAACCATGTATGTGTCGGTAAAGGTAATTCCTGCGCCAGGGGCCAAGACTGTCGGCGCGAGGACCTGCCGGTTCACATTGCCCAGCGCGGCGATCGTGTTGGTAACAGTCACATTGGTTAGCGTGATATTACCGGTATTGGTAACCGTGCCGGTAATAATCAGCAATTGCCCTGGTTGTACGAGACCTGGTGGACAATTTTTGGTCACAGCAATTGAAGGTGAATTAGTGCCGGGACAATCTTTGAAATCGGTGGCTGTCACAACGCGACCAAAACATTTGTCAGCGCCAGAGGCCAAAACGGTATCGCGGTACGGACCGCACGAATCGAGAGGCAGGGTGTAGCTGTCTGTGAAATTCGTTCCCGCGCCAGGGGCCAGAGTGAGCGGCCCGAGGATTTGTCTGCTGATGCCGCCCAAAGCGGCAATGGTGTTGGTCACGGTGACGTTGGTTAAGGTGATGTTGCCGATATTTGTTACAGTTCCAGTGATGGTAAGCAGTTGTCCGGGTTGAAGGGGGCCCTGCGTGCAATTCTTGCTTACAATGATTGCTGGAGCGTTGGTTCCAGGGCAAATCGCTGTATCCGTATTAGTCACGTTCAAACCGCAGATACTTGTTGCGCGAGCAGTTAAGGTGTCCGAATAAGGTCCGCAAGAATCTATCGGGACTGTATAGCTACCAGTGAAGTTGGTAGTCTGCCCGAGCCCCAGTGTGATCGGCCCCACCAACACCGTATTTGGTGCGGGTTTATCGTTGAAAACGATAACATTTGTCAGAACAACGTTTCCAGAATTACTGACCGTACCACTAAACGTCAAGGTGCCTCCTGGTTGAACTGGTCCGGCCGGACAGAATTTGCTGACGTTGATTGCTGGTGTGTACACGATCGTGCAAGTATCGCTTGATGAGCTGCTCACCGGGCACTGCACCGCATCGACTGCGGTGACGGTCAAAGTATCCGTAAATGGGCCGCAAAGGTTCACAGTGTTGGTGTAGGTGTTCGTGAAGGTTACCGAGGCCCCCACTTCGAGCGTAGGAGTTGTAAAAACCGTCGTGTTCGGCGCTGGCTGATTATTTACCACAACAATACCGCTCAATGGCGCGTCACCACTATTGGATATCGTTCCACTGAAGGTCACGATCAGGGCATTCCCAGCCGGGTTTACAGCAGTTAGGCAACGCTTGGTGACTGTGATCGCCGGGCGGATGACGATCAGTTGTGCCGAGCCAATCCCTCCGACGTCTCCCCCAGGATTGCAGAGACTGTTGGTGTCCACTCCATGCGAGATTGCGCTGTGTATTTCTTTGGTAGCATCCAACGGAACGGTCAGCAAGTATGCCGCACCCGCAAACGGACCGGTCAATATATTGACGATGGGGACATCCGGATCTCCTCGACGCAGAAGGATCGGCGGGTTGATGGAAATACTATTGGTAACTTTCGAGGTTCCAAAGTCCACCACATCGATGATGTTGGTCATCAAACTTTCATCATTCGCACCAGTCGCCAGGTTACCCGTACAATTGTCATTATAACCGATCGCTAACACCACGGCGACTGTCTCGCCTGGGCGCACAAAAGATGGGGTCGGTTGGCCTAAACAGTTCGTGGTATATGCACCCTGGGCCAATTTCCCTCCGTGAAGACATTGAACACAGTTTGTGAATTGCGCCTGTGCCTCATTCACCTGCAAAAACCCAAGAATAACACCGATCGCCAGTAACGGTTTCACTGTCAAAAAATATTTCTCAAGTATATTACTCATAAATATGTCGAATCTGGTTTGCGCTTTTAATTTCCGAACCTACGGAAAGTGTTCCGGATTTTGCAGACTTCATAGTGCATTGAATGCGAGCTCAGGGCAAGAAGGAGGGTTACGGATTTATTTATCGGACCCATTACTGAAAATCGGTTCCGAAGTGTCCGGGCCAGCAGATTTCATTCATACCCAGGTTTTGTTGCTCCCGCAAATTCCGACGAAAATTAATCACTACTTGATATTACGCTTGTCGTGGTCTTTTGATTCTTTGGTTTGCTGATTTCGCGTTCGGATCAGTTCAGTTCAAGTAACGAATCGCTCGCCCATAATGAGACATTGTTGGTTGTTTTCTAGGCAATGACGAAACTCTGCCGATTCATCGTTCGTTCATCTATTGCGAGGGTTTAGTCGCGTGAGAAACTATCTGGCAACTCTAGCCATATTGTTCAGCTTTAAGCGTGCCAAGTAAATCCGCGAAGGGGAATTTCGGATTATTCACCGGAATGAATTGCGTATTTTCAATCATACGAAAGCAGCACAGGCGAGCCTGGAGGCTCGCCTGTGTGCGACTTTAGATTTAAGGACTTGAATTACGGCTTGGCCAAACCAGGACCCGTTGGATTAAACGGATCGCAGTTCTTGATCGCCGGATGGATCTGGTGGTTGCCATGCAGCATTTCGCCACCATCGTCAATATTCGGCAGACGGACAGGTGCTCCACCAGGGAACATGATTGTCGGAGTGGCTGGACCGCCGCGCGTGCAGGAATCGTTGCTGATGCAAGTATTATCCGCATTGCATTGCCCGAGGATACCGCCATCACGATAGCTCAGACCGTTGCAGGCCGAAATGGCGTTCCGGAAGTTGAGCAGATACTGATCGGGGCCGGCACCGTTCAGTTGCGCCAGTTCTTCATCTGACAGGACCCAGATACGGATACGGTAGCGATCCGGAACTCGGTTTTCCTTGCCATTGGAGGCCAGCGCATGAGCGTTGCCAGGTTCGCCACGATCTTCGATGTCAACGCGGAACAGGCAAGCACGCCCTTCACGTCGGCCATTCGCGCAAGCCCAATCACCCACACCGGTGAAGGCAATCTTGTTTGCCCCCGCAGGACGTGGCAGCGGACCTGTGCTGCGATCACCACAGATTCCATGCTCAACAGTGAGTGGCCCGTACTGGCAGGTTTGCTGATTGAATGCTACATCCAAACACGCACAATCCAGCGTGTCGTAGAAGCGAGCATGGAAGTTGCCTTCCAAGCCACCTTTGACATGGCGGACGTGTGTCCAACGGCCGTGGATGCAAGGATTGCCCAGCCAGTAATTAGGCAAGGTCGTATCAATCGTGCACACCTTGTTTCCAACAGGTGCTCCAACCTGACCACCGTGGGTCACATAGCGGACGTCAGCCGGACAAACGTTCGGATCATCCTGGCGGCCACCACCGGTGACGCGGCAGGCATTGGGTACTATACAGAACAGATCCAAGTGAGCATCACATGAGGTCTGAACCATGATGTTCTGCCCGTTGATGTCCCAGACGCAGTTGGTGCCTTCCGCCGCCGCATTGGCAACGATACGGATATCGTTATCAAGCGACAGGTTCGTGCATGAAGTGAATCCTGTATTATTGGAGCATACGATGATCGGACCGACTGAGCCACCGACCGGGAAGATACCCGGCAGAACCATGTTGACGTTGCAAGGCAAGTCGTCGTTCTGGCTCAGATCCGTGATTGTCACGCTCTCCAGGTCAGCCTGACCTGTATTGGTAATGGTCACAGCCCAGGAGATATTTGTGACTATCTCATTGGTCACTCGAATGGAGTGTTGGAACGGACCACCGTTGATAGATACGGTCTTGACGCAGGCGATGCTCGCCGGGCGAACATGAGCGATAGCGAAGTTTGTATCCGACACACTCGCGCCAGTGCCTGAGGCGATGCCGTTGGCGATGACAACATTAGTTGTGGTCACGTGCCAATCCTGCACCAGATTCGTGGTGAACGCCTGGTTCGGAGCCAGTATCCCAATCGGGACATTAATCAAGCCAAGCTTGGCGTCCGTAATGGTCACGTTCAAGGAGAGCGTGCCACAATTAGTGACCATGATCTGATAGCAGAATGCCGGATCCTGAGTATCACTTCTGACACCGTATGCTTCCTTATTGAAGCCGCCGGTTGCTGACGCACATGCCAGCTCGACGCCACCATTGCCATTCGTGGTGCAGATCACACAAGCGATACCCTTGAATACTTTGATACATGGAACACCTTCGCAAACCACACAAGTATTGCAATCGTTCGTAGCAGTGATCGGTATGCCCTGAGCATTGTAGGTGCAGATATGACCCGCAGCTTGCGAGGCCTCGCCACTAACCCCAATCCGGTAATTAGTCGGAATCCCGACCGGTGAGTTACAAACAAACGTGCAGTCGTTGGTCTTCGTCTGATTCATGCTCAGATTCCCCAGACTCATCGGTGAGGAGAAGCAACCACTGAACGTGCCTAGCAGATCCGTCACGATGACATTCTGCAGGTCGTATTGGCCCGTATTGGTAACACGGATCCTGATTACATAGTTGGAGCCAACTGTTTGTGTAGCACAGATGGATGAATACACGTAGAACGGCCCACCCGGTCCATTGGTGCTAACCGTAAGCTGACATTCGATGCTGATCGGCTTCACGACGACCGTATTGGTATCCATGGATGATACGTTCGTGGTTACTCCTGTCGCAATTTCACCGACGCCACTCGCGGTCACCACGTTTACGTCATTACTGCAACGTGTGACAGCCGGAAGTACGCATTGAGCCGTGGCACCCACAGCTAGTGTGGTCGGGAATGAGCAGCTGGCCAGGTTAAGGTTCGGGCCTGGGACACTGTTATCCGTGATGACTACGTTTGACAGCGGCACTGAGCCTGCGTTGGTAACGGTGATTCGATAACAGAACGCCGGGCAATTCAGCGGATTATCAGTGCGCACTCCCGTGGCGGTCTTTTGCGTAGTTAGATCACTGTTGAACGGCTCGCAAACATTAGTATAGCAGACGACCTGCTTATAAACTTTTATTGCAGCCTGGCCAATGCAGAGCACGCAAGCTTCACACTGACTCTGTGTGGTGATCGGTAGGCCCTGAGAATTGTATATGCAGACATGACCCCCTGCCGTAGACGCCTCGCCACGCACTGACACTGAGTAGAAGTTTGAACTTACTGAAGTGCAGGTGCTCTGACAATCAACGATCGCCACAGCGCCGATAGCCAACGATCCCAAATTTGTTGGCGATGCAAAACATCCAGCAAATCCAGCCAGATTGGCCAGTATCACATTTTGAAGCGCATACTGCCCATTGTTGGTGATACCGATTCTGACTGTGTAGGTAGCGCCAAGCGGCTGGCTCGGGCACGAGCTGTATTTGATGAAATCTGTTCCACCGTTGGTGCGAATGTAAATACCACAGACGATGCTGATGGGCACCACCGTTACGGTATTAGTATCCTTGGAAAAGACGTTAGTCGTGGTAACCGCGCCGCCGCTACTGATTTCTCCTACAGCGGTTGCCGTAACCACATTCACATCATTGCTGCAACGTTCGACGATAGGAATAACACAACTGGCCGAACCACCGATTGGCAATGTGGTCGGGAAGGAACAGCCGCTGAGATTAAGGTTTGGCCCAGGCACGCTCAGGTCCGTTATCACCAAATTCGATAACGTAACGCTGCCGGAATTGGTTACGGTAATCCGGTAACAGAATGCAGGGCAATTCAAAGGATTATCTGTGCGAACTCCAAGTGCACTATGTTGTGCGGTCAGATCTGAGCTGAACTGTTCGCAACCAGTCGGCGCGTAGCAGACCACTTGCTTGTAAACCTTGATTTCAGGCTGGCAGATGACCGAACACGTGGCAGTGGAGGTATTCGTCACCGAGGTATTGCATGGGCTTAAACCGGTGGCAGTCACCGTGTTCGGGAAGCTGCCGCAAGTGTTTGTAACGGACTTCGTGAGCGTTGCCGTCCCGCCGACCGCCAGCGAAGCAATGGTCCCAACGCTGCCGTAAATGTTATCCGTCACCGTGATGCCGTGCAGCGGAACATTGCCGCAATTGGTAACCACGGCGGTCACCGTGTTGGCCTGGCCGATTTTCACCGTGTCGCACGTCTTGGTCACGGCGATGCAAGGATTCTCGGTCACCACGCACGTGGCGGTGGAAGTGTTCGTCACCGAAGTATTGCATGGGCTTAATCCGATGGCAGTCACGGTGTTCGGGAAATTGCCGCAGGTGTTCGTCACGGATTTCGTGAGTGTTGCCGTTCCGCCGACCGCCAGCGAAGCAATGGTCCCAACGCTGCCGTAAATGTTATCCGTCACCGTGATGCCGTGGAGCGGAACATTGCCGCAGTTGGTAACCACGGCGGTAACCAGGTTGGCCTGGCCGACGACAACCGTGTCGCACGTCTTGGTGACGCGGATGCACGGATTCTCCGTCACCACGCACGTGGCCGACGCCGTTGCTGAAACTTGCGTTCCGCAGATGTCGCGAGCAGTCGCCGTCACAGTGTTCGGGAAGCTGCCGCAAGTGTTGGTCACCACTTTGCTATACGACTGGGACGCTCCCGGCGCCAATGACGCAAACGTTGCCACCGAGCCGTAGATGTTATCCGAAATCGAGATGTTCGTCAGCGTGATGTTTCCGCAGTTGGAAACCACCCCACTCACGGTGTTGGGGGAACCAATGACCACGGTGTCGCAATTCTTTGTCACCGAGATGCATGGAGCATAAGTGATTGTGCAGGTGTCCGTTGAAGAACTGGTAACAGGGCATTGAATCGCATCTACCGCTGTCGAAGTCAAAGTATCCGTAAATGGCCCGCAAACGGTCGCTGTATTTGTGTAGCTGTTCGTGAAGGTGACCGAAGCCCCGACGGCAAGCGTAGCAGCTGTAAAAACCGTCGTGTTCGGCGCGGGCTGATTGTTTACCACCACAATGCTGGTCAATGGCGCGTCACCACTGTTGGAAACAGTCCCGCTATAGGTCACGACCACGCCAGCAGCACTCCCGTTCGGGTTTACAGCAGTTAGACAACGTTTGGTCACGGTGATCGCTGGCCGGATAACAGTAAGTTGAGCAGAACCAATTCCCCCGACGTCGCCCCCGGGATTACAAACGCTATTGGTGTCCACGCCATGCGATATTGAGCTGTGGACTTCCTTGGTCGCATTCAGTGGAACTGTCAGCAAATAGGCTGCGCCTGCAAATGGCCCTGTCGAAACATTGACAATCGGGACATCTGGATCGCCGCGGTGCAGCAGGATGGGCGGGTTGATGGGAATAGTATTGGTGACTTTCGATGTTCCAAAGTCCACGACATCGATGATGTTGGTCATCAAACTCTCATCATTCGCTCCAGTCGACAGGTCGCCAACGCAGTTATCATTATAACCGATCGTGAGCAGCACCGCGACGGTCTCTCCTGGGCGAACAAACGACGGGGTGGGTTGCCCCAGACAATTTGTGGTAAATGCGCCCTCGGCTAATTTACCGCCGTGAAGACATTGGAAACAGTTTGTTACTTGTGCCTGAGATCTCAGGGCGGACCCGAGAAACGTCCCACACACTAGGATCGCTAAAACCCAAGCCGAAATCGGTTTGGAGAGTCTTAGGAAATTTGCTTTGCGCATAAGTTTGTTATCTTTGGATGAGAATTAAGGGATGACCGTCTCTAAATCATTGATTGTTCTGTTTGTACAAACGCATGGGTGCACAAAATGGAACCAAAAAGTACTGGATGAGTGAACATTTTTGGCGCGGAGGAATGGAAATACCACCACTGGTACATTTGCGCGGAAGGGCTATGCATTTACTTGGCAAATTGCGATTCGGTCGTTTCAGTGCAGATTATTAACCGGCAATTTAGTGAATGCAAGGCCAGCAAGTACGGATTTTGGAGTCGGGTGAAGTACGGTAAACAGAGTGCATTTCAGGAATTTTCATTCGATTTCATCGCCATCCTGTCCCGAGACCAGATCTTTCCGGTAGCCCTATGATAAACAAAAAGGGCGGAGCATCGCTGCTCCGCCCGTGTAGGCTTATTTAATTATTTAAGGCTTTGCCAAACCAGGTCCGGTTGGGTTAAACGGATCGCAATCTTTGATGGCCGGATGGATCTGGTGATTGCCATGGAGCAATTCACCGCCGTCATCAATATTCGGCAAACGAACCGGGCAACCGCCTGGGAAGGTGATCGTGGCGTCCCCTGTAGCACCAGCCGTGCAGGAATCAGAGCTGCTGCAAGTATTGTCAGTGTTGCAGCTAATGCCGCCGTCCTGGTAATCGATACCATTACAGGCTGAGATGCAATTCCGGAAGTTCAGGAGCCATTGATCGTCTCCTGTAGCATGCCGACCCTGCAATTGTTGCAGTTCGTCGTCGGACAGCACCCAGATTCGGATCCGATAGCGATCAGGGATCCGGTTTTCTTTCTTGTTCGAAGCTAGTGCATGAGCATTGCCGGGTTCGCCGCGATCTTCGATATCGACGCGGAACAAACAGGCGCGTGATTCGCGACGGCCATTCGGACAAGCCCAATCGCCAACGCCGGTGAAGGCGATCTTGTTAGCTGGGGCTTTGCGAGGCAACGGACCAGTGCTGCGATCACCACAAACATCGTGCAGGACTGTTCCAGCACCGAACTGACAGCTCGCGCTGAGGTTCGTGTCGAGGCACGCGCAATCCAACGTATCAAAGAACCGGGCATGGAAGTTACCTTCCAAGCCGCCTTGGACGTGACGGACGTGAGTCCAGCGACCATGGATGCAGGGATTACCCAGGAAGAAGTTGGGCAAGTTCGTGTCTATGGAGCAGACTTTATTGCCAACCGGTGCGCCGACTTGGCCACCATGTGTGACGTAACGCACATCAGCAGGACAAACCAACGGATCATCCTGACGGCCACCGCCGGTTACACGGCAGGCAGAAGGAGCTGTGCAGTTCACGAGAGCTTCGCACCTGGTAGTATCTGTTACAGGTCCGCCGCCGTTCGCAGTATAGACACAGATGTTGGTCTTGCTGGTATCTACCACGGCGCTGACATTGATAATGTTGTTCACATTAGGCGGGCAAGTCACTGTGACGGTGCACAGGTTCGTAGTCACCGATCCGTTCGCTGGGATGGAAACAATATTTGTTCCACAGCCCAAGGTCTGATCCACGATCGTGGCAACCAAAGGCAAACCCGAGTTGTTGTGGACTGTGACTCGGTACGAGACTGGGGTCGGAACGCCAGATACGATGGTAACAGTATTTGCCCAATTAGTTCCATCCGTGGAAGCTTCCTTGTTGCAAGTGATATCGAACGGAATGATCACAACATTGTTCGTGTCCTTATCACTGACATTACTAATCACATCTCCAGTTGAGGCAACCACGCCAATAGCCGTAGCGGTCACAATGTTTTCGGTGCTGTCACACAGGGTCATCCCCGAGACAATGCAGGAAGCATGGTCACCGGATGTGCCATTAGCCGTGAGCCTGTTCGTGAAAGTACACCCGAAAGACGCCAGATCCACCGGTATTCCACCAGGGTAGTTGGTGTCTACAATCTGCAGATTGCGCAGTTCGATACCAGCATCGCTCGTGTTGGTCACGGTAATTCGATAACAGAACGCTGTGCAATGCTCGTCGCCGTTGAAGTCTACAGTGCTAGTTCCAAGGGCAGTCTTTTGCGTGTTCAGATCGGCGTTGAATGGGAGACAAGCACCAGTGGCATCAACGCATACAACCTGTTTGTAAACTTTGATGTGCGGATTGCACACCACAACAAAAACACAACTATTAGTGTCCCGAACCCTAACTGACGGATTGCAAAAGTCTGTGCCCTCTGCAATCACAGTGTTAGTGATAAACCCGGAAGAACAATTGGCTTGGGTGGTTGTATAATTCGTGCTATAGGGCGCCGAGGATCCAGCAGTTCCGCCAGCGGTCAAGAGCGGGATTGTAGCGATAATCTTGCCAAGGAAAATATCGTTCAATGTGACATTCGTCAGGGCAATATTTCCACAATTGGTGACGACTCCGCTAAAATTAACGGTTCCGCCTGCCTGAACGCTTGTCGGGGCGGCCGGATTACAAAGCTTGGTTACCTTGATGCAAGGGGTGTAAGTAATCGTGCAGGTATCGGTCGAGGTACTGGAAGACAGGCATTTCAGAGGATCGACCCCGGTTGCCGTCAAAGTGTCTGTGAACGGCCCACAAATGTTTGCCGTGGTGGTATAACTGTTTGTGAATGTTACTGAGGCTCCCGCCGCCAGACTAGAAGTTGTAAAGGCCGGCGTGTTCGGCGCTGGTTGGTTATTAACTACCACTATATTAGTGAGAGTAACATCACCGCTGTTGGAAACCGTCCCGCTATAAGTAACCACTACCGCGGTACCATTGTTAACGGCTGTGAGACAACGTTTGGTAACAGTGATAGCTGGGCGAATCACAGTAAGTTGCGCCGAGCCGATTCCTCCCACATCGCCACCCGGATTGCAGAGGCTGTTGGTGTCCACTCCGTGTGAGATTGAGCTATGCACTTCTTTCGTCGCGTTGAGTGGAACCACGAAGGTGTAGGCGGCGCCAGAGAAAGAACCACTATTGATATTGATAATGGGGACATCTGGATCACCTCTGTGCAGCAAAATTGGAGGGTTTATCGCAATGTTGTTGGTCATCTTAGATGTTCCAAAGTCAATGACATCGACGATGTTGGTCATCAAGCTCTCATCATTTGCTCCTGTACTTGGATTACCGACACAATTATCGTTATACCCAATGGTTAAGAGGACCCCGACCGTCGCCCCTGGAAGGACGACTCCAGCGACAGGCTGGCCTAAACAGTTGGTGGTGAAAGCTCCCTCAGCTAGCTTACCGCCATGCAAGCATTGAAAACAATTCGTCACCTGCGCCTGCGTGGCAGTATGAAAAAACGTCCCAAGCCCGATTAAGCTTGCGACGGCGATTAAACGCGTAAATCGCGTTCTTAATATTTTGGCTCTTATCATAAGTCTTTTGTTTCTAGAGTTTGTCTCATCCCCAAAGCATGTGGAGTTCGCCACTTTTACGGGTCACAACTCCACGGAACTATGGATTCTAGATTTACAAACATACGAAAAGGAAAAATGGAACCCGAAAAAAGGCAAAAAAGCTGGCCAGGACATCAAAGCCCTGGCCAGCTATTTTCTAAGCTATTGAATGAAAGCGCTATACGTGCATTAAGGCTTTAATCATCAAAAACTACATAGGTTCTTTTTTTCAGTACTTATTTTTTTGCAAAGTAAACCAATGTTAGAATAATCATGGAGCGACCCCAAACAGAACGCCGCTTCCACCACCGGTAGTGCTGCCTTGATTGTCGAAATTAACAATCCCATAGCAGTCACTTGCCACAAGAACACGCCCGTCAGTTCCTACTGTAATGCCAAATCCTGCATCCGAACCTACGGCGCCGAACGTTCTGGCCCACCCTCCATAATTCCCGTCCCGGGTAAGCTTAGCCACAAACATATCATCTAT
>Ga0163163_10000139_pt1 | contig 75197 bp, 74 predicted proteins | sample S65metaG_FD_119766 | JGI IMG/M metagenome (GOLD analysis project Ga0163163, IMG submission 119766) | Switchgrass rhizosphere microbial communities from Kellogg Biological Station, Michigan, USA - S6-5 metaG | ecosystem: Host-associated > Plants > Roots > Rhizosphere > Soil | place: USA...
AACCGCCGACGACGGTGCGGAGGGAGCGACCTACCGCCCCGCCGGCGCGCTCACCATCACCCGGGCGGCAACGACGCAACGCGAAATCGATGCGCTGGCCGATCCGCTGACGATCGATCTGTCGAAGGTCGAGCGGATGGATACGGTCGGGGCGTGGATCATCTATCGCACCGAGCGCGACCGCGGCGCCAAGGTCGAAGGCGGAAGCGAAATCGAGACCGGCCTGGTCCAACAAGTTGCCGAATATGACGTGCCGGTACGGGTCCGACCCGAACAGCGCCCCGGCTTCGTCCGGGTCCTGACCGAACTGGGCGAATGGGTCGCCGAGGCCGGCACGACCTTTGTCGGCCTGCTCGGATTTTTCGGTTCAACGCTGGTCGCTTCGGCTGGCCTGATCCGGCGGCCGCGCAAATTCCGGGTCAACGCCATCGTCCAGCGTTTCGACGTGGTCGGCGTGCGCGCGCTCGGCATTATCGGACTGATGAGCTTTCTGATCGGCATCGTCGTTGGGCAGCAGGGCGCGGTCCAGCTCGAGCAGTTCGGCGCGGAAATCTACACCATCAACCTGATCGGCCGGATCACCGTGCGCGAGCTCGGCGTGCTGATGACCGCGATCATGGTCGCCGGCCGCTCCGGATCGGCGTTCGCGGCGCAGATCGGGACGATGAAGCTGACCGAAGAAATCGATGCGATGCGGACCATCGGCGTGTCGCCGATCGAGGCGCTGGTCATACCGCGAATGATTGCCGCAGTGCTGATGATGCCCCTGCTCGCCTTCTGGTCGATCCTGATGTCGCTGCTCGGCGGCGGCATTTTCGTCTGGCTCGATCTCGGCATTCCGCCGCTGACCTACATCCAGCGGCTCCAGGAGGTGATCCCGATGACCGATCTGTGGATCGGGCTGATCAAGGCGCCAGTGTTCGGGTTCATCATCGCGCTCGCCGGCTGTTTCCAGGGCATGCTCGTCGAGGGCACGTCGGAGCAGGTTGGCGAGCGGACGACGACCGCGGTCGTCCAGTCGATCTTCCTGGTCATCATTCTCGACGCCGTGTTCGCCATCTTCTTCACCTCGATCGGGTGGAAATGACCGACAAGCCGCTCATTTGCGTGCGGGGCCTCAGGAACAGCTTCGGCGAGCAGGTCGTCCACGAGAATCTCGACCTGACCGTCAACCGCGGCGAGATCCTCGGCGTGGTCGGCGGCTCGGGCACCGGCAAATCGGTGCTGATGCGCTCGATTATCGGTCTGCAAAAACCCGATTCCGGCGTGGTCGAAGTGCTTGGCGAGAATATGCTCGACCGGGCCGAGGACGAAGCCAAGAATATTCGCCGCCGCTGGGGTATCCTGTTCCAGAACGGCGCGTTGTTCTCGACCCTGACGGTGGCCGAGAACGTCGAGGTCCCGATCCGCGAATATTTCCCGCATTTAACGCCGCCGCTGCTCGACGAGATCGCGTCGTACAAGATCGCGATGGCCGGCCTGCCGCCCGATGCCGGGCCCAAGCTGCCGTCGGAGCTGTCGGGCGGGATGACCAAGCGCGCCGGGCTGGCGCGGGCGCTGGCGATGGATCCGGAACTATTGTTCCTCGACGAACCGACGTCAGGCCTCGACCCGATCGCAGCGGCCGGGTTCGACGAACTCATCCGTTCGCTCCAGCAACGGCTCGACCTGACCGTTTTTCTGATTACGCACGATCTCGATTCGCTCTACGCGATCTGCGACCGGGTGGCGGTGCTGGCCGACCACAGAGTAATTGCGGTTGGAACGATTCCGGAACTATTGGCTTTGGACCATCCTTGGATACAAGAATACTTTAACGGGCCGCGCGGGCGCGCTGCCGCCGACACCGCGGAGGAGCACGTCAAAGCCTGATGGAAACCCGGTCGAACTATGTGATGGTCGGTGCCGTGACCCTGTCGCTCCTCGCCGGGGTGCTGTTGTTCATCGTCTGGCTCGCGGGCCTCTCGAACAATCAGGACAAGTGCTACGACATTTATTTTGCGCAGGCGGTGAGCGGGCTCAACAAGGGCTCGGGGGTCACCTTCTCCGGTGTCCCGGTTGGCCAGGTCGACCGCATTTCGCTCCTCCCGAACCGGCCCGAATTCGTCTGGGTACGGATTAACGTCGATCCCCAGACGCCAGTGCTCCAGGGCACGACCGCGCAGATCAAGGGCGTCGGCTTCACCGGTGTCAGCGAAATTCAGCTCGACGGCGCGGCCAAGGGCGCTCCGCCAATCACTTTGTTGGGCCCCCAGGGCTGCCCGGTCGTCCCTTCGAGCTCAGGCGGGCTTGGGGCGTTGCTCAACAGTGCGCCGGAACTGATCGATCGGATTCAGCGGCTGACCGAGCGCCTGACCGAATTGCTCAGCGACAAGAACCAGAATTCAATCGCCGACATCCTTGAGAATCTCGACAAGACCAGCCGGGTGCTGGCCGAGCGCGCGCCCGACCTCGCCGACGCCATGGCCGACGCCCGGGTCGCGGTCCGTCAGGCCGGGATTGCGGCACAGCGCGTCGCCGAGCTGTCCGACAACACGAACAAGCTGATGACCGAAGAAGGTCGCCCGGCGGCCCAGGACCTGCGCAAAGCGATCGCCTCGGTGCAGAAGGCCGCGGATAATCTCGATTCGATGATCACGGATGCCAAGCCGGGCGTGCAGAACTTCACCAAGTCGACGTTGCCCGAAGCCAATCAGCTGGTGCGCGACCTGCGCGAATTGACGGTGTCGTTGAAGGGCGTCTCCCAGCGCGTCGAACAGGGCGGGATCGGCGGCGCACTCGGGCCCGAGAAGCTGCCTGACTACAAACCGGGGAAGCGCCAATGAATCGTCTGAAGAGCGCGCTGGTCGCGGGCACCCTATCACTGGCGTTGACCGCGTGCGCGGGGCTGCTTGGCGGCGGCGGGAAGCCTCCACCGAACCTGCAGACGTTGACGCCGGAAGCAGTGGATCCCGGTGCGATTACCCGCACGGCCAATGCCGGACAGGCGGTTACGGTCGCGGTGCCGGTCGTACCCAAAGAGCTGCGTACCGTGCGGGTTCCGGTTCAGGTGAGCGCGACTGACATCCAATATATGACGGGCCTGCAATGGGTCGATACTCCCGACCATCTGTTCCAGCGGCTAGTTGCCGAAACCATCCGGCGGACGACCAATCGCGTGGTCCTCGATACGGCCCTGACGACGCTCGACCCCGGGCTCCTGCTCAGCGGGCAGCTTCAGCGCTTCGGCTATGATGCGCAAACCGGCCAGGTGATCGTCGAATATGACGGCGCTCTGTCGACCATGGGCGGGAGCCGGGTCGACACGCGGCGGTTCGTCGCGACCGTTCCAGCCGACGGCACCGCGGCCTCGGTCGGTCCGGCCTTGAACCGGGCGTCGAATCAGGTCGCGGCGGACGTCGCCAAGTGGGTCGGCGGCTAGGAACTCGCCGGGGCGGGCATGAAATGAATGCCGTGACGCTCGCCAATCTCAGGGATCTTCGCCCCGTCCTCGGGCAGGCTGCGAACCTCGTTGTTGATCTCGCGGAAGAATTCCGAGCCGTGCGCGGGAGCCGCGAAGATCAGCACGCGCGCCGGTGATTCCGAAGCGCCCTTGAAACCGTGAACGGTGTTGCGCGGCAGGTAGTTGAAGTCGCCCCTGGCCGATTTCACCCGCTCACCGTCGACGTGAAACTCGACCTCGCCTTCGAGGATGTAATAGGCTTCGTCCCAATCGTGGCGATGCGGCGGCGGGCCCATCCCCAGCGGCACTTCTTCCTCGAACAACGACCAGTTGCCGCCGGTTTCGCGCGCTTCGCACAACATGGTCAGCGGCATCCCGAGGATATTCAGCGGCGGCCGATCCCCCGCCTTGACGATGGTCGCAGTCATCTTGCGCCCTCCTCCTGAAAGGCGGGCCCAATACACCTTCAGCAGCCGGTTTGCACGGATCAGGCGAGCGACTTCGATGCCTGCTCGAAGACGTCCTTCGACAACCCCGGAGCAGCGGCGATGCGCTCGAGTTCGGCCTTCATCAGCGCTGCGCGGTTGAACTCGAAGCGCTGCCAGCGGCCGAATGACGGCACCAGCCGCGCCGCGACCTGCGGGTTGAGCCGGTCGGCAGCGAGGATCATGTCGGCGAGGAAGGCGTAGCCGCGCCCGTCGGGCGAATGGAACGCCCAATGGTTCGCGCCGAACGTCCCGGCCACCGCGCGCAGCCGGTTGGGATTGGTCAGCGCGAAATCCGGGTGGCTTGCCAGCTTCAGCACCTGATCGACCGTATCGGCCCGCTGCGCCGCCGCCTGCAGCGCGAACCATTTGTCGAGCACCAGGGCATCGCTGCGGAAGCGGTCGTAGAACGCAGCCAGGGCGGCGTCGCGTTCGGGCCCGGTCAGTGACACCAATATCCCAAGCGCGCCTTGGCGGTCGGTCATGTTGTCGGCTTTGTCGAATTGCGCCTTGGCGAGTTCGGCGCCGTGCCGTTCGTCGGCGGCCGATATCAAGTTGAGCGCAACGGTGCGCAGGCGGCGGATGCCTTTCGCATTGGGCGAAAGATCGTCGCCCGATACGCCGTCGCTGCGATGCGCGGCGAGCAAGTCCCCGCCGAGCGCTGCGCCGATCGTGCTCCGCAGTGCATCGCGCGAGCCGTGGATGGCGTCGGGATCGACCACGTCCATACGATCCGCGATCAGCGCGTCCGACGGGACCAGGATCGCCTCGCCCTTGAAGGCCGGATCGAGCGAATTGGACTGGAGCGTGGCGGCAATCGCCTCAATCACCGGTGCAGGATCGACCGCCTCGCCGTGCGCGCCGGCGACCAAAGCGCGCAACATCAACTCCTGGATCGCCTCGTAGCGTGCGAACGGATCAGTGTCCGTTTGCGCCAGACGTTCGAGTTCGCCCGCGCGGCGTTCCGCAGTAACAATGATCGGCGCGGAGAAGCCGCGGTTGAGCGACAGCAGCGGCGGCTCCGCGACATTCTCGAAGCTTATTGTCTGGCGCGGCTGGTCGAGGATGATGAGTCGCTCGGCAGAGATTTCATCGCCGCTTACCTCACCAATCAACGCCGTCTTGAGCGGGATCGGCATCGGCTGCTTGACCGGCTGGCCGGGCGTGGGGTCGACCCGCTGTTCGAGATGCAGCGTCGCCGTCTTGGTAACCGGGTCATGGTCGAGCCGCGCGCCGATCCGGGGCGTGCCGGCCTGACTGTACCAGATCTTGAACGGCGTCAGGTCGACCCCGCTGGCGTCTTCGAGCGCCGCGACGAAATCGTCGCAGGTCGCGGCTTCGCCGTCATGCCGGTTGAAATACAAATCGGTCCCGGCGCGAAATTTGTCGGGGCCAAGCACGGTCGCCATCATGCGGATGACCTCCGCTCCCTTGTTGTACACCGTCGCGGTGTAGAAATTGCCGATCTCGATATAGCTGTCCGGCCGCACCGGGTGCGCCAGCGGCCCGGCGTCCTCGGGGAATTGCGCGGCGCGAAGCACGCGCACGTCCTCGATCCGCTTGACCGGCGCGCTGCCGATATCGGCCGAGAAGGCCTGGTCGCGGAAGACCGTGAAGCCTTCCTTCAGCGACAGCTGGAACCAGTCGCGGCAGGTGACCCGGTCGCCCGACCAATTGTGGAAATATTCGTGCGCGACGACGCGCGCGATATTGTCGAAATCGGCATCGGTCGCGGTGTCGTGATCGGCCAGCACATAGGCCGAGTTGAAGATGTTGAGGCTCTTGTTCTCCATCGCCCCCATGTTGAAGTCGCTGACGGCGACGATGTTGAACTGGTCGAGGTCGTATTCGCGGCCGTAGACCCGTTCGTCCCACGCCATGGAGAGCTTAAGGCTATCCATCGCATGCGCGGTTTTGGGCAGGTCCGCTTCGCGCACCCAAATCGCGAGGTCGACCTCGCGGCCCGACATGGTGGTGAAGCTGTCGCGGTTGGCCCGGAGATCGCCGGCGACCAAGGCGAACAGATAGCAGGGCTTGGGAAACGGGTCCTCCCACTCGGCCCAATGGCGGCCGTCGGCGCCCTCGCCCGAGGCGACGCAATTGCCGTTCGACAGCAGGATCGGGAGCAGCTTGGCGTCACCCTCCATGCGCACGCGATATTTGGAGAGGACGTCGGGCCGGTCGGGGAAGAAAGTGATGCGGCGGAAGCCCTCGGCCTCGCATTGTGTGCACAGCATCCCGCTCGAGGCATAAAGACCCATCAGCTTGGTGTTGCCGGCGGGGCTGATCTCGACGTGCGTTTCGACCGTCGCGCGGTCGCCGGCGATGTCGATCACCAGCCGCGGCCCGTCCATCCGCCATTCCGTGTCCTCGCCGTCGACCTTGACCCCGAGCAGCACGAGCTCGTCGCCGTCGAGCACCAAAGGACGATCGTGGTCGCCGTTGCGGACCACCGCGATCGTCGCCGTCACGCGCGTCGCATCGATGCCGAGATCGAAATCGAGGGCAATTTCGGGGACCAGCCAGTCGGGCGGCCGGTAATCCTCGCGCCGGATCGTGGCGTGGGTTGCAGGAGCGGTTTGCGTATCGGTCAGGGTGCGGACGTCAGCCATAGGCCGCGGGGTTTAGGCGGCGTCCGGCGACGGCACAACCGAGCGGCTGCGGCTGAGCGCGCCGACCATCCCGCCGAGCGCCAGCAGCGCGCCGGCAATCGTCGTCGGAGTCCAGCGATAGCCTTCGAGCCAGGTTGAAAAGCCCATCGCGATGATCGGCACGATCACGCTTGAATAGGCCGCCTTGGCCGGACCGATGCGGCGCACGACGGGGTAATAGAGGCTGAAGGTAAGGACCGAAGCGGCGAGCGCTAGGTAGAGCAGCCCGGCCCAATAAGCGGGGCGCGGATCGAAGCTCGGGGGGCCGGTCATGGCGAAGGCGATGATCCCGTCGATCAGGGCGCCAGCAGCCATCGAGCAGGCGAGCAGGCCGAACAAAGGATAATGGCGGATTTCGGGGCGCGCCTGAACCACGTTGGCGATCGACGCGCCGAGCATGCCGACCAGGGTCAGCCCAATGCCAACGGTGATCTGCCCGGCGGCGGCGGGATGGTCGTTGAGTTCGTGGGCGAACAGCAGGGCGATCCCGGCGACCGCGACCGTCGAGTTCCAGAAGAAGCGCTGGGTCGGCTTGTGGCCGAGGAACACCCAGCCAAGCAGGCTCGACGGGATCAGCAGCAACGCGAACACGGTGGCGACAACGCCCGAGGTGATGTGCCGTTCGGCGAGATACACCGCGTTGAAATTGATGCAGAATTGGGTGAAACCGAGGAAGGCCGCGGCGAGCATGCCGCGGCGGCCAAGGTTGAGGCTATCGCGCTTGATCAGGGCAATGGCGAACATCGCGGCAGCGGCGATGACGAAGCGATAAGTCACCGACCATTGCGGCGGGACGCTGCCCAACTGGCCGCGAATCACGATCCAGGTCGAACCCCAGATGGCGGTGAAGATGATGAACGGCAGCGTGACCGACCGGAAGGTCGATCGGTGCCCGTCGCTCACAGCGCCGCGAGTGCGGCGGCGAGCCGCTCGACGTCTTCGGCGCGCTGGTCCCAGCTGGTGACGAGGCGGATTTCGCCCGGGCCCCAGTCATAGAAATCGAAGCCCTGCGCGATGAGGCCGGCAGCCTCAGCGGCGCTGACCTTGAGAAAGACCTCATTGGCCTCGACCGGATAGACCAGCCGGTCCGTCGCCGCTTCGGCCAGCCGCGTCGCAGCGGCGTTGGAGGCGCGGGCATTGTCGAGCCACAGCCCGTTTTCGAGCAGTGCGAGAATCTGTGCGGCGAGCATCCGGCCCTTGGACACGAGATGCCCGGCGCGCTTGCGCCGTACCGCGATCTCGTCGGCGAGATCGGTGTCGAACAGAATCAACGCCTCGGCGTTGAGCCCGCCATTCTTGATGAAGCCGAACGACATCGCCCGAACCCCGGCGCGCCAGGTGACGTCGGCCGGGCTGTCGCCGGTGGTCGCCAGCGCGTTGGCGAACCGCGCGCCGTCCATGTGCAGCGCGAGGCCGCGCTGCTTGGCCAGCTGGCCGAGAGCCGCGACCTCGGCCGCGCGGTAGACCAGGCCATATTCGGTCGCATTGGTGATCGACAGCGCGGCGGGCTGGACCTGGTGAACGTCGTTGCGGATGCTATCGCACGCCTCGGTGACCGCGGCGGGCGTCACTTTCGCGCCGGGGCCGTCGAGCAGGATCAGCCTGGCGCCACCGGAGAAGAATTCCGGCGCACCCGCTTCGTCGACCTCGATATGCGCGTGCCGGTGGCAGAGGATGCCGCGATAGGGCGGGCACAAGGCCGCGAGCGCGAGGCAATTGGCGGCGGTGCCCGTCGATACCCAGAAAGCGCGGACCTGAGTCGCGAACAGATCGGAAAAAGCGCCATCGAGGCGTTGGCTATATTCGTCGCCGTCATATGCGGTGTCGACGCGGTTCGAGGCGGCGATCGCCTCGATCACCTTGGGGTGCGCGGCGGCCGCATTATCCGAGAAGAAGCGCATGCGCGGCGAATGGCGGCGCAATTGTGAAGCGTCAACGTGTGCTCCCGCGAAGGCGGGAGCCCAGGCGCGCGTCAGCGCTTCTTTGCTCGCCCTTCGGGCTCTGTCTGGGCCCCTGCCTTCGCAGGGGAACTCTTCAGATCCCGCGCCTGCGCCTTCCGCCGCCGCAGATTCTCCCTGAGCGCCGCCGCCAGCCGCTCTTCGCGGGCGGTGTCTTTCGTACTCATGGTTGACAGGGCAAGGCCAGCACCGTCATAGGCCCGCCTCTCCGGACAAAGTGCTGCCGTAGCTCAGTGGTAGAGCGCATCCTTGGTAAGGCTGAGGTCGTGAGTTCAATCCTCACCGGCAGCACCATTTTCTCCGTTTAGATCGCGGCGCAGGCCGCCTGGAGCCATTCTAAGTCGGCGCCCTCAAGGTTCGGGCCAATCTTCGCCAGCACATGCGCGTGGTAGCAATTGAGCCAGCCGAGTTCGTCGGCATCGAGCATGTTGGCATCGACCAGCCGCCGGTCGATCGGGGCGAAGGTCAATGTCTCGAACCCGAGCATCTCTTTCTCCGCACCGTCGATCTCGCGGGGCACGACCAACACCAGATTCTCGATGCGTATGCCGTATTCCCCGGTCTTGTAATAGCCGGGCTCGTTGGAGAGGATCATGCCCGCCGCGAGCGGCTCGTCGCCGCCGCTCTGGCTGCTGCCGACCGGAGAAATGCGTTGCGGACCTTCGTGGACGGCGAGGAAGCTGCCGACGCCGTGCCCGGTGCCGTGGGCGTAATCGAGCCCCGCTTCCCACAACGGCCGGCGGGCGAAACTGTCGAGCTGCGAGCCGCGCGTGCCTTTGGGGAAGACCGCGGTGGCGATCGCAATATGGCCCTTGAGCACGCGGGTGAAACGGTCGCGCATTTCCTCGGTCGGCTCGCCGATCGGGACGGTGCGAGTGATATCGGTGGTGCCATCGACATATTGGCCGCCCGAATCGATCAGATAGAGCGTGCCGGTCTCGAGCTTGCGGTTGGTCTTCTCGCTCGATTTGTAATGGACGATCGCGCCGTTGGGCCCGGCGCCGGAGATCGAATCGAACGACAGGTCGCGCAGCTCGGGATTCTCGCGGCGCAGGGCTTCGAGGTGGTCCGACGCGATGAGTTCGTCGACGTCGCCCTTGGGCGCTTCCTCGTCGATCCAGCGAAGGAACCGCGAGATGACCGCGCCGTCGCGGGTCTGCGCGGCCTTCTGGCCGGCGACCTCGACGTCGTTCTTGAGCGCCTTGGGCAGGATGGTCGGGTCGCGCAGCGGCAGAATCTTGGCCCCGGCCTTGTCCAGCGCATCGAAGATCGCAGCGACCGCGCGCTCGGGGTCGACGACGACGGTCTTGCCCTTGAGCTCGCCGAGCACACCCTCGAACGCCGCGCGTTCATGCAGGCGGACGCCGTTGCCGAGGTGCTGGCGGACCTCGGGCCCGATCTTCTCGCCGGCGACGAACAAATCGGCGGTCCCGTCGGAATTGACCAGGGCATAAGCCAGCGCGACCGGGGTGTGGGTGACGTCGGCCCCCCGGATGTTGAACGCCCAGGCGATCGAGTCGAGCGCGGACAGCACCGCGGCGTCGGCGTGATGCGTGGTCAGCCAGTCGGCGATTTCGGTGCGCTTTTCGGGTGCGCCCTTGCCGGCATATTCGTCGGGCTGGACGACGAGGTGAGCCTTCGACGCCTCGGGGCGGTCGGTCCACACCTCGTCGATCGGGTTGCGCGCAACCGCGACGAGCTCGGCGCCGCGGCTAGCGAGCGCCTCCTTCGCTTTGGTCACCCAGTCGCGGGTGTGCAGCCACGGATCGTAGCCAATCCGACCGCCTTGCGGCGCATGTTCCTTTAGCCATTCGGTGGTGCTGGTCTCGGGCACCGACTGGTAGCTCCATTGGTCGGCGCTGACCTGGCTGCGGACCTGGAGCGTATAGCGGCCATCGACGAAGATCGCGGCTTCCTCCGGGAGGACGACAGCGGAGCCGGCCGAGCCCAGGAAACCGGTCAGCCAGGCGAGGCGCTGGGCGTAGCTCCCGACATACTCGCTCATATGCTCGTCGGTGAGCGGGACGACGAAGCCGTCGAGCGCATTGGCTTTGAGCTGTTCGCGCAGGGCGGCGAGGCGATCGGCGTAAGACGACATGGGCAAGCTCCGTTCGCTTCCCCAGCTAGTCCATGAGCCGCCGAGGTTAAAGACCTGAGCGTGACGACCGCGTTCCGCCCATAACGGATCATTGGCGTTTACTTCTCGGCAGCACCCCCGTGGTACGCCTTGTCACTGGCAAGATATGGCAAACCCCGTTCCAACCCCTCAGGATTTCGCGGACCGCCGCGCCTATCCGCGTGTCGAGGTCGCCTTGCCGGCTTTCCTCCAGGCCAAGGGCGAGCGCCATGCGGTGCGGATTCTTGACCTGTCCGCGGGCGGCGCGAAGCTCGATTGCCCGGTTGCCCTGCCCAGCGGAACCGCGGTGATCCTCGATTGCGGCACGCTCGGCCGCGCGGCGGTGGTCCGGTGGCAAACCGCCGGCGCGCTGGGCATTTGCTTCGACAGCGAGCTAGATCCGCGCGACCTGTCCGCTTTGGCCGAGCGGTCGAAAGCCCTCACCGCGTGGCGCAAGGAGCGAGAATAGCCGCGACATCGGCGCAAGCTTTTTCTTCCCGTTGCCCGTCACCGCGCTAAAGCGCGGGCATGGACCAGCCGACCACTCTCCCCGCTCCGCCCCAGGCCGCACAGCGCCCCTACAGCTACGAAGCGCATGGGGTGACGATCTCCGACCCGTGGCATTGGTTGCGCGATCCCAAATATCCCGAGGTCGATGACCCGGACGTGCTCGCCTACCTCAATGCCGAGAACGACTATTTCGAAGGTTGGGCCGGGCAGCACCGGGCGCTGCTTGACGGGCTGTTCGAGGAGATGAAGGCGCGGATCAAGGAGGACGACCGCTCGGTCCCGATCCGCGACGGCGATTTTCTTTACTGGTGGGCGTTCAAGCCGGGCGCGCAATATCGCACCTGGTACCGTCAGCCCGTCGCCGGCGGCGACGAACAAATCACCTTCGACGAGCCGGTCGAGGCCGAGGGCAAGGACTATTTCCGCCTCGGCGCGCTTGAGATCAGCCCCGACGGGAAGCTAGCCGCCACGTTGACCGACGCTGACGGTTCCGAGCGCTTCCACCTCAAGATCCGCGACCTCGCGACCGGCAAGGATGTCGAAACAGTGACCGAGGTCGGCATCGGCCAGCCGGTGTGGACCAGCGACAGCGCCGGGATCGTGTTCGCCGAGGTCAACGACAATTGGCGCAGCTATCGCGCGCGTTGCCACCGGCTCGGGCGGCCGGCAGCCGAGGACGTGACGCTGTACGAGGAGACCGAGGAACTCGGCTTCAGCGTCGGGGTCGGCAAGACGCAGGACAAAAGCCTGATCCTGATCTCGACCGGCGACAATGCGACCAGCGAAGTGCGGTTCGTTTCGGCCGACGATCCGAGCCAGCCGCTGACGCTGATTTCCGCGCGCGAGCCCAATCGCGAATATCATGTCGATGCGGCGCACGGAAAATTGTGGATCCTGACCAACGACGATCATGTGAATTTCCGCCTGGCTGAAGCCGATCTGGCCAGTCCGGATGCGTGGCAAACGGTGATCGCTGGCTCGGATCGGGTCTATCTGACCGGCGCCAGCTCCTACCGCGACCATCTGGCGATCAGCAGCCGCGTCGAGGGGCTCGATCAGCTCGTGCTCCGCACCTACGATGGCGGCGAAAGCCGCATTCCGTTCGCGGAAGCGAGCTACACGGCCTTCTTCCACGGCAATCCCGAGTTCGCGCCCGATGCCTATCGCCTCGGTTACTCGTCGATGGTCACGCCGATGACCACGTTCGATTACCACCCAAAGAGTGGCGAACTCGAGGTCCGCAAGGTCCAGGAAATCCCGTCGGGTTACGACGCCTCGCAATATGCTACCGAGCGGCTGACCGTAGCGGCGCGCGACGGCGCCCGGGTGCCGGTATCGATCGTCTACAAGAAGGGCTTCGAGAAGGACGGTTCGGGAAAACTGTTCCTCTACGGCTATGGCGCGTACGGCATGGCGATCCCGCCGGCCTTTAATAGCAACCGCATCAGCCTGCTCGACCGCGGCTGGGCCTGCGCCATCGCCCACATCCGCGGCGGTGACGACCTCGGCCACCAATGGTTTCTCGACGGCAAGCTGGCCAAGCGCACCAATACGTTCAACGATTTCGTCGATGTCGCGAAGGGCTTGATCGCCGAGCGTTTCACCAAGGCCGGGAATATCGCGATCAACGGCCGCTCGGCCGGCGGCGAGCTGGTCGGCGCGGTGGTCAACAGCGACCCCGAGCTGTGGGGCGCGGTGGTCGGCGACGTACCGTTCGTCGACGTGCTCAACACCATGCTCGACGACACGTTGCCGCTGACGCCCGGCGAATGGCCCGAATGGGGCAATCCGATCGTCGACAAAGCCGTGTTCGATTACATCCGCACCTATTCGCCGTACGACAATGTGACGGCGCAGGCTTACCCGCCGCTGCTGATCACCGGCGGGCTGACCGACCCGCGCGTGACCTATTGGGAGCCGGCGAAATGGGCCGCCCGGCTGCGGGCGACGAAGACCGACCGGAATGTGCTGCTGCTCAAGATCAACATGGGCGCGGGGCACGGCGGCAAGTCGGGCCGGTGGGAGGGCCTGCACGAAGTGGCCGAGACCTATGTGTTCATCCTGACGGAGACGGGCGCGGGGAAATGAGCCGCCCGACCTTCGAAATGACCTTCACCGCGCTGCCCGAGCACATCGATGAGCTCGGGCACGTCAACAATGCGGTGTGGGTGCAGTGGATGGAGCAGGTCGCCGTCGCGCATTGGCGGAGCGTCGCCGATCCCGACCATCAGGACGATTATTTCTGGGTCGTGGTGCGGCACGAGATCGATTATCTGCGCGCGGTGCTCGAAGGCGAACGAATCACCGCCCGGACCTGGGTCGGTGAGCGGCCGCAGGGCGCGCGATTCGACCGTCACATGGAATTCACCGGCGAGGACGGCAAACCCCGCGTCCGCGCGCGCACCCAATGGGCGATCATCGACAAGGCCGCCAGGCGCCCGATCCGCGTCCCCGCCGAGGTGGTGGCGCCGTTCATGGGTGAAGAGTAACAACCCCTGATGAGCCGCCCGATCCTCTACGATTATTACCGCTCGTCCGCCGCCTATCGGGTGCGGATCGCGCTCAACCTCAAGGGCGTCGATTACGAGCGCCGGCCGGTCAACTTGTTGAACAGCGCGCAGCGATCGGACGAGTATCGCGCGCTCAACCCGCAGGGCTTGGTGCCGATGCTGGAGATCGACGGCCACCGCCTGACCCAGAGCCTGGCGATCCTCAATTATCTCGACATGCGCTATCCAAACCAGCCACTGATCCCGGCGTCTGCGGCCGAGCGCACGCACGTCGTGGCGATGGCGTTGACGATTGCCTGCGACATCCATCCGCTTAACAATCTGCGCGTGCTAAAATATCTAAAGCACGAGCTCGGCCATTCCCAAGAGGAGGTCGACCGCTGGTACGTGCACTGGATCAGCGAAGGCCTGCCGGCGCTCGAAGTGCTCGCTGCTCCGCGGGCCGGCCAGTTCCTGTTCGGAAACGCGCCGACGGCGGCCGATGTTTGTCTCGTTCCGCAGCTCTATAATGCGCGGCGTTACAACGTGCCCCTGGACAATTATCCGACGTTGCTGCGCGCCGAGGGAAATGCGACCGCGCTCGACGCGTTCGCCACGGCGCATCCCGACAGACAGGAGGTTCCGGCATGAATCGTGTGGATGCGATCAACCGCGGCATGGGCGACACGCCGACCGAATCGGTCGCGATCCCGAGCCTCGAAGGCAAGGTCAGCGCGGAGGAATGGGCGATCCGGGTCGATCTCGCCGCCGCCTATCGCATGGTCGCGCATTACGGCTGGGACGACCTCATCTTCACCCATTTGTCGGCGCGGATCCCGGGGCCCGAGCACCATTTCCTGCTCAACCCGTACAATCTGATGTTCGAGGAAGTAACCGCGTCATCGCTGGTCAAGGTCGACGTCCACGGCAATGCGGTCGAGCCGACCCCGTTCGTCACCAACCCGGCCGGCTTCACCATCCATTCGGCGATCCACATGGCGCGCGAGGATGCGCATGCGGTGATGCATTTGCACACGCCCGCAGGTCAGGCGGTGTCGGCGCATAGCGAAGGACTGCTGCCGCTGACCCAGACCGCGATGCTGGTGCGCGGCGACCTCGCCTTCTACGATTACGAAGGGGTCGCGGTTGACCTCGACGAGCGCGAGCGGCTGGTCGCCGACCTCGGGACCAAGAACGCAATGATCCTGCGCAACCACGGCACACTCGCGGCCGGGCCGACCATCGGCGAATGTTTCGTCCGGCTCTATTTCCTCGAGCGCGCGTGCCAGGCGCAGATCATGGCGCTGTCGGCCGGCGAGAATATCAACAACCCGCCGCAGGGCGCGCCGGAAACCGCCGCGGCGCAGGGCGCGGTCGGAGTCGCTTTGGCCGCGAAGCTGCTCGCCTGGCCGGCGCTCAAGCGCAAGGCGTATCGCCTCGATCCGAGCTTCGCGACCTAGGCCGGTTTGGCGGCGGCTTTGTCGCTGCCGAGTTAACGCGAGTAGAGCCAGCCGATCCCGATCAGGCTGAACCCGAGCGCGACGAACGAGGCGATCCGCGTTATGCCCTCAAGTCCCGAGGCATCGAACAGGAACACCTTGGCGACCGCGCCGAGCATCAGAACCAGCGAGGCGATCCGCCAGTCGCGCTGTTTCCGGGCAATCCCCCACAGGAGGAAGCCAATCGCCAGCGCGATGGCGAGGATCGAGCGCAAAATATCCTCGGCCATCGGCAGCCCGGGGCTGACCAGCAAGGTGCCGTGGAAGGCCTGCCGGAGCTCGGAGAAGACGAACAGCGCGAGGAGCACCATCTGGCCGATGTCGAGTGCGCGGCGGGCCTGGTCGGGCAGTTCCGGAATTTTGCGCTTCGCGATCATCACCAGGCCGATCGCCAATGCGTAGACCGGGAGGATCAGGTTCAACACCGGCCACGCGCCGACCGCCTGGTCCGCCCACAAAGGGTTGTGCAGAAGCAACGTGTAGAAGACCTCGTGAGCCAAGGCCGCCCCGGCGAGGAGCAATGCGACCGCGCGCCGGTCGAACCGATAGGCCAGCAACGCCAAGGCGGCCAACGCGGCTTCCCAAACGAGCCGTTCGGCCAAGCCGAGGTGCACGAACATGGTAGCCTCGGCGATGGCGAAGACGTGCTTGTAGAGGCTGTGCGCGCCGACGACGGTCAGCAGTGCGGCGATGGTCCAGCCGATGATGCGTTGGGACGACAGGCCGTCGGATTTCGCGATCAGAATTGCGGCGGCGACTGCCAGTCCGGGAGCCAACAGATGGGTGATCGCGGCCTCTGCCAGAGGGAGGTCGGTCACCAGCATCGGCGAGGCGAACAGCGAGGCGACGGCCGCGGTGCCCCAATAGTCCAACGGCTCGATCACCCACGCCATGATGATCAAGGTCGACGAGGCCAGCGCGGGAGCCAGCCGCTCGCCGAGGCGGCGGCTGATCCAGGCAGTAGCGATCAGCAGCGCCGGAGCAATAAGTGGCTCAAATCGCGCTGCTACGACCGCGGCGAAAGCGAGATAGAGGAAGGCCGGGGCCAGGAATTGCGCGGTCGCGCGACCGCCCTTGAAGCGCGCGCGCCAGGCGAACAGCGTCGCGATGCCCGCATGCGGTGCCCAATTCGCGGCATCGACCGAATCGGGATAATTCGTCGCGTCGATGAGCTGCGAGCAGGGATAGGTCAGCACGCCCGCGGCCGCGAAAATCCACGCCATCGGCTCGAACCGGCGATCTTGGGCGACTTGGCCGAGGTGGAGCAAAGCGAGCCCGATCACGCCGATCGCGACCCCAGCCAGCCACACCGGCAGCAGCAGCAATGCAGCGCCGGCGAGGAGCACGGCGTTCACCGTCGCGAGCAGCGCGAAGCGCGCATCCTTGCCGCGGTCGGCATTGCGCCAACAGAGAGCTGCGCACGCTCCCATCGCGGCCGCGAGGCCAAGCGCGAGCAGTCCGAACGGCATATCGTTGCTGCCGTCGGCGTGGGAGAAATGGAACATCGGCAGTAGCAGTGCGCCGAGACCGAGCGCGCCGATCTCCGCGGCTTCGATCAGGCCACCGGACTTCCACAGGCGCAGGACGGCCGGGGTGGCGTAAATCAAAGCAGTCCCAAAGAGCACCAGCGCGAAGTCGCGAGCGAGCGGCGTCGGCCAGGCGCCGAGCAACAGCAGCGCGACCACCGACCCGACCGCGGGCAGCTGCGCCAGCGCCTCGTCGCGCCGGGCGAGCCAGATCGAGGCGATCGCCAGCAGTCCGAACAAGCCCCAGTTGAGCAAAGCGAACCCGCCGGTCGCGACCAGCGCCGCCATTTGCGCGGCGGCGGCGATCCCGGCGATCAGCTGCAGCTTGTTCTTGTGCTCGCCGGCAAAGCCGAGCGCGGGAATGCCGACGCCGAGCAGCAACAGGTAGAGGCCGACCGAGATCGAGCTTGGCGTATCGAGCACGCCGCCGATCAGGAGGAGCAGGCCCCAGCCGAAGCCGCCGGCCAATGCGCTGATGCCGAGCCACGCCCAGCGCTGGTTGCGCGACAGCGTGCACAGGCCGGCGACGGCGAGCGCGAGATAGACCGACAGCAGCGGCACGTTGGGCGCATTCGAACCGATCAGCGCCGGCGCGGCGAGACCCCCGACCAGCCCAAGCAGCGCACTTGGCGCGCCGAAACGGGTCGCGAGGAACAACGCCAACGCAGTCACGCCGGCCGTGCCGAGCATCGCCGTCAGGGGCGCGATCAGATGATAGAGGTTCGCCGCGATCAGGAGGCTGGCATAGAGGCTGGCGAGCCCCGCGCCGGCCAGTGCCTGGCGGACGCGCGGGTCGCGCACGCGCTCCTCATAGCGCAAGGCAAACTCGGCCCCGCCGATCAGGAGCGCACCGAATAACAGGCCCGAGATGACGCGAATGGGGGGCGTGACCAAGCCGGAGTCGATCGACAATTTGACGATCAGCATGCCGGCAATGGCAAGCGTGATTCCGCCGGCCCAGACCGGCAGGCGGCGGCCGAACAGTTCCTCGAAGCCGATGCCGAACTTCCAGCTGCGGCGCTCGACCTCTTCGGTAAGCTCGGGTGTCTCGCGCGATTCGAGTGGCTGACTAACCCGCGTTTGCGGGCGCGGCTCGGCATGAAGCACCACGGCCGGACGGCGAGGCTCGGCTGCTTGCGGGGCGTCCGGGCGTTGGACCGCCAAGGCCGGTGGTTCGTGCCTGACGACGGTCGCTTGCGGGCGCACAGGGTCCGCCCGATAGGCCGCATCGTCTTCGAAATTGTCGAGCCGCTCCTCGAGCCGGCGAAGGCGACGATGCTGCTGAATTCCAAACCCAACTAGCACGATCAGCACGAGCCAAGTGACCATTGAACAGGCCTCCCCCGCCGTTCTGTAGCAGGAATTGAACACTGTTCAACAAATAAATTGGACAGTGTTCAGTTAGAAGCATAAGGTTCGTCGATGGGCCGCCGATCGGATCATAGCAGGGCCGAGCTTCGTGCGTTGATCGTCGACGAGGGGCACCGGCAGATGGCCGAGCACGGCTTTGCCCGCTTCTCGGCGCGGCAGGTGGCGCGATCGGTCGGTTACTCGGTCGGGACCATTTACAACGTCTTCCCCAGCCTCGATCACTTTCTGCTGGCGATCAATACCCGGACCTTTGAGCAATGGTCGCGACATCTGCTCGCGCAACTCGAGATCGCCGGCGAGGATCGGATTCGCGCTTTGGTCGAAGCTTATTTCAGCTTCGCCCGCGACAACCGTAATTTGTGGATGGCGATTTACGACCATCGCCTGCCCGCGGCCATGCAGATGCCCGACGAAGACGCTCAACGCCGCGCGGAACTCACTGGCATCGTCGTTCGCGAAGTTGCCGCGGTTACGGGCGATCTCCCGCACGACCAGGTCCAGCACCTCGCCCGGTCGCTGATTGCGACCGTCCACGGCCATTGCAGCTTCGACCTCAACGGCACTTTCGCGCTGATGAACGAACCCAACCCGGTCGGCATGGCGCTCGACCGGGTACGCCAATCGCTGGTGGAGGACTTGCGGTAAGCCACTCGCGCTGCAACTCCTGCGAGTATGGGGAAAGCGGCATCGATTACCGACTATCGCGCGCTGGCCAAGGCGCGGCTGCCGCATTTCCTGTTCGAATATCTCGACGGCGGTTCGTACGACGAAGCGACGTTGCGACGGAACGTCGAGGATTTGCGAAGCGTCGCGCTCCGCCAACGCGTGCTGCGCGATGTTTCGGCGATCGATTTGTCGACCGAACTTTTCGGCCAGCGCTGGGATTTGCCGGTCGGACTGGGGCCGGTCGGACTGTCGGGTCTGTACGCCCGACGTGGCGAGGTGCAGGCCGCAAAGGCCGCGGCGGCGGCCAACGTCCCGTTCACCTTGTCGACCGTGAGCGCGTGCTCGTTGCGCGAGGTTGCGGCGTCGGGCCATGTGCCGTGGTACCAGCTCTATTTCGTCAAGGATCGTGACTTTGTGGCGGCGATGATCGACCGGGCCAAGGCCGCAAGCTGCGGGGCGTTGGTTCTGACCGTTGATCTCGCGGTGCCCGGATCGCGCTACCGCGATACGCGCGCCGCCGGCGGCGGGCCGCGGCGCTGGGCGCAACTGCTCGCGCGGCCCGGCTGGCTGTGGGACGTCGGGCTCAACGGCAAGCCCCACAGCCTCGGCAATCTCGAAGACATTGTCGGCAAACGGGCGCCGCTGAGCGATTTCCAGACGTGGATTCACGCCAATTTTGACGCTTCAGTGAACTGGAAAGACGTCGCCTGGGTGCGCGAGCAGTGGCAGGGCCCGCTGATCATCAAAGGCATCCTCGACCCCAACGATGCCAAGGCGGCGGCGGACAGCGGGGCTGACGGGATCGTCGTCTCCAACCACGGTGGGCGGCAACTCGATGGGGTGAGTTCGACAGCCAGGGCATTACCGCGCGTGGCTGAAGCGATCGGCGGACGCATGCCGGTGCTGGTCGATGGCGGAGTCCGCTCGGGGCTCGACGTGGTGCGAATGCTCGCGCTGGGTGCGGACTTCGTCCTGCTCGGCCGGGCCTGGGCTTATGCGCTGGCTGCCGAAGGCGGGACCGGCGTCGCCCACGTGCTCAAGCTAATCGACGCGGAAATGCGCGTGGCGATGGCGCTGACCGCATGTACAAACGTCGCCGAGATCACGCGAGACGCGCTCGACCAATAGTTGGTCGGGGAGAGAGGATTCGAACCTCCGGCCCCTGCCTCCCGAAGACAGTGCTCTACCAGGCTGAGCTACTCCCCGACCGGAACCCGCATGGATGCGACATTGCGGTCGCGGCGGGAGCCAAGGCCGCGGCTAGATAGATGGGGGTTTTCGAAAGCGCAAGCGAAGCTACCGGCCGAGCGCGTCCAGCCAATGCTCGACCCGGACGAACTTCTGGCGCGGTGACCCGGGTCGGGCGTTGGCCGTCTCCGTTTCCTCAATCTTGCGCCAGTCGTCATAGTCGGTCGGCAGCACGCCGCGCCTTTCGAGCAGGGCTTTCAATCCCTGCGCGCCAGCTCGGTCGGAGGCGCTTCCGGCCGGCATTTCCGCGGCGATGCGGTCGGCGACCTCATAACCGTCGGGCCGGTTGGTCCCGATGGTCCCGGTCGGTCCGCGCCGCGCCCAGCCGACCGCAAACAACCGGTCCGCGATCTTGCCGCCCTCATTGAGGAATTTGCCGCCGCGCTCATCATAAGCGACGCCCGCGATCGGCGGGGTCGAATAGCCGATGGAGGTGACGATCAGCGAGGCCGGGACCTCGTAGGTCTCGCCGGTGCCGCGCGCGCCGCCTTTCTCGTCGAGCTCGGTGCGTTCGACGATGATCCGCTCAGCCTTGCCGTCGCCCTCGATTCGCACCGGCTTGGCGAAGAAATCGAAGACCATCGACTTGCGCTTGTTGGCGCGAAGATCGGCGAATTCGCGCAGGATCGTGACCGACTTGCGCTGGCCCGGTTCGAGCGCGTCGTCGGCCTCGCGGGGTGGAAAATCGTTCAGGTCGACGATCGGCAGTGCGTCCTCAAGATGGCCGAGCTCGCCCAATTCCTTGGGCGTCATCGCGATCTGGTGGGGGCCGCGCCGGCCGAGGATTGAGATTGTCCGGATCGCCGATTGATCGAGCGCGTCGAGCGCGTGGCCGACGATATCCGAGCCTTCGAATTCGTGGCGCGTCTTGGACAGTATCCGCGCGCAATCGAGCGCGACATTGCCGTTGCCGATTACCGCTGCATGAGTTCCGCTGAGCCCCGGGTCGAGATCGGCGAATTCGGGATGGCCGTTGTACCAACCGACGAATTGCGCGGAACCAACCACACCCGGCAGATCCTCGCCCGGAATGCCGAGCTTGCGGTCATGCGGCGCGCCGATCGCCAGGATCACCGCGTCGTAGAGGTCGAGCAGCTCGGCGACCGAGACGTCGCGGCCGATGGTCACGTTGCCGATGAAGTCGACGCCGTCGCTGTCGGCGACCTTGTCGTAGCGCTTGGACACGGCCTTCAGCGACTGGTGGTCGGGCGCGACGCCGAAGCGGATCAGGCCGTAGGGAACGGCGTAGCGGTCGATGATATCGATCCGCGCCTGGCCCTCGAACGCTTTCTGCAGCGCCTCGGCGGTATAGAAACCCGCCGGCCCCGATCCGACCACCGCAAAATGCCCCATGAGACCTCCCTGTTCGTTGCTGATGCGTAGCAATGGGGAGGAATTATGTCTCGTGCTTGTCTTCGAGGAGCAGATTGCCCTTCTTCTGGAGCATCGCCTGAATCGGGCCGGCAAACATGCCGAGCAGCCCCGGCAGCAGGACCTTTACGTGAACCTTGGTCTCCTCGACGTCGATTGCGGTCTGGACCGAATCGCCGAGTGCCTGGACGCGGAGGTTCAGCTGGTCGCCGGCCCAGCCGGATTCGACCTTTGCCCCGCCCGGAATATGCTCCTGCAGCTTGTGGATGTTGGTGGCAATGCGCCGCCGCGCCTCGTCCTTGCCGAGGTTGTGGGGGAGATCGACTTCGATGGGCTGTGACATAGGAATAATACAGTGGCCCGCCGTTCAGCGCTTTTCAAGCGGCGGTGCGGGACTATGAGTTGGTGATGCTCTCGATGCTCGCCGCGATTGCCGCCCAAATTACGCCCGTCCCGCAGGTCGCCGCGCCAGCGTGGAACCCGGCCGCCGATTACATCACCGCCGGCCAGGACGAGCCCGGCTATCGCAGCTGGTATCTGGCGATGCCGTCGCGCGCGGTGCAGGTGAAGGCGTTCAACGCCTATCTCGCGACCTACCAGGTCAGCGGCATTCTACCGACCTGGCAGCTGTTCCGCACCGCGACTTCGTGGGAGCAATGTGGCGGGCAACCGTTCGAAATCCCGCCGACCAGCGAGTGGCCGAACATCGTCCAGACCCTGCGCTACGTTCACGATTACGTCGTCCCGGCGGTCGGGCCGGTCGAAGCGGTTTCGGTCTATCGCAACCCGGCGCTCAACCAATGCGCCGGCGGCGCCCCGGAAAGCGCACACAAGCATTATTCGGCGATCGACATGGTCCCCCTCAAGCCCATCACGCGCGAGGATCTTATGCGCGCTTTATGTGCGGATCAGGCGCGGCGCGGGCCCGATTATCAGGTCGGTCTCGGATTCTACGCCTTCCTCCGCTTCCACGTCGATACGACCAAATTTCGGCGCTGGAACATGGACCCGGCGGTGGCCGCTCAATGTCCGCCGATCGTCCATCCCGAGGACGCGGCGACCATCGCGCAGCCACTTCCGGCACCCGCAACGCAGCCGCCGGTAACCGCGAATCCACCGCCGGCACCCGACCCGACACCGCCAACGCAGCCATTGTGACACTCTTGTGTTGCCGAAGGGCAACGCCATATCCGCCCGAAGCAAAGGGGTAGAGATACATGGACTTTGAGAAGCTCACCGACCGGGCCCGCGGCTTCCTGCAGGCGGCGCAGACGATTGCCGTGCGCGAAAACCATCAACGCATTGCACCCGCGCATTTGCTCAAAGCGCTGCTCGACGACGAGCAAGGCATGGCCGCCGGGCTGATTCAGGCGGCGGGCGGCGATGCTTTGGCCGCGCGGCGCGAGGTGGATGCGCTCGTCGCGAAAAACCCGGCGGTGACCGGCAGCGGCGCGAGCTCGGCGCCGGCGCTCGACGGCGACACCATCCGCATTCTCGATCAGGCCGAGCAAATCGCGAAGAAGGCCGGCGACAGCTACGTCACGGTCGAACGCATCCTGCTGGCGATGGCGCTGGCCAAGAACACCGACGTTGGCGGGGCGCTGGCCAAGGCCGGCCTGACGCCGCAAAACCTCAACGCCGCGATCGAAAAACTGCGCGGCGGCCGCACCGCCGACACCCAGGCTTCGGAGGACCGCTACGACGCGCTCAAGCGCTACGCCCGCGACCTCACCGATGCCGCGCGCGAGGGCAAACTTGACCCGGTGATCGGCCGCGACGAGGAAATCCGCCGAACCATCCAGGTGCTGGCGCGGCGGACCAAGAACAATCCGGTGCTGATTGGCGAGCCGGGTGTCGGCAAGACCGCGATCGCCGAAGGCCTTGCGCTCAGGATCACCAACGGCGACGTGCCCGACGGGATCAAGGATAAGCGCCTGCTGTCGCTCGATCTCGGCTCGATGATCGCCGGTGCGAAATATCGCGGCGAGTTCGAGGAGCGGCTGAAGGGCGTGCTCGACGAGGTCAAGCAGGCCGCCGGCGACATCATCCTGTTCATCGACGAGATGCATACATTGGTCGGGGCAGGAAAATCGGAAGGCGCGATGGACGCGTCGAACCTGCTCAAGCCCGCGCTGGCGCGCGGCGAACTGCACTGCATCGGCGCCACCACCCTCGACGAATATCGCAAGCATGTCGAGAAGGACGCGGCGCTCGAGCGGCGCTTCCAGCCGGTGTTCGTGGGCGAGCCAACGGTGTCCGACACCATCTCGATCCTTCGCGGACTCAAGGAGAAATACGAACTCCACCACGGCGTCCGCATCACTGACTCGGCGATCGTCGCCGCAGCGACCCTCAGCAACCGCTACATCACCGACCGTTTCCTGCCCGACAAGGCGATCGACCTGATGGACGAAGCCGCGAGCAGGATCCGGATGGAGGTCGAATCCAAGCCCGAAGAAATCGAGAACCTCGACCGGCGCATCATCCAACTCAAGATCGAACGTGAGGCACTGAAGAAAGAGCCCGACAAGGCGTCGAAGGATCGCCTCGCGAAACTCGAGGAGGAACTTGCCAATCTCGAGCAGCAATCGAGCGAACTGACCCAGCGCTGGCAGGCCGAGAAGGACAAGATCGCCGGCGAGGCGAAGATCAAGGAACAGCTCGACCACGCCCGCCTCGAACTCGAGCAGGCGCAGCGCAATGGCGATTTGGCCAAGGCGGGCGAGCTGCAATACGGGCGCATTCCCGAGCTCGAAAAGCAGTTGGCAGACGCGCAGGCGGTGACCAAGGGCGCGATGCTGCGCGAAGAGGTTACCGACCAGGACATCGCCGCGGTGGTCAGCCGCTGGACCGGGATTCCGGTCGAGCGGATGATGGAGGGCGAGCGCGAGAAATTGCTTCAGATGGAGGAATTGATCGGCGCCCGGGTGATTGGCCAGGACGATGCGGTCAAGGCCGTGTCGGCCGCGGTCCGGCGCGCCCGCGCCGGGCTGCAGGACCCGAACCGGCCGCTCGGCTCATTCCTGTTCCTCGGCCCGACCGGCGTCGGCAAGACCGAATTGACCAAGGCGCTGGCCGAATTCCTGTTCGACGATGCGACCGCGCTGGTCCGCATCGACATGTCCGAATTCATGGAAAAGCACGCGGTCGCGCGGCTGATCGGCGCGCCGCCGGGCTACGTCGGCTATGAGGAAGGCGGAGTGCTGACCGAGGCCGTCCGCCGCCGGCCCTATCAGGTCGTCCTGTTCGATGAGGTCGAAAAGGCCCACGGCGACGTGTTCAACGTGCTCTTGCAGGTGCTCGACGACGGCCGCCTGACCGACGGCCAGGGCCGCACGGTCGACTTCACCAACACCATCATCATTCTGACATCGAACCTCGGCTCGCAATATCTCGCTGCGCTCGGCGACGACGATGCGGTCGAGAAGGTCGAGCCGCAGGTGATGGAGGTGGTGCGCGGCCATTTCCGGCCCGAATTCCTCAACCGGCTCGACGAGATCATCCTGTTCCACCGCCTGTCGGCGGGACACATGGGCCCGATCGTCGATATCCAGATCGCGCGCCTCGGCAAATTGCTCGAAGACCGCAAGATCAAGCTCGACCTGACCGATGCGGCGCGCGCCTGGCTCGGCCGCGTCGGCTACGACCCGGTCTACGGCGCGCGGCCGCTCAAGCGCGCGGTGCAGAAGTATCTGCAGGACCCGCTCGCCGATAAAATCATCGCCGGCGAGATTGCCGACGGCTCGACCGTGCAAGTCGATGAGGGCGATGGCCAGCTGGTCCTGACCCCGGTCGCGGAGCAGCGTGCCGCCGCCTGAGGATTAGCCGGGCTGCTTGCCGACGTTTGAATTCCGCTGAACGCCCTCGATGTGCTCGCGCTGCTCCTGTCGCTGCTGCTGCCATTCGAGCACGGTCTTGCACACCTTGTGCGCGCCAAGCCGCGAACCGGTGGTCTGGTCGACCTCGCAGACAATCTTGTTGAGATCCTGGCCGCCCTTCGGCGCCGGGTTGCTGGTCGCAATAGACGTGACCTGAGCAAAAGCCGGAGGACTCGTGAGCAGCGCCAATGCCGCTGCAATCATTCTTGTCATCGTCGAAGCTCCATCAAGAATCGCTTATCGAACATAGCGTAATCGTGCGCGTCTTGCGAAGCGCCAAATCGTCAGCCTCCGGCGACGTCGAACGCTACGGTCATTCGCTCGCCTTCCCCGAACGGCCGGGTGCCGTGCCACATCCACGAGGGGAACAGCGCCAGACGCCCCGGTTTGGGTTCGATCAGCCGGTGGGGTGGCAGGTCGAGCCCCAATTGCGCCTGGGGTTCGCCAAGCGTCAGCCAGCCGGCCTGATCGCGACCGAGATCGGGCGGCAGCACGATGTACAGCGCCGAGCTCAGCCAGCCCATCGGGTGGACGTGATTGGCATGCGATCCACCCGCCTGGAGCCGCACCGACCAGGCGCCATTGAAGACCACCCTGTCGGGCTGCGAACGAAGCAGGGGATGGGCGGGGTCGGGCGGCGGCAGTTGCGCCGCATGGTCGGCCACGGCCTGCCGCACGGCCTCGCGCAGGGCGATGATTTCGGGCTCGATCCGCTGGAACAGATTGCCGTCGGTCTGGGTCCCGCCGCGTACCGACTGGGACAAAAGCTCGCTTTTCGACACATGCAGTGCACGCAGCGTCACGGCGAGTTGGTCGAGCGGCGGAAGCCGGTCGGCGAGGTCATATTCCCCGACCAACCGTTGGTCGCCTTCGAGCCAATCCGACCGCGGATCGCCGGTCAGGCGCCAGGTCGTTGCCGCGTAATGCCAGAAGCGGATTTGCTCGGGCGTCCCGAGCCACGGGTCGATTGCGGCGCTGGCCTCGCCGGGGCGACCGGCGCGAAGGAGATGGCGCGCGCGCCACATTTCCACGCTGGCAAGCTTGAGGTCGGCGAGTCGCGCGAACAACGGGTCCGCCGCGGCGACGTCGCCGCTCTCCGACAGGATCGCCGCGCGATAGGTCGTGAACAGGATCTGGTCGCCAAACATCCCGGCGCCCTGTTCGACCCGGGCCAGCGCGTCCTCGTAATGCTCGGCGTCGACCAGCGCGACCAACTGCTCGCGGCGCAGCTCAATGCTGTTCGGATATTGTGCCAGCGCCTCGTCGAAGCTGCGCGTGAATCCTTCGCGCTCTCCTTCCGCCCAGCGCAGCGAGGCGAGCAGCACATGGCCTTCGGTCCATAACACTGAACGCCGGAGCGCCAGGTCGAGCCCCTCGATCGCATCGGCCGATTGGTCGGCGGCCACGAGTGCGGACACGAGCCCCCGGACGACCGTCGAATCATTGGGCGCGAGCTTCATCGCCTGCCCGAATTCCTCCACGCAGGGTACGCCCGCTTCGAGCATCGTCCGGGCGTAGCCGTGCGCGATGATCGGCTCCGCGGGCGCCAGTTGGACCGCGCGCTGCAGCGCCGGAATCGCTAGCTCGCGACGCTCCTGCTCGCGGTGAATAAGACCTTTGACGTGCCACAGGCGGGCGTCGCCCGGCGCAACCTTCAATGCCCGGTCGACGTCTTCGAGCGGGAGGTGCGCGCCGGGCTGGTTGAGCGCCGCGATCGCCTGATCGAGAACCTGCGCCGGATCGACGGCGATCATGCGTGATCCCGGAAGCTCGCGCCACTGGCCCCGATGACCGCGGCGACCGCTTCGCGTTCTCGCGGTCCCAGCGTCGGCGCCCACAAGTCGACGATCAGCACGACCCGGAGCTGGTCGCTGTCGTTCCAGGCTTCGTGCTCAATGGTGTCGTCGAACACGAACGCTTCACCAACTCGCCACTCGCGGATAGATTCGCCGCAGCGAAAGCCGCACTCGCCGGGGACGATCAGCGGCAGGTGGCACACCAGCCGGGTGTTAGCGACGCCGGTGTGCGGCGGGATGCGCGTACGCGGCGCGAGCAGCGAGAACATCGCGTTAGGCGACGCCCCGGGCACGTCGGGCTGGTCCATGTGAGCGATGGCTTCAAGCGTCTTCGGGCAATGGCGCGCATTGGCGTCGATCCGCTGGCCGTTCTGGAGCAAATGGATCGCGGTCCATTTCGGATTGTGGTTGAGCTCCTTCCACTGCCGCATCGGAACGCGGTCGGGATATTGGATGTAGGGCACCATCTCCGCGGCTTCGGCGGCGATGAGCGCGTCGAATTCGGCGCGAATCTCGGCGGTTGCCTGTTCGAGCGCCGCGATGCCCGGAAAGTGGTCGCGGTCGTGGAATTCGGTTTCCGGCATCCCCGGGTAATGGAAATCGGACGGTTCCTGGTGGTAATGCCGCGTCCGCCGCGATCGGTTGGTGATGAACCGCTCGGCCCGGCTGCGCTCATTCGCGTTGAGATCCGCGGGCAGGCTCGCGCGCAAGCGATCTTCGGCATTGGCGCGATGATCATCGCGGCGCTTCCGGGCATAAGCGACGGCCGCCACCATCGCCGGCGGCACAGCTTCGTCCGGCGGCAATTGGGCGAGCGCATTGCCGAACTCCTGGCCCGCGCCCGGGTCGCCAAGTCCCTCCAGAATGACCGCGCGCGACAGCAGGGCCGAGAAGTCGAGCGGCGAGGTCGCCAGCGCGCTATCGACCGCGACCAGAGCTCCGGGCAAATCACCCGACGCCTTGCGCATCGCCGACAGCTTCATCCACAATTCAAAGCTCGCGGCGCCCGACTGAACCGCCTGTTCTAGCAACGACAAGGCATCGGCGAACTGCCCTGCGGCGGCGGCGCGGTCGGCTTGGCCTTCCAGGCTGCTGGGCTCGCTCATCAGTTAGTCCCGCCAATGGTCGAGCGTCGGGCCCAGTGCGGTCTTGAGCGGCCCCAGATGCGCTTCATAAGCGCGCCACAGCTCGGTCGCGCCGGCCTGGATCGGGCGGCGGACCTGCTCGGCGCTGGCGCTCCGCACCGAGCGCTTGGTGTCGTGGAAGCGAACGCAAGCCTCGTAGAACGGTACGCCAATGTAGTCGAGCATGCGCCGGATTTGGGTTTCCGGGTCCGCCACGACATCTTCGTGAATCACGCGCAGAACCCGGCCAGGCAGAACCTGGTCGAAATGGGCCATCAGGCGCTGATACTGGCGATAATATTCTGCGATGGTCCCAAGGTCATAGGAGAACTCGTGGCCACGCGCATAGAATTGCTTGAAGTTGGAGAAGCCACAGGCGAGCGGGTGACGCCGGGCGTCGATGATTTTAGCGTTGGGCAGGATCAGTTGAATGAAGCCGACATGGACCCAGTTGTTGGGCATCTTGTCGACGAACAACGGGCGATCGGTCTTGCGCTGAACCCTCGTGCTGTCGAGATATTGGCCGCCCAGGTCGGCCAGACGCTCCGGCGACAACTCCGCGAGAATGTCCGGATAAGCGCGCCACGGCCCGCGAAATTGCGGCCCCACCTCCAGGCTACCGGCCAGCGAATGCAGGTCAGACAACTCGGCCGTGCCCTCGATCAGCGGGTGGCTGGCGAGAATCTGCTCGACCAGCGTGGACCCTGACCGGGGCAGACCCAGAACGAAGATCGGATCCGGCGCCGGGTCGCCGCCGCCGGCTCGCGCCGCGAAGAAATCGGCCGTGAACAGTTTCTCCATGCGGTCGATCACCTGCGCCAGATGCGCCGGGTCGTAAGGATGCTGCGCCGCTCGAACGGCATTGCCCGTCCGGTAATGTTCGAAGCTGCGATCGTAATTCTGGCGATCCTCCAGGGCTTTGCCCAGGGCCATGTGCAGTCTCAAGCGGTCGTCGTCACTCGCCTTCGGATCGGCAATCGCCGCTTCCAGCGCCGCGGTGTCAGCTTCGCTGAACGCGTGCGTTTTCATGTCGGCGAGCATCCACCACGCCTCGCCATCCGCCGGATTGGCTTTCAATGCACTGCGGCACGCCGCGACGGCCGCTTCGGGTTCACCAACGGTTTTGAGTAGAAAAGCGAGGCTCGTCCACGCTTGGAGATTGCCCGGCTCGGCGGCGACGATCTCGCGATAAACCTCGATCGCCCGTTCGTACTCGCCAAGCAGCCCGAGCGCGGACGCACGGTAGGTCTTAGTCTCCGAATATCCGGCAAATTCACTTCCGAGTTGATCCAGTTCCGCGAGCGCATCAGCGGGCCGCGATTGTTGGAGCAGTACCTCCGCCAGATTGAGGCGCGCATACTCAAGGGCGGGTGCGAGTTCGAGGGTACGGCGGAACAGGGCTTCTGCGTCGCGCAGAGCTCCGACACCCAAGGCAACTTCACCCAGCATGCGGGTCGCCGAAGCATCGTTTGGTCGCCGCTGAAGGACAGCGTGGCAGAGACGTTCGACGGTCGGCAAATCGCCCCTCAGAAGCGCCTGGCCGGCCTGAGCGACTTCGTGATCGGCGGCGGACGCCTTGACTCCGGCCAGGTCCGCCCGCGCAGCCTCGTCGGTTCGACCCAGGCGCCTCAGGGATGAAGCGAGCAAACGATAAACGTCGGGATTTGCCGGACCTGCGGCAGCCGCCGAGCTGGCCCTGGCAAGCGCGGCGGCGGGATCGGTTGCGATCAGCCGCTCGATTTCAGCAAGGTAGTCGTGGCGGTTTGTCATTCGGGGGTTAGCTGTCGCGATACGGTTTGCATCCGACCGCTTTGGTCGAAACCGACAGCAGCTTCAACCATATGTCCCCAAACGAAAACGGCGGACCTCCGGGGGAGGCCCGCCGCATCGTTTCCAAGCCGGCTGGCTTAGAAGTCGATCGTCACACCAGCGAACAGGAACCGACCCAGCGCATCATAGACCTGCGGGTAGGTATTGCCGTTGCTGAAGCCGCCGAGAGCTGCACCACCCGAGATCGGCGGGTCCTTATCGAGGATGTTATTGGCACCCAGGCGGAAGTTGAACTTATCCGCAACCCGCGCCGACAGCGTCAGGTCGAAGTAGCTCCTGGCCGCGAGCTTCGCCGAAGCCGGAGGCGAGTTCGACCCCTGGATGAAATTCAGGTCAGGATCTCCGCTCAGCGTATCGTTCTTGACCTCGGAGAAATAGCGCCACTGACCCGAGATCCCCAGGCCGTTCGGCATGGTGAAACCAAGCCGGAACTTGTGCCGCCATTTCGGGCTCGGAACGCCAGCAACGGTGTTGCTGCAGGTGGCGCCATACCGGCCCGCGCACTCATACTTGCCGTCGAGCCCGAGAATGCCGGGGTTGAGGCCGGTGTCGAACGCGAGATTCTTCAGATAGGTACCGACGATGCTGGCGCTCAACGTGCCCAACCCGCCGATGCGGTGCGAGTAAGACCCGTTAATGTCGATACCCTTGGTGCGCAGGCTACCCAGATTGCGGTTGAGCGTGATGGCCGAACCGGTCGCCAGATTGAACAACGACCCGGTGGCATCGCGATTGATCAGGTCGCAGAAGACCGGATCGCCCGTGACGCCGCAGTTCGTGACCAGACCCGTGAACGGGAAGGTCGTGATCAGGTTCTTCACCTTGATGTCGAAATAATCGACGGTGAAGGCGAGACCGGGAATGAACCGTGGCTGGAGCACGAGACCGACCGTGTAGGTGTCGGCGGTTTCCGGCTGCAGGTCCACGTTTCCGCCGAGCTGCACATTGTATTGGAACGCCGGGTTCGGGTCGAGACCGGCGTTGATCGCTGCCGTTGCCGTGGCCACCGTAAAGTTGCCATTGGCGATCTGCGTAGCGAACGTGTTCAAGCACTGCGCGGTGGTGAGACCCGTGCCTGCCGGCCCGTTCGAACCGGTGCCAGCTGCGCACAGATCGACACCGCCCGCCAGACCGAGACCCTGCGGACCGAACAACTCAACGATGTTCGGCGCCCGAACCGCGCGGTTGTAACTGGCGCGCGCCCTAATGTCGTGGATCGGTGCGAACTCGATCGACAGTTTGTAGGTATCGGTGTTGAAGTGGTGATCGTTCACCTTGTAGTCCGAGTAGCGATAGCCGGCGCCGACCGTTAGCTCTTCGAAGAAGCTGTGGCTGACAATCGGGACCGACAGTTCGGCGAAGCCTTCGCGGACGTCGAACGAGCCCGCATTCGGGAGCGTCGGGCCGCCCTGGCCGGCGAGATCGCCGCTCTGGAACTCGACATCGGTCTGGAAGTCGAGAGCCTCCTTGCGATACTCGCCACCGACGTTGAGGCCGATGCCGCGGTCGGACCACGGAGTCTGGAGACCGTACTCGCCACCATCGAACGTGAAGTTCGCGTCAGCGATCGTCTCGTCCACATGCCCGCGCTGGAAGCCCGGGGTTTGCAGATAATTCAGCGCCGCCGCCGATACGCCAGCGGGCGAGAAAATGTCCCACGGTACGCAGTTCGGATCCTGGCCATTCACCACCGAGCGACAAACGGCATTGCCATTACCGTCGTCGATCACATCGATGGCGCGCTGCATGCGCGTGACCGAGAAGTCGTTAAGGTAGGTTTCCGACAACCGCGTCGTGCCGAATTGGTAGTAAGCGTCGTAGGACAGCCCCTTGAGCAGGTCGCCCTTCACGCCGCCGACAATCCGCCATGACGTATGCTCGAGATCGTCGTCGCGGCCGCCGCCTTCGAGGTTACGCCGTCCGATGAGAACGAACGCGGTGTCCGAGGGCAGGCCCGTAACGGGGTTGGTCGGGCGAAGGCCGGGGTCGGTGTTGAGGAAGCCCGGCTGACAGATGAGCGACAGCTGCTGCGCAGACAACAACGGGTTGTCGCAGTTCAGGTAGGTCGTGTTGTTGAAGTTGCCCGACGGAGCGATCTGCGCGTCCGAATGGTCGTTCATGAACATTGCTTCGAGGTACGGATGAGCACCGGGGCTGATCTCATAATCAGCGAAAAAGCCGAGCGTGTAACGCTCGTCCGGGCGCTGGTAATAGTTGTACGGCGCGAAGTTGAAGATCGGGAACCCAGGTTGAATGGTGTGGGTCGGAGCGTCAAAATGCGCGTTCAAGATACGGGCGCCCGTTGCTGGGTCGAACACGCGAACACGGCCTGCCGGCGAGGTGCTCGATCCGCCGCAATAGAACGGACCCGCAGCCGGGACAGGCTCAGCATAGGTGCCCAAGGCGCAGAAGGAATAATCGCGGGTCGCCTGCAGGATGGCGTCCTGCTTGCGGTAGGTGGCATAGGCCATGATGTTGCCGCGGTTGTCATCGAACCCGGCGCCGAACGCCACCGAAATGTCTTGGGCGCCGCCATTGATGCTATTGCCCTTGGGCGGACGATACCCGGAATTATAATTTGCTTTGGCTATATCAGGGCAATTGATAGCCAAGCCGCTCGTCTGATCGAAATCGCAGGCACCGAGCCGGTTGTCGTGCATGAACGTCGATGCTTGCGCATCGATGCGGAGGCCACGGAAGCTCGTGTCGATGATGAAGTTGACGACGCCGGCGACGGCGTCGGCACCATACACCGACGATGCACCGCCGGTCAGCACGTCGACCCGCTTCACCAGCGAAGCCGGCACGAAGTTGATGTCCGAGGTCGGATTACGCGGATCGCCCGGCTGCAGCCGGCGGCCGTTGATCAGCACCAGCGTGCGGGCCGAACCGATGCCGCGGAGGTTGGCTTCAGCGGTACCCGTCGCGCCGTTCGACACGGTCGAACCCTGCGCCGCGAACGATTGCGGCAGCGAGTTGAGCAAGTCTTCGGTGCGGGTCGTGCCCGACAGCTTGATATCCTGGCTCGACAACACCGTGACCGGGCTGGCTGAAGTCAGGTTCGGTTGCGGAATGCGCGAACCGGTGATGACGATGTCGCCCGCAGACGCCGGCGTTGCGCCAGTGGCCGTGGTCGGCGGTGCAGCTTCGACCGGACCGGTCGGAGTCTGATCTCCCGCGGCCGTATCCGGCGGCGTCGGAGCGGTCTGCGCAAACGCAGGCGAAGCAGCCATGCTGGCACCAACCAAGAGGGTGGTCGCAAGCAGGCGCTGACGGAAATCGAGCTTCATTTAATCTTCCCCTTCACTAGTCGTACCAAGGGCACGGCTGCCGTGGATCGGCAAACGCAACTTTGCCGAACTGCACCTCGTGATAGGTTAAGCTCCGAGAGGCTGGCAATGACCGAGGAGCCCCTTGGCGCGAGTTGTCAAAGCGTTGTATCAATTTTGCAACAGCGCCCGCTTGTGCTTTTCGCTAGGGTCGGCCTAGGTTTCAAACGCACTCCTGGGGGTCAATAGACATGCGGAATTCCGTCCTGATTACAGTGGTTCTGGCGATGACCGCGGCGAGTGCCGCAAATGCTCGCGGCCCGGTCACGACGGGCACTCCGCCGAGCGTCCAGCGGCTGATTGGTTGCCGCGCGATTCAGGATAACATGCAGCGGCTCGCCTGCTTCGATCGGGAAACCGCCGCTGTCGACCAGGCGATTACCAAGAAGGATATCGTGCTCATCGACAAGGCCCGGGCGACCCAGGCGAAGAAATCGCTGTTCGGATTTTCGATCCCCGATTTCGGCGGCCTGTTCGGTGGCAATGAGGACGAGGTGAAGGAAATCACCAGCACGGTCGCAGCCTTTGATCACGGCTTGTACACGGGCTGGATCATTCGCCTCGCCGACGGCTCGCAATGGTCGCAGACCGACGATGCTGAATTAGGGCTGCCGCCGCGCAAGGGGGACACGGTCGTGGTTCGCCGCGGATCGTTCGGCGCCTTCTTCCTCCGGCTGAACGGTCAGCCGGGGTTCAAGGTCAAGCGGACCGGTTAGATCCTTCGGCGGCGAAGCTGGCGGCTGCGTCGCAATAGGCTTCCTGCCGCTCGATGCTCCAATAGCGCAGTTCGTGCAGCGGAATGCGAACGCCAGTGACGGCGCACAGCACATGGTCGCCCTCCGACAGCAGCCGGAAGGTCCCCGGCAGATAATGAACTCGCGCGGCTCGCCCGCTTCCTGTCATCAGCATCGCTTTTACTCCTCCGGCGGATCGAACAGGCCGGGCTGGGGCGCCACATAGGAACGCCCCGGCCTGCGCTCAACCGGCGGTGGTTTCGTGGGGGTGCCGTCAACTGTCGCATCGACCTCGCCATCACTAAAACGCAAGCGAAGGTCTCGCGCTGCGCGCGCGTCGCCCGCGTGAATCAGTGTCTTGCCCGAACGATCGGTGACGCGGGCAAAGCCGCGCTCGAGCGGGCGCTCGGGATGGACCAACCCGGCCGTCTTCCAGGCGGCGGCGAGCCGCTCGGACAGACGCGCGATCTTTTGGTCGACCAGCTCGCGGCGCAGGCGGCCGGCGACTAGGTTCATGTCGGCGCGGGCGTTGCCGGCGCGCGCCGCGAGCGAACGCGGTAAGCGTTCGCCGAGTTCATCGAGACGCTGGGCCAAAGGCGCGAACAGCGCCGCCGGCTCGGGCCATCGGCCGATGGTCAGCTCGAAGCGCTCGCGGCCGCGCTGCGTATAGCGCGCTAAGCACTGTCGGGCACGCCGGTCGAATTCGCCGAGTTGAGCGAACAGCTCGGCGCGGACCGGCACCGCCATTTCAGCGGCCGCGGTTGGAGTCGGCGCGCGCAGGTCGGCGGCGAAATCGATCAGCGTGGTGTCGGTCTCATGTCCGACCGCCGAAATCAACGGGATCGGCGATTCGGCGGCGGCCCGCACCACCTCCTCCTCGTTGAACGCCCACAAATCCTCGATCGAGCCGCCGCCGCGGGCGACGATCAGCAAGTCGGGCCGCGGCGACATCGCCGGGAAGCCGCGGATCGCCTCGGCTATCCGGGCCGCAGCGCCTTCGCCCTGCACCGCGACTGGCCACAGGATGACATGGGTCGGGCAGCGGTCCTCGAGACGGTGGAGAATATCGCGAATCACGGCGCCGGTCGGCGAAGTGACGACCCCGATCACCCTGGGCAGGAATGGCAGCCGGCGCTTGCGGGCGGGATCGAACAGCCCCTCGGCGGCAAGCGCCTTGCGCCGCCGTTCGAGCAAAGCGAGCAGCGCGCCCTCCCCCGCCAGCTCCATCCGCTCGACCACGATCTGATATTTGGAGCGGCCCGGGTAGATGGTGAGCTTGCCGGTGGCGATGACCTCGGCGCCGTCTTCGGGGCGAAACGCGAGCGCACCCGCCCCACTGCGCCAGATCACCGCGTCGATGCAGGCATTCTCATCCTTCAGCGTGAAGTAACAATGGCCCGAGGCGTGGCGCTTGAACCCGGAAATCTCGCCGCGCACACGGACTTCGCCGAACGCGGTCTCGATCGTGCGTTTCAGCGCGCCCGAGAGTTCGGTGACGCTGAGCGGCGGTGAATTGTCGCCGGGGGCGACGTTCGCTAACAGGCCGGCACGCGTGTCGTCAGGGAGATCCATGAATATCTTGCTCTTGGGTTCGGGCGGCCGCGAGGATGCGCTCGCGTGGCGGCTTAGGCAATCGCCAAGCTGCGACCGGCTGATCGCCGCGCCGGGCAATCCGGGCATCGGGCGTTGGGCCGAGTGCGTGGCGACGGACCCATGCGACGCGGCCGCAATTGTCGCACTGGCCGAAGCTAAATCCATCGACCTCGTCGTGATAGGACCGGAGGCGCCGCTGGTCGCCGGTATCGGCGACGCGCTGCGCACCGCAAGGTTCGCGGTGTTCGGACCGAACGCCGCGGCCGCTCACCTTGAGGGTTCGAAAGGCTTCACCAAGGATTTGTGCCGCGCCAACGGCATTCCGACCGCCGATTATGCGCGGGTCGGTCGCGCCCACGACGGTCTGGCCGAGCTCGACCGTTTCGGATTGCCGGTAGTGATCAAGGCTGACGGGCTCGCCGCCGGCAAGGGCGTGACGGTGGCGATGACCCGCGCGGAAGCGGAAGGTGCGATTCGCGACGCCGGAAACGCGCCGCTGGTGATTGAAGAATTCCTCGCCGGCGAGGAAGCAAGCCTGTTCGCGCTGGTCGATGGCGAGACGGCGGTAGTCCTCGCGTCGGCCCAGGATCACAAACGCGTCGGCGAAGGCGATACCGGTCCGAACACCGGCGGGATGGGCGCCTACGCTCCGGCTCCGGTGCTGACCCCGGACCTGGAGGCGCGGGCGATGGACGAAATTATCCGCCCGACCGCGACCGCGATGGCAAAAGCCGGAATGCCGTTCAACGGCGTGCTCTATGCCGGGCTCATGCTGACCGCCCAAGGCCCCAAGCTGATCGAATATAATGTTCGGTTTGGCGATCCCGAATGCGAAGCGATCATGCCCTTGATCGACGGCGATTTCGCAGAGTTGTTGCTGGCAGTCGCCAACGGCAATCTCGGCGATATCGAGCCGCCCCGGCTCGCGGCAAAACATACGATGACCGTGATCGTCGCGGCGCGCGGCTACCCCGGCACGCCGGCCAGCGGCGGCGCGATCCGCGCGATCGAGGCTGCCGAGCAGGTGGAGGGCGTGACTGTGTTCCACGCCGGCACCGCGCTGACCGATGGCGAGCTGATCGCCAAGGGCGGACGCGTGCTGGCAGTGACCGCTGTCGCCGAAACGTTCGCCAACGCGCGGGCGCGGGCGTATCGCGCGGTCGACCAGATCGACTTCGCCGACGGCTTCCACCGCCGCGATATTGGCTGGCGCGAGCTGGAACGGATCCCGGTATGAACGCGCTGTGGACTTATCTCTGGCCGATAATCGCAGCCGGCATGGTGATCGGCGCGATCGCCGGAACGGTGGCGTTCCGCCGACCGGCCAAGCGCAAGATGGTGATGGCGTATGGAATAGGCGCGGCCATCGCGGCAGTGGCACTGTGGCATTGGCCGCTTGGCGGCGCCGATCAATTCTCGGGCCGGATCGAGCGCGGCGCCCGGCAAGCGCTCGATTATTACGAAATGACCCAGGTCACCGCGCATTTGCAGCGCGGGCCGCTGTCGCGCCGGTTGATTCTGACCGGCCCCGCCGACGATTTCCAGCACAGCGAGCTGGTGCGGCTGCTCGACCAATTGCCCGGAGTCAGCAGCGTCAGCTGGGCGGGCGGCCGCGGCGGCGTGCCGCTGATCGCCGAGGCCGCCCTGATGGCCATTGTCGGCTTCCTTGTCGGGCTGGGACTCGCCTATCTGTTCGAGCTCCACCGTCGTTATAACGCGCAATGGAAATGGTGATCGAATGGACGTTCTTCGCGACTATTGGCCGATAATCCTCCTCGCAATCGCGATCGTGATTGCCGTCGTCGTGCTCGCGCGCCCGCGCCAGCGGGTCCGCCTGACCGACAGCGCGCCGGTCCGACCGCACATGATGCAAGCGCAACGCCCCGAGGGCCGCGGCCTCGCTGGCGAAGCAGCGGCGGCGGCCAGCGACGTGGCTGGCCAATTGATCGGCGCGTCAGTCCACCGCGAACTGTCGGGCGAAAAGGACGCCGCCGACGATTTCGGCCGAATGAAGGGGGTTGGCCCGAAGTTCGCCGCCGCGTTGCATGGGCTCGGCTTCGATCGCTTCGAGCAGCTGGCGCATCTGACCGCGACCGAGATCGAGCGTCTCGACGCGCAGCTCGGCGCATTCAGCGGGAGAATTATGCGCGACCGCGTGGTCGAGCAGGCGGAGTATCTCGCTCGCAACGACGTCGACGGCTACGAGCAGAGGTTCGGCAAGCTCTAGGTCGCGGTCGCCGCTCCCGCCTCCGACTGCCGGCGTTTGGGCCGCGAGATGATCAGCTTGTCGATCTTGCGGCCGTCGAGATCAACGATTTCGAACGACCAGCCGTCGTGGCGGAAGACCTCGCCGGTCTCGGGCAGATGTTTGAGCACGGACAAGGCGAACCCGGCGACGGTCGAATAATCGCGATCGTGGGGCAGGCGGACCCCGAGCCGGTCCTCCAGCAAATCGGCGCTCGCCGCGCCCGATACCAGCCAACTGCCGTCCTCGCGTTCGACCAGCGGCGGCTCCTCGCCGAGCTCGACGTCATGCGCGAAGGTCCCGGCGAGCGCGGCGAGAATGCTTCCGGGTGTGACGATCCCGTCGAAATGCCCATATTCGTCGTGCACCAGCGCGAGCGGGACGTCGGCGCTGCGCAGCACCGCCAGCGCGTCCATCGCATCCATCAGGTCGGGGATCACCGGAGCCGAGCGGCACATCTTGTTAAGGTCGAGCGGTTGCCCTTCGAGCACCGCGGCAAGAATGTCGCGCGACTGGATCACACCGACAATATTGTCGACCGAGCCGTCGGCCACCGGGATGCGACTATGCGGAAATTCGAGCAATTCCTGGCGAATCTGCTCGGCGGTCGCGTGGATGTCGATCCAGTTGACGTCGGTGCGCGGAGTCATGACCTCGCGCACCGGGCGGTCGGCCAGGCGGACGATCCCGGATATCATCGCGCGCTCATCCTCTTCGAGCACGCCGGCGCTCTGCGCCTCGGCGACGACCAGATGCAATTCTTCGGCGGTCACCTGGTTCTTCGATTCGCGATCGAACCGGAACAGCTTGAAGATAAGCGTGCTGGTGCCGTCCAGCAGCCAGACGAACGGTGCGGTCACCACCGCCAGCCAGCGCATCGGGCGCGACATCACCACCGCGATCGGCTCGGGCGAGCGTAGGGCAATCTGCTTGGGGACGATTTCGCCGATGACGAGGGAAACGAAGGTCGTAAGAACGATGACGACGCCAAAACCGACGGTATGCGCGGTGGTCGGCGCCAGTCCGAGCAGTTCCAATCGCTGCGCCACCGGTTCACCCAGGCTGGCGCCAGAAAACGCGCCGGCGAAAATGGCGATCATGGTGATGCCGGTCTGGACCGTCGACAGGAAGCGGCCCGGTTCGGCGGCGAGGTCGAGCGCGCATTGCGCGCCGCCGCTGCCCGACCGGGCGAGCGCCTTCAACCGCGCCTCGCGCGACGAAACGATCGCGAGCTCGCTCATCGACAAGATGCCGTTGACCGCGACCAATGCCAATATCAGCAGGACGTCGAGCCACGGGATAGGGGAAAGCTGCTGGCTCATCGGCGTTGTGGCGTATCTAGCGTGTCGCGGGCGCGGTTCACAAGTTTACGATTGGTTCACGCATGGAACCAGCTATGCCATGGGCCGGTTTCATTGCTTCATCCCGTCGGAGAATCCACCCATGAATCGAACCCGCAGCATCGCCACGATAGCGCTTGGCGCCTTGCTGCTGACGGGCTGCGACGTTGGACCGTTCGGACGGTCGGGACCGCCGCGCGTGCGGCCCGCGGCATTCACCGCGCTGGGCGTCACCGCCGCTTATCTCAACGGCGACGTGATCGGCGGTAGCGCGGCGCGCGCCAAGAAAATGCGGGCGGCCGGGATCCGTCCACTCAACCCGGCGGCGGCTGGCGGGTACATGTATCGCGCCGAGCAGGAGCTGCGAAGCCAGACCGCGGGCATCGGGATCGACGTGGTGCGTTTGCCCGACGGGATCCTGATCCGGGTGCCGGCGGTGATGACCTTCGATCCGGGCAGCGCGGCAATCAAGCCGCAAATCGACGCGACGCTGAAGGAGGTCGCGCGAACGCTCAAGACCTTCAATCAGACCTACGTCGACGTCCTCGCCCATTCCGATACGTCGGGCACGCCGCAAGGCAATCTGGCCTTGTCGCAGAAGCGGGCCAATGCGGCGGCGACATATCTTGGCGGCCACGGCGTGGCCAAGGCGCGGATCGCCTCGCGCGGCCTCGGCGAGTCCGCCCCGCTCTACAATCCGGAAACCGACGAGACGCAAAAGGCCGCCAATCGCAGGGTCGAGATTCGCTTGGTCCCGTATCGCGGCTAGCGCCGCTTGGCGAAAAAGCCGCGCAGCAGTTCAGCCGATTCTTCTTCGCCGATCCCGCCGAGCACGTCGGGCCGGTGATGGCAGGTGGGCTGGGCAAAAACCTTCGCCCCATGGATCACCCCCCCGCCTTTCGGATCCTCGGCGGCGAAGCGCAGGTGCTTGATCCGCGCCAGCGCGATTGCCCCAGCACACATCGCGCACGGCTCGAGCGTCACCCACAAAGTGCACTCATCGAGCCGCGGCGTGCCGAGGCGGGCACTGGCGGCGCGAATCGCCTCGATCTCGGCGTGGGCGGTCGGGTCGGTCGAGCCGCGCATCGCATTACGGGCCTCGGCGACAATCTCGTCGCCGCGCGTGACCACTGCCCCGACCGGAACTTCGCCCGCCGCCGCGGCCTCGGCGGCAAGGTCGAGCGCGCGGCGCATCGGCACTGGCAACGGGAAGGTCATCGCCCGACCGCCTAGCCAAGGCGGTGGCCCCTGTCAGCTACATCCCGTTGACCTGGTTTTCGGCGGTGTTGGGCTCGGGCGGCCGCTTGACCTCGAGTGCCGGGACCTTGACCGTGGCATTACGCGAGCCGACTTCGACCGAGCCGGTCTCGACGTCGAATGCCGGCGTCTGGCCACCCTTGGCGACGATGCCATTGTGAGTCGCCGAAATCGCCGGCGCCTGGGCGCCGCGAATCTGGTTGATGTCGATAAAGCCGGTGACGACGCCGGCGAGGATCACCAGCACAGCCACGATCATAATCAGAATAACGGCCCGCATGTCCTGGCTCCCTTGTTCGTGCCATAACGCAACCAATCGCCGAGAGTTGCGGCACGCAAAACTCGCCGTAGCGTTGACGAGTAAGCGGTCAGCGGCTAACGGGCGGCGCTTTCCGGGCGCGCTCAGTGCTCGACCACATCAGGATACAAAACCATGTCGCGGGTATGCGAGCTGACCGGCAAGGGCCGGCAGGTGGGCAACAATGTTTCCCACGCCAATAACAAGACCAAGCGCACGTTCCTGCCGAACCTGCAGAATGTGACATTGCTCTCCGACGCGCTCGGCCAGAGCGTCAAGCTGCGTGTGTCAACCCACGGTCTGCGCTCGGTCGAACATGTCGGCGGCCTCGACAATTGGCTGCTCAAGACGAGCGACGACAAGCTTTCGCCCAAGGTGCGCAAGCTCAAGAAAGAGATTGCGAAAAAGGCCGCTGCGCTCGCCGCCTAACCGGCTGAGACCCAACGGAAATTCCTGAACGCGGGCTGCAAGGCCCGTTCAGACTTCATTGGCTGCGAATCACCCATAAGTCCCGCATCCGGCGGGGTTTATCCCCTTTTCCCCGCCACGTCTGGAAACAGGCAAGTTCCCTCGCGTCGCGTAACGAGGGGGGGCCCGGTGCGCGTATCCGCATCGGGCCCAATTTTTATGGCCGTCAGCTGAGGCCGGGAATGGCCAGCTTGCGCTCCAGCCGCCGCGCGGCGAGGACGACCACCGATACCAGCAGCAGATAGACCAGCGCGGTGAACACATAGGTCTTGAAGAACAGGAACGTGCGCGACGCGACTTCCTGCATCTGCGCGAAAAACTCGATGTACTGGATGAGGAAGACGATCGAGCTGTCCTTGATGTTCTGAATTGCCTGATTGGTCAGCGCCGGCACCGACATCCTGAGCGACTGCGGGGCGGTGATCAGGCGAAACACCTGGGACAGCGAGAAACCCTGCGCCCGGGCGGACTCCAGTTCCGCCTGATCGAGTTCCTTGTACGCAATCGTCAGGTAGCGCGCGTTATAGGCCGACACGTTGAAGGTGAAGCCGAACACGGCGATCACGAACGGCGACAGGGTCACGCCGAGATTGGGCAACCCGTAATAGAGCAGGAACAGGAAAACGATCAGCGGCGTCCCGATGAACAAAGAGATGTAGCTTTGCGTGACGTAGCGGACGAGCCGATTGGGGCTGAGCGCGAGGCCGAACACGCCGATCCCGCCGATCAGCCCGGTGACGGTGATCGTGACCGACAACAAGATCGTATCGCGCAGGCCCCTGACGATCTGCGGCCAGTAACTGGCTAGGTCCGCAAGGAACGGGAACGCGTCCATGCTTAGCCTTCGCCGCCGAAAAATTCGTCGATCACTGGGTCGGCGTCGCGCGCGAGCAAATGCTCGATGCGATCCTCGGCGTAGACCTTGCCGCGATCGAGAAACACGACGCGGTCGGAAATGTGCTTGGCGAGACCGAGGTCGTGGGTGACACACAGGATCGTGACATTGTCGAGATAAAGGCGGTTGATCAGCGTCACCACCTCGCGGACCATGATCGGATCGAGCGCCGAGGTCGGCTCGTCGAAGAACAGGACCTTGGGATCCATCGCCAAGGCGCGGGCGATCGCGACCCGCTGGCTCTGCCCGCCGGACAACGCCGCCGGATAGGCATCGCGCTTGTCGGCCATCTCCATGCGATGGAGTTCGTGCACCGCCCGCTCCTCCGCCTCTTTCCGGGGAAGCTTCTTCAGCCGGCGCAGGGCGAGCGCGACATTGTCCAGCACCGACATGTGGCGATAGAGGGCGAAATTCTGGAACACGAAGCCGATCCGGCTGCGCAGCTCGCGCACATCGACGCCCGGCCGCGTGACATCCTGTCCGTCGAACAGGATCGTGCCCGAGGTCGGTTCGATGAGCCGGTTGAGGCACCTGAGCAAGGTCGACTTGCCGCAGCCGGACGGCCCCATGACAACCTTGGCCTCGCCTTCCTCAAGCTCGAAGCTGACGCCGTCGAGCACAGTCCGGTCGGTGTAGGATTTCACCAGATTCTTGACTTCGAGAAGGGCCATGGCGGTCTGCTCTCACTCCTGCGCGAAGCCGGGGATGCTGTAGCGCTTTTCGATCAACCGGACGGCCGCCAGCAGCAATCGATAGATGCCGAAATAGAGCAGGCCGATCGCGGCGTAGATTTCAATGCCGCGCATGGTCGTAGCGACCAGCGCCATCGCCTGCTTGGTGATCTCCGGGATGCCGACGGTGTAAGCGAAGGGCGAAAATTTGAGCACCGTGGTCAGTTCGTTGACCATGCCCGGCACAGCGAAGCGTGCCATTTGCGGCAGCTTGATCAGGCGCAGGGTCGCCAACCGGCTGAAACCCATCGATTGCGCGGCGAGGACTTCATTCGGATTGATTGCCGCGAGCGACCCCCGAAACACCTCCGACAGATAGGCACCCGAAATCAGGCCGAGGCTGAGCATCATCGCCAGCAGCGGCGGCACGTCGAGCCCGACGCCCGGCAGGCCGAAGAAGATAATGAACAACAGCACCAGCATCGGTACGCCGCGCAGCACATAAACCACAGCCGAGAGCAGCGTCGACAACCAGGCGCCGCCGAGTTCGCGCGCGATCGCGATGCCAAGACCGACGACGAGCGCGGTCGCGGCGCACGCCAAAGTGACCAGCAGCGTGTAACCGGCGCCCTGGAGCAGGGTCAGCAGAATCCCGGCGAACGACACGCGGCTTTATCCCGCGCTCACTTCATCCACTTGTCGATAATCGCCTGGCGCTTCTGCGGCCCCAGTTCGTCGAGGTATTTGTCGAAGTCGACGCGCAGCGCCGACCCCTTGGGGAAGGCGAAGCCGAGCTTGTCGATGCCCGCGAAGACGTACGTGTCCTGGATCGGCAGCTTCTTGCGATAGACCGAAGCGACCGTGCCATCGAGGAAAACGAGGTCGACCTGGCCGTTCTGCAAATCGGTCAGGGCTTCGTTGTAGCTCGGGTAAAGCTTGGCCTTGTCGGTGCTGTAAATGCCCTTGGGCTCGAGCTTGGTCTTGATGAAATCCATGTACGCCGCGCCGCGCGGGAAGCCGATCGTGTAATTCTTCAGCGTATCAAGATTGGCGAGCTTGAGGTTGCGGCTCTTCATGCTCACCAGGTCCCAGTCATTGTCCATGTAGGGCTTGGAGAAATCCATCACCTGTTTGCGCGGCTCGGTGATCGAGATGCCGGAGAAAGCGACGTCCGCCTTGCGGCTGACGACGGCGCCGAGCATGCCCTGGAAGTCGTAAGCGGTGATGTTGAGGGTGCAGCCGCGCGCTTTGCAGTAACCGTCGAACAGATCGTAATCGAGGCCCTTGGTCTGGCCATTTTCCTCGAACAGATTGGGCGGCGAGGCCGGCGTCACGGCGACATTGATGACTTTCGAGGTTTGCCCCTTGCTGCAACCGCCGGCGGTGATGAGCGCGAGGCCGAGAACGAAGCTCGCGAGGAGTTTACGGCGTCTGATCATGGTGCCCCCTGTGCGGATGTAATGCGGGTGTGAACGGGAAGAAATCGTGCAGCCCGGCCTGCTCCAAGGCATGACGGACCGCTTCGCCGCCATGGACAAAATCGAGGCTGCGCCCGCCGCCCTTGAGCAACCGCGCGAGCCGCAGGAGGGCGCGAATGGCGCCGAGGTCGATGAAGTCCAGGTCGGCCAGGTCGATCGTGACGGATGTGGTCCCGGCGCTAAGCCGCTGATGCACGGCCGCCGCCAAATCCACGCCATCGGTGGCGTCCATCCGTCCGTGGGGGCGAGCGATCAACCGCTCCCCCTCCTCCAGAAACCCGACCTGCGTGACGTGGTTCAAGCTTGCCCCCCAAAGCCACTTGCTTTGGCTTCTATGGCGTCTCGAACAGTTTTGCCAATTGCTCGACCATCGCCCCGGCGAGTTGGTCGGCGTCCATGATCGTCACCGCGCGTTCGTAGTAGCGCGTCACGTCGTGGCCGATGCCAATCGCGATCAGTTCGACCGTCGAACGTTTCTCGATCCAATCGATGACCTGGCGGAGGTGGCGCTCGAGATATGAGCCGCCATTGGCCGAGGCGGTCGAATCGTCGACCGGGGCGCCGTCCGAAATGACCATCAGGATGCGCCGCTCTTCGGGGCGGGCGATCAGCCGGTTGTGCGCCCATAGTAGCGCTTCGCCGTCGATATTCTCCTTGAGCAGTCCTTCACGCATCATCAGGCCGAGGTTGCGGCGGCCGTGGCGATAGGGCTCCTCGGCACGCTTGTAGAGGATGTGACGCAGATCGTTGAGGCGGCCGGGATTGGCCGGCCGGTTGGCTGCGAGCCACGCCTCGCGGCTCTGCCCGCCCTTCCAGCCGCGGGTGGTGAAGCCGAGGATCTCGGTCGCCACTCCGCAGCGCTCGAGCGTCCGGGCGAGGATGTCGGCGCAAATCGCGGCGATGGCGATCGGCCGGCCACGCATCGAGCCCGAATTGTCAATCAGCAGCGAGACGATTGTGTCGCGAAACTCGGTGTCGCGCTCGACCTTGAATGACAAGGCATGGGCGGGATCGATCACCACCCGCGCCAGCCGCGCGGCATCGAGCAGCCCTTCTTCCTGGTCGAAGTCCCAGCTCCGCGCCTGTTGCGCGAGCAGCCGCCGCTGGAGCCGGTTAGCGAGCTTGGCGACGACATTCTGCAGCCCACTCATCTGCTGGTCGAGGTATGCGCGGAGCCGGACCAGCTCCTCCTCGTCGCACAGCTCATGCGCCTCGACCGTCTCGTCGAAGCGGTTGGTGAAAACCTTGTAGTCGCTGGCCGGGGCCAGTTCCCAGTTGCGCCGCCCGGGCGAAGCGAACGCTTCCTCACTGATGTCTTCGCCAGCGACGCCGTCCGACTCATCCATTTCAAGCTGGTCCGAGCCGTCCTGTTCGGCCGACCCGTCCTCGGCGTCTTCGCCGCGCATCTCCATGTCGCCGCCGGCAGGATCGGCGTCGTCGCCCTGCTCGGTCGCGTCCTCGCCCCCGCCCTCCTCGCCTTCGGCTTCGTCGCCGCCCGCCTCCGGTGGGTTCTCGGTGAAGTCTTCGGCGGCCGCGAGGTCGAGATCCTCGAGCAGCCGGCGGGCGAGCTTGGCGAAGGCGGGCTGGTCGTCGAGCGTCAGCGCCAGCGCATCGAGCTCGGCCCCGGCCTTGTCCTCGATCCACGGGGTGATCAGCTTCAGCCCCGCCAGCGCCGCTTTGGGTGGAGCTTCGCCGGTCAACCGCTCGCGGGCGAGCAGGCCGATCGCCGTCGCCAACGGAACCTCCTCGGCCGTGCGCGCGCGGACGATCGCGTCGGAGCGGATCCGGGCATCGGTCAGATGATTGAGGTTGTCGCGCACCCCGCCCATCGCGCGCGCACCGAGCGCCTCGACTCGCGCCGTTTCGAGCGTGTCGAAAACGCCGCGGGCGTCGGGGTCGGCCGGGGCGACGCGGGCGTGAAGCTTCGGGTCATGGTGGCGCAGGCGGAGCGCCAGAGCATCCGCCGCGCCGCGGGCTTCGGCGACCAGCTTGGCTTCAAGTCCGGGGCCAGGCGAAGGCACGCGCGCCGTCTTGCCCGACGCGGGCGTCGCTTCGGTCGCGAACACGACGTCGGCCTCAACATCCTTGGCAATGGCACGGGTCGCGCCGGCGAGGGCGCGGCGGAACAGGTCGATCCGGTCGGCCACTCGGCCTAACCCGCCTTGCCGACCACGCTCTCGGGCAGGTCCACGCCGAACACACGCTGGTAATATTCGGCGATCAGCGGGCGTTCGGTTTCATCGCACTTGTTGAGGAACGAGACGCGGAAGGCGTAGCCGACATCGCCGAAGATATGCGCGTTCTGGGCCCAGCTGATCACCGTGCGCGGGCTCATCACAGTCGAGATGTCGCCGTTCATGAAGCCCTGGCGCGAGAGGTCGGCGACCTTGATCATCTTGTCGACCACGTCCTTGCCGCCGGGTTCGTCATATTCGCCCGACTTGGCGAGGACGATCTGGGCCTCGACCGCGGCCGGCAGATAGTTGAGCGTGGTGACGATGTTCCAGCGGTCCATCTGGCCCTGGTTGATCGCCTGGGTACCGTGATAGAGGCCGGTGGTGTCGCCGAGCCCGACGGTGTTGGTCGTCGCGAATAGGCGGAACCAGGGGTTGGGGCGGATCACGCGGTTCTGGTCGAGCAGGGTCAGCTTGCCCTCGGCCTCGAGTACGCGCTGGATGACGAACATCACATCCGGGCGGCCGGCATCATATTCGTCGAACACCAGCGCGACCGGGTGCTGCAGCGCCCACGGCAACAGGCCTTCGCGGAACTCGGTCACCTGCTGGCCGTCGCGGAGCACAATCGCGTCGCGGCCGACAAGGTCGATGCGGCTGATGTGGGCATCGAGGTTGATCCGGATCATCGGCCATTTGAGCCGTGCCGCAACCTGCTCGAGGTGGGTCGATTTGCCGGTGCCATGATAGCCCTGGACCATCACCCGGCGGTTCTTGGAGAAACCGGCGCAGATCGCGATCGTTGTATCGGCGTCGAACACATAGGTCGGATCGAGGTCGGGGACGCGCTCGTCGGCTTCGCTGAACGCCGGCACTTCCATATCCGAATCGACGCCGAACATCTCGCGAATCTTCACGAGCTTGTCCGGTGACGGCATCAGCGTGTCGGCGCGGCTGTCGGGATTCACATTGGCGATGTCAGTCATGAGCAGCCCTTAGGGGAAGCCCGCGCCGGCCTCAACTTCACAACACTTTGGGCGGCAGCGGGAACAGGGTGAGAAAACGCCTCGCCAGGGCCATGTCTCCCTCGACATCAATCGTTTCAAGGGGCGCGCCGCCGTGGATCACCCCGGCCACTACGCTCGGCGGGCCGGTGAAGACCACATCGCAATCGACGGCCTCGCGCCGTTCGACGTCGAGCCGGCCATGATGAATCCGCACGACATAGCTGGTGGCATCGAGGCGGAAGCCGATCCGGGCGTCGAGCCCGGCGGCCAGGTCGGGCGACATCAGCGTCTGCAGCGACATGATCAGCGACACATGGCTCATCGGCAGAGTCGGGTTGTGCAACGGACTCCGCGCTGCCCACCGGCCCAATGACGCGATCACCGGGATCGCTTCGAGTCCCCACTCGGTCGCCTCGTAAACCTGGACCGAGGCGGGTGGCGGCAGCTGCGTTTTGCGCACTAGTCCGCGCGACTCGAGCTCGTTCAGCCGCTGGGTCAGGACATTGGCGCTGATCCCCTGGAGATCATTCTTGAGCCCGGAGAAGCGGCGCGGGCCATAAGCGAGTTCGCGCAGCACCAGCATCGCCCACCGCTCGCCGACCAGGTCGAGCGCGTGGGCGAGACCGCAGGCGTCGTCATAACGCCGTTTTTCTTCGCTTTGCCGTGACTTAGTTAGTTTTTGTAACTGCATGGTTGCAATTTAGGACTTAGCGCGGCAAAAAGCAAGCGAATCGAGTCGCCAACAGAGGAAAAAGACGATGACGCAGATGATTTTCGTGAACTTGCCGGTGAGCGATCTCGAACGCTCCAAGGCGTTTTATGAGGCCATCGGATTTCGCAACGAGCCCAAGTTCAGCAACGACGCGGCAGCGATGATGGTCCTCTCGGACACCATCTCGGTCATGCTCCTCACGCACCCCTTTTATGCGACGTTCACCCGCAAGCCGATTGCCGACGCCAATGCCACCAGTCAGGTGCTCCTCGCCATTTCGCGTGACAGCCCGGCGGAGGTCGATCGGATCACCGACGCTGCTGGCGCGGCGGGCGGTCGAGCGGATGTCGCGGCGAGGCAGGAAATGGGAGCGATGATGTACGGCCGCAGCTTCGAAGACCCGGACGGCCATCATTGGGAACCGATGTGGATGGATCGGGCGTTCGCCGAACAAGGGGCTCACCCGGTCGAAGTAGCGGCAACCGAATCCGCCGCGTAACATTTGAAGTTTAGGAGGGAACAATGCCAATCAATCCGAACGCGGCGATCGAGATCACCGCTTTTCGCTGGGTGCCGGAGTTTGCCCAGGGCGTGGTGCGCGACCTGCGCGCCCGCTGGGCGCTTGAGGAAGCGGGGCTTGATTATCGCGTCCGGCTGGTCGGCCAGGAACGTCCGCCCGAATATCTGCTTGAGCAACCATTCGACCAGGTGCCGTGCTTCAGCGACGGCCAGGTCAGAATCTTCGAAACGGGCGCGATCGTCCAATATCTCGGCGAGCAGAGCGAGGCGCTGCTGCCGCGCGATCCGCAGGGCCGTTATCGGGCGATCCAGTGGACGTACGCCTCACTCAACAGTGTCGAACCGGCGATCCTCAACCTGCTGCTGATCGACATCTTCTTTGTCGGCGAAGAATGGGCCAAATTGCGTCGCCCGGGCGCCGCGGAATTCGCCAAGGGCAAGCTTAAGCGCGTGTCCGACTGGCTCGGAGACAAGACCTGGCTTGAAGGCGATCGCTTCACCATCGGCGATTTGCTCATGGTCACCGTGCTTCGCTTCCTGCGCCACACCGATTTGGTCGCGCAATTCCCCAACCTCGACGCGTTCATGAAGCGCGGCGAAGCGCGGCCGGCGTTCCAGCGTGCTTTGGCCGATCAACTCGCGGTCTACGCCGCCAACCAGCCCCAACCCCAAACCGAAGGAGCAGCAGCATGACCTATTTCGAAGGATTCATCGCGCCGGTACCGGAAGCGAACCGCGACGCTTATGTGAAGCATGCGAGCAATTTCGCGGCGCTTTCGCCCGAATTCGGGATCGCGCGGCACCTCGAGGCGTGGGACGACGACGTGCCCGAAGGCAAGGTCACCGATTTCCGCAAGGCCGTCGACGCCAAACCCGACGAGAAAGCGGTCCTCGCCTTCTTTGAATATCCGAATCGGCAGGCGCGCGACGCCGCGAACGAGAAGTTCATGAGCGACCCGCGCATGGAAGAAATGGGCAAGAACATGCCGTTCGACGGGAAGCGCATGATCATGGGCGGCTTCGACGCGATCGTCGAGGAAGGCTCTGCCGGCGGCAGCTACACGGATGGCTTCGTTGTGCCGGTGCCGGAAGACAAGCGCGAGGCTTACCAGCAACTCGCCGCCAAGATGGCCAAGGTGTTCAGGGAGAAAGGTGCGAGCCGGGTTGTCGAAGCCTTTTCGGACGATGTGTCCAAGGGCGAAGTCACCGACTTCTACCGCGCGGTGAAGGCCGAGGATGGCGAGGGCGTCGTCTTCTCGTTCATCGAGTGGCCCGACAAGGCGACGCGCGACGAAGCGTGGAAGGCGATCATGGCGGACGAAAGCCTGAAGCCAGAAGGCGACATGCCGTTCGACGGAAAGCGCATGTTCTGGGGTGGCTTCGACAAGATCGTCGACACCGCCGACGCAAGGACCCCAGTCACCGCCTGAAGTGCCGGCTCAATGTTACAAGCTAGGAGATCGAACCATGACCGATGTTCGAGAAGCTGAAACAACGACCTCGACCAACGATAACGCGCCGAACCCGCCAGGCGCCTTCATCTGGTACGAGCTAATCACGCCCGATCCGGTCGGAGCGAAGGACTTTTACGACGCGGTGGTCGGCTGGAGCATCGAGCCGCAACCGACGGGCGAGATGGATTACCGGATGATCGGCCGAACCGATGGCGGCTTTGCCGGTGGCGTGATGCGCCTGACCGACGAAATGGCCGCGCACGGCGCACGGCCGCTCTGGCTGGGCTATGTCAATGTCGACGACGTCGATGCCCGCATCGCCGCGATCGAAGGCGCTGGTGGCAAGACCCTGCTCCCGGCGTTCGACATCCCCAACGTCGGGCGCATCGCCATGGTCACCGATCCCCAAGGCGCGCCGTTCTATGTGATGAAACCGATCCCGCCGGCGGGGCAGGAGAAGCAGGCGAGCGACGTCTTTTCGCCGTCCGCCGAACAGCGTGTAGGTTGGAACGAACTGTCGACCAGCAACCCCGCCGGCGCCCGCAAATTCTACACCGGGCAATTCGCTTGGGATGACGCTGAATTCATGGATATGGGCGAGTTGGGCGAATACCGCTTCCTCGCGCAGGACGGGACGCGGATCGGCGCATTGTGCGGCGTGATGCCCGGCCAGCAGCCCAAATGGCGCTATTATTTCCGCGTGCCCTCGATCGCGAAGGCTAAAGAAACCGCGGAAGCCAAAGGCGGCTCAATCCACATGGGTCCGCACCAGGTTCCGACCGGCGATTACATCATCATCGGCAACGATCCGCAGGGCGCCGAATTTGCCCTCGTCGGCGGGCAGTGAGGAGGGATTAGCATGACCAACAAGTTCACGACCTGCCTGTGGTTCGACAAAGGCGAGGCCCGCAAGGCGGCGGAATTTTATGCGTCGGTGTTCCCCGATACTAAATTGGGCAAGCCGCATGCGGCGTCATCCGACTTTCCTGGAGGCAGCGAGGGCGATGAATTGACCGTCGATTTCACGTTGCTCGGCCAGTCGTTCGTCGGGCTCAACGGCGGTCCGAACTTCAAGCCGAACGAGGCCGTCAGCTTCATGGTCACCACCGAGAATCAGGAGGAAACCGACGGCTATTGGGACGCCATCACCAAGAATGGCGGCGAAGAAAGCATGTGCGGGTGGTGCAAGGACAAGTGGGGCTTCTCGTGGCAGATCACCCCGCGCGTCTTGCTCGAAGCGATGGACAATCCCGACAAGGCGGCGGCCAAGCGTGCGTTCGAGGCGATGATGACGATGAAGAAGATCGACGTCGCCAGGATCGAGGCCGCGTTGAAGGGCGAGACGGTCAATGCGTAAGCTGACCGGTGCCGTATTCCTGTCGATCGACGGTGTTATGCAAGCTCCCGGGGGTCCGGACGAGGACCCCACGAGCGGCTTCGCGCTCGGCGGCTGGACCCACCCCTTCTTCACCGGCGACATGGGCCCGTTCGAGGGGGTCATCACCGGCGACTATGACCTGCTCCTGGGTCGGCGCACCTATGAGATTTTCGCGGCTTACTGGCCCAACAACCGCGACAATCCGATCGGCGAGAAGTTTCAGCGCATCAACAAATATGTGCTGACCCACTCGGACCAGCCGCTGGATTGGGACAACAGCAGCAAGCTCACCGGCGACGCCGCCACCGTGGTCAGCGAGCTCAAACAAAGCGAGGGCCGCGATCTGCTGATCCAGGGCAGCAGCACCTTGTATCCGCCGCTACTCTCCGCCGGCCTGATTGACCGGCTGATGCTGATGACCTTCCCGGTGTTGTTGGGGAAGGGCAAATCGATCTTTGCCGCCAGCCAACGGCCGGGCCGGATGAAGCTGACCAACCATTATGTGTCCGACAAGGGCGTCACATTCACGACCTATGAACCGGACGGCGAGGTCGAGACCGGCAGCTTCGCGACCAAGGAGCCGAGCGAGGACGAGTTGAAGTTGCGCGAAAAGATCAAGGAAGGCGCCTGGTGAGCCCTTCGCCTTCGCGCGGGACCGGCCTGCAGCTCTTCGCCCACCCGTTTTCATCCTATTGCCAGAAGGTGCTGATCGCCTTGTGGGCGGACGAGACTCCGTTCGAATACAAATTGATCGAGCAGGATCATCCGGAGAACTTCGCCGAGGTGAAGCGCCGCTGGCCGTTCGGCAAATTCCCGCTGCTGGTCGACGACGGCGTGAGCGTGATCGAGACAACCCCGATCATCGAACATTTGCAGGCCCTTCATCCGGGGCCGAACCGGTGGATTCCGGACGGTGACCTCGGCCTGCGGGTGCGCTTCCTCGATCGCTTCTTCGATCTCTATGTGATGAATAATATGCAGCAGGCCGGGAACGACATCCTTCGGCCCGAAGGCTCGCGCGACCCTTATGGCGCGCAGCAAGGGCGCGACAACCTGCATGTGGCGTACGATTGGCTTGAGGCGAATCTTGGCGATGGGCCGTGGGCCGCGGGGGAGCAATTCACGCTGGCCGATTGCGCCGCCGCGCCATCGCTGTTTTATGCCGACTGGATCGAGGAAATCGGCCCCGGCCGGCCGAAACTCGCCGCTTACCGTGCCCGACTCCTCGCCCATCCGATCGTCGCGCGTGCGGTCGACGAAGGACGGCCGTACCGCGCCTATTTCCCGCTTGGCGCCCCCGACCGCGACTAAGGGATCAGTTCGAACGCGCCGAGGAAAGTCTCCACTCCGGCGATGTCTTCCAGCTCGACATCGAGTTGCCGATAGGCGTCGCCGGACCCGGCCTGGAATCGCTCGTACGCCGCCGCCGATTCCCAATGGTCGGCGGTCACATAGGCACCATCGGTCTCGCGCCACAGGTCGGTGCGAATGAACCCCGGATCAGTCGCGAAGAGGCGCGCCCAGTCGCCGTCGGCCTTATACGCGGCGACGAACCTGGCTTCCATCTCGGGCAACACCTCGAACCGCCACAGGCGCAAATGGATCACGCGATGGCCGCCGACTTGCGCAGCAACTGATAGGCCTCGATCACTTCGCTCAGCCGCTGCTCGTGGCTGCGGTCGCCGCCGTTTTTATCGGGGTGATATCGGCGCACGAGATGCGAGTAGCTTTGCCGCAGCGCATGCCGATCGGCGTCCTCGCCGAGGCCGAGCACGGCGAGCGCACGCCGTTCCTCCTTGCTGAAACGCGACGGCCTGGCCACCTCGCGCAGGTGCGGAAAGCGCGCGGCGATGGCGTCGAGCGGGTCGGCAAAGTCGCTCCATTTGGGTGGCGGGTCGGCGCCGTTGCTCGCGAATTTGCGGCTCGGCCGGTCCCAGCCGGAGAGCGGCGACTGGGCGTCGGTGATCTCTTCCGGGCTCATGCCGTCGAAGAAATTATACTTCGAATTATGCTGGCGGACGTGGTCGAGGCAAAGGAAGCGCCAGCTCCCCGGACCGTCGAAATTGGCCGGCTGGAGCGGCGCCTTGAACTCGCCCGGCTCGTCGCAACCCGGCACTGCGCAATTCGCCCGCGCGCCTTCGATCCGACCGTGCAATTTGCCTTGTTTGGACGCCACGCTTCCTCGCTTGTTCGACCTCACTATATAGGGGCGATGAACGCATCATCCAGCGGCCCGATCGCAACCGAAATGCTGCGGCGGCTTCACTCGGCGCTATCGCCGTCCGCAATCGAGCTGCGCGACGACGGCGAAGCCCATCGCGGGCACGGCGGTTACAACCCGTCCGGCGAGAGCCACTTCAGCCTGATCATCGAGAGCCCGGCGTTCGCGGGCAAGTCGCGCGTCGAACGGCAGCGGCTGGTCTATGCCGCGCTCGGCGATTTGATGCGCGAGCGCGTCCACGCTCTATCGATTCGCGCGACCGCACCCGGCGAATAAGGGGCGGCGCATCGCACCGCCCCGAACCGCTCGCTCTTAGAAGTTGAACTGCAGTCCAAGCCGGCCGCCGATCGAGGCGTGGCTCTGCTGCTGTTCGGCATTGACCTCGCCGGCGATGGTGATCCCGGTGCCGCCACCGGCCAAGCGGAGCCCGCCGCGCCAACCGTCGGTCCGCTGCTCCGGGGTCAGCGTGAACGGCTGGCCCCCTTCGAAATGCGCGACCGTATTGCCAAGCGATCCGCTGAGGACCTGACGCCGGCCGCCTTCGATCTCGAGCCGCAGCCAATCGGAATCGGGGTCGTGGCCCATGAAGTCGTAGCCGAGCGCGAGGCTCGCGCTCGCCGCCGCCTCGTCGCTGGTGCGCCCATCGACGATGAGGTCGAACGCCGTACCGCCGCCGCTCTCGGAATAGCCTTTTTCCTTGAGCCGGTAATATTCGACTAAGGCGTTCGGGCGTGCGGTAAAGCGTCCGCTGCGGATTTCGTAGGACAGGCCGCCCGACGCCGAATAGAGCTTGCCGTTCCATTTGCCATCGGCCGATCGTGTCACTGCCGAGCCGCCGGCCGCGCCGTTGAACACCCGCGTGCCGTCGAAGTTGATGGTGGCCGCGGTCCCGCGCGCGAATGCATGCAAATGGCCGAAACTGGCCCGCCAGTAGAGTCCGCCCTCGTACTGGCTGCTCATCAGCTCGTTATCGTGCTTGCTGTCCTTGCCCGACAGGTAAGCGAGCGACACGCCGAGGTTGCCGGCGCCGCCGAGGCTGCGTTCGACACCCATCGCCGCACCCCAGCCGACGATGTCGTACGACGCGGTCGAACCGATCGACTTGCTGGTGCCAAACGTAACCTGCTGCGCCCACAGACCCCAGCCGCTTTCGCTGGTCACCGGCGGATGCGGATCCAGGAGGATCTCACCGATCAAGCGCGAGCCCTTGGTGACATTCTCGAACGCCCCGCCGGCATGTTCCGGGAGCATCTGCTGGAGCGCATCGCGCAGGGTCGTGCTGTCCTGCAGGGCGAGAAACGAGTCGGCGATCGGTGCATCGGAGTCAGCAGCGCCGATCACCGCGTTGAGAATGCTCGCTTCCGACTCATTCAGCCCGAGTTCGGCCGCGGTCTTGAGTCGGACGTTGAGCGACACTTCGCCCGGCGTCGTGGTGATCAGGCTGGCGCCATAGAGGAACGGCAGCGTGGCCGACGCGGCCGTCAGATTGGCCGCACCGGTCAGCGTTCCCGCCTGGACAATCTTGTAGGTCCCGGCGACGCCGCCAAGGCTGAGCAGATTGACCTGAACCTTGGTGCCGGTGCCGAAGTCCGCGGCCCCGGAGACATTGAAGAAGGTCACGGCATTGGTGCCCTGATCGAGGCTGATGCCGATGGTCGATCCGGCGCCGGTGGTCAGCGACGCCAGGTTAACGGTCCCGAGGTTGGTCACGTCGAAGGTCGTCCCGGCGCCCGCATTGACGCCGAGGCCAGTGCTGTTGGCGAGCGCGCCGTGGAACGCCGACGTCCCGGTCAGCGCCAGCGCATCCGCGCCTCCGCCAAAATCGACGTTGCCATTCAGCACCGACGTGCCGGCGAGCTGGACGCTGTCGGTCCCGCCGCCGAACGATACGGTGCCGGTCATGACGGCGTCGCCCGACAGCTTGAGCTGGTTGTTGCCAAGACCGAACTTGGCCGCGCCGCTCACCATACCGTCGGCGATATCAAGCGTGTCGCTGCCGTTGCCGAACAGCATCGTGCCCGAAATCGTCGGGGCCGGCTTGCCACTCGCCACGGCCAGCTGGCGCACGGTCACGCCCGAGGCATTGGCGGTGAGGTCGAACGCAATTGCCTTGTCGCCAAGCGTCGCCGCATTGCTGACGCCGAGCGACCCGCTGTTTTCGATCAGCGTGACGGTGCCGGCCTTGTCAACGATCGCGACCGCGGTCCCGGCGGTGCCGGCGCGGATCGCCTGGATGGTGCCGGTGTTGCGGATGGTCGCGACACTCGCCCCGGCGTCGATCACGATCCCCTGAGCCTTGGTCGGATCGGTGCCGGCGCCCTGCGCCGAAATGGTGCCCGTGACCTTGATCTCCGGCACCGATGCGCCGCCGCCGATGTGGAGCCCGATCGCATCGGCCTCGACGGCGTTGGCGGTGACCGTGCCGGCGATGGTCATGCCGCCGGCGATGGTCACGTTATGGCCAAGGCCGCCGATGGCAATGCCGGTGGCCGAGACGTTCTTGTATACACCGACGCCGCTGACGATGCCCTTGACGACCAGGCCGTGTCCGTCCGCCGAAGAAGCCGACGCGCCGATCGCCGTATCGGCGCTGCTCGACCCGATTAGGATCGCCGGGGCGGCGCCAAAGCTGGCGATGTTCGCCGCGCCTTCCTGGGCGTCGGGGATGCCGTCGTTGTCCTCGTCGGTGTTGGTCGTGCTGTTGTCCGCCGGCGGGGCATCGAACACGATGCCACCGGCGACGTTGCCGTCGATGCGGACGGCCGGGCCGCCCTGCAGCAGATCGTCGGCATCGAGCTTAGACGGATCCGCCGGGGCGGTGGTCGAGCGGTAGCCGGTGACGCTCACCGAATTCTGGATAGTGACCGAGCCGCCGACATTGCCATCGAGTGCGACACCGACCGAATTGCCGCCCTGGACCTTGATGCTGCCGCTGGTCAGCGCGACGTTGCCGCTGATGTCCCCGGCCTTGATCCCGAAGCTGTCGTTACCGGTGACCGTGATCGTCCCGACGCTCTGGCTGAGCGACCCGGTGAGCGCGCTGTCGATGGCGATGCCGGCCGACTGATTGCCCTCGACCGTGATCGTCCCGCTGTTGATCACATTGCCGGTCAAGGTTCCGCCGCCGAGGACGTGAATCCCGAAGCGATTATTCCCCTGGGCGAAGGGCCCGTCGAGATCACCGTCATTGTCGGTGTCGGTCGGCGTGAACGCCTCGTCGATGGTGATCGTGCCGGTGTTGGTGATGTTGCCGGCAAGGTTGGTGTTGGCGAGGATCCCGGTCGAACCGTTGGCGCCGGTGATCGCGATCGCGCCTTCGTTCTTGACGCTGTCGTTGCTGTTGATGGTGACCGCGGCGCCGCTGGCGGGTTTGACCGAACCGGTCGAGCTGATGCGCACATCGTCATTGGTGGTGCCGGTAAGGACGGGAGTGGTGACGGCGGTGCTGACGACGGTTTCGGCGAAAGCGGGAGTGATCGAAACTCCGAGAGCCACCGGGGTGAGGGCGGTGGCAACAAGCAAACAACGCATGTACGTTCATTCCCCATTTTGGGCAGCCGTCCGCATTCGCGCAGCCGCACGTTTTTTGCCGAAAATCGGCCGGTCACCGCGGTCAGGCACAAGGCGCGCGTTAGCGCGCCGCCGGAGCAGCGATGGGTTCACGCTGATGATTGGAGCCGCACTCCCCACGGCCCCGATCGGATGGCCGCTCAATGCGTTTCCGGAATGAATTCCCGATGAACGAACCGTAATCTTTCGCCCCAAAGCGGAAGGGATTAGGGCGGGCAAATGACCGACGATTCCTTCCTGATGACGATCGCCCCGGCGACCCACGATCTCGGCGCGTTCAAAGTTCACCGCACGCTGCCGAGCAGGCAGCGAACGATGGTCGGGCCGTTCATCTTCGTCGACGAGTTCGGCCCGGCGCACCTGCCCGCCGGCCAGGGCATGGACGTGCGCCCCCACCCCCACATCAACCTCGCCACCGTGACTTATTTGTTCGACGGCGCGATCGAGCATCGCGACAGCATCGGCTCACACCAGGTGATCGAGCCGGGCGCGATCAATCTGATGACCGCGGGCCAGGGCATCGTTCATTCCGAACGCTCGCCGACCGACATCCGCGCCGCCGGACCGAGCCTTTACGGCATGCAAACCTGGCTTGCCTTGCCCGACGGCAAGGAGGAGCTCGACCCGGCGTTCGATCATGTCCCGGGCGACGGCCTGCCGCTGGTCGAAACGAGTGGCGTTTCGGCGCGGGTGCTTATGGGCACGTTGTGGGGCGCGACTGCCGCGACGCTGCAGCACTCGCCGACGATCTACGCCGACATCGAGCTTGGCGCGGGTGGCACAATCCCGATCGACGCCGAGGCCGACGAGCGCGCAGTAATGGTGGTCGGCGGCGCGGCCGAGCTCGACGGCGCGACGCTCGATCCGTTCACGCTGTACGTGCTGCGGCCGGGCCATGCCGCGACGTTGTCGAGCGCGAGCGGCGGTAAGGTCATGCTGATGGGCGGCGGCGCGTTCACGACCCCGCGCCACGTGTTCTGGAACTTCGTCTCTTCGTCGCGCGACCGCATCAACCAGGCCAAAGAGGATTGGAAGGCCCAACGCTTTCCGCTGATCCCCGGCGACGACCAGGAATTCATCCCGCTGCCCGAAGTCCCGATTACGGTCAGCTATCCCTGATGCGGCTGGACGAAAAACATGAGATACACCAGCCGTGCATTGTCGGGCACGTCACCGAATCCCGGACCGGCAGTGTGCCATAGCCAGGGGCGCAACAATACCAGCCGGTTGAAGCGCATCGGGACGGTCATAATCGGTTCCCACGCATCCGCGGTTGTACCCTGTTCATCAACCAAGCCCCGGTGAGCATCCTCGAAAGTCGAGAAACCGGTGGCTGCCAGCTCGTGCTGAGTCAGGGGAAAGCGATCCGACCCCGTTTTTCGGTGACGGAAGAATTCCGTTCCGCCGCGACAGTCCTCGGGGCGGCTCAAATAGAGAATTCCCGACCAGTAGCTGACGTCGATGTGGACCCGGCCAAGCCCTTCGTCGGCGGCCAGGGTCAGGCGGCACTTGGCATGCGATTGTGGGCGAGGAGCCGGGACGAGGCGTTCGCCGACAATCTGTGAAACGCTTTCGGTCAGGCCCGCGATTTCCAGCCGCTGACGTGAGTTCCGGCCCGGGAAATGGCCCTGTTGCTCTGGGTACTCGAGTGCCAATGCCTGCCGCCTCAACTCCTCCGGGTTGTTGAGGAAATCGTCGACGATCAGAAGCGAAGTTTGCATTGCCGGATGGCTAACCGAGGCGCATGCAAAAAGCGATGAAGGAACGACGCCGAGTCCCGCTCTCGACGGGGATCACACTGAACGTCGCGCTTGCCGGTGATCCGGCGAGACCCGCAGTCATCCTGCTCCATGGCTTTCCCGAATCGCACCGCACCTGGCGCGACATCGCACCGAAGCTTGAGGACAATTTCTATCTGGTAATGCCCGATCAGCGCGGCTTCGGCGCTTCGGACCGGCCGCAGGAGGTCGAGGCTTACCGGGCGGACGTGCTGGTCGGCGACATTTTCGCGCTGGCCGATGCGCTGGACCTCGATCGTTTCTTTCTTGTCGGCCACGATTGGGGCGGCGCGATTTCGTGGGCGGCGGCACTGCGTGGCGATCCGCGGCTGATCGCGCTGGCGATCATCAACGCGCCACATCCGGTCATCTTTCAGAAAAGCCTGATCGCGGATTCCGCCCAACGCGCAGCCTCGCAATACATCTCGGCGTTCCGCACGCCCGGATTCGAGCAGATCGTCGAGCGGATGGGTTATGACGCATTCTTCGACAAATCGTTCGGCGCGCACGTCGATTTGTCGATCATCCCCGAGGACGAAAAGCGCCGGTACATCGCCGACTGGTCACAGCCCGGCGCGCTGACCGCGATGCTCAACTGGTATCGCGGATCGCAGCTAGTGGTCCCACCGCCCGGCACCACCGTGGCCTTACCCGACTGGCTGCTGAATCCCTTCCCCAAAGTGACGGTGCCGACCCTCGTCGTGTGGGGGATCAAAGACCCGGCGCTGCTGCCGCTCCAGCTCGACGGCCTCGACCAATGGGTCGAGGATTTGCGCATCGTCCGCATCCCCGACGCTGGCCATTTCGCGCCGTGGGAAGCGCCGGACTACGTCGCAGCCGCGCTCGCGCCCTTCCTTGCAGAGGTTGCAGGGGCTAGTGCCCGCGCGGCATGACCCAGGCTCGATCCCGTTCGCGTTCCGCCGCCCGCCTCGCTGCGGTCCAGGCGCTCTACCAGCAAGAGATGGAGGGCACGCCGACCGCGCGCCTGCTCAAGGAATTTCACGACCACCGCCTCGGCGCGACCATCGAGGATGCACAATATCACACGGCCGAACGCGATTTCTTCGACGATATCGTGACCGGTACACACGCGCGCCGGGCCGAGATCGACGGACTGATCAGCCAGCGCCTCGCCGAGGGCTGGACGCTCGAGCGGCTCGACCGCCCGATGCGCGCGCTGCTCCGCGCCGGCGCCTATGAGTTGATCGCGCGGCCCGACGTTCCGGTGGCGTCGGTGATCACCGAATATGTCGACGTCGCCCACGCCTTTTTCGACAAGCGCGAAAGCGGATTCGTGAACGGGCTGCTCGACGCCATTGCCAAAGAGGCCCGGCAGACGAGCGCCGAGTGATGCGCGAATCCGAGGTCATTGAGCGGCTGCGGCGCATAGCGACGCACGAGGCCGCGCGCGGCCTGCTCGACGACGCGGCCCTGTTCCACGGCCTGGTCATCACCCACGACAGCATTGCTGAGGGCGTGCATTTCCTGCCCTTCGATCCGCCGGCAAGCGTTGGATGGAAACTGGTTACGGTCAACCTCTCCGACCTGGCCGCCAAGGGCGCGGCGCCGGCGGTGGCCCTGCTGTCTCTGACTATCGCCGGCGACAGCGATTGGGAGGACGAGTTCATCACCGGGGTCGAAGCCGCGTGCGAGAGCTACACGCTGCCGCTGATCGGCGGCGATACGATTGCGCTTCCGGATGGTGCACCGCGCGTGCTCGGGCTGACCGCGATCGGGCACGCCGGCCGGCGCGTACCCGATCGCTCGGGGGGCGAACCGGGCGACCGGCTGTGGCTCGTCGGCACCATCGGCGAATCGGCCGCGGGGCTCGAGCAGCTGCTGGCCGATCCGAAAGCGACCGGGCCACTGGTCGATGTCTACCGCCGCCCGGTGCCACTGCTCGCGGCGGGCCAGGCGCTCGCGCCGAATGCAAAAGCGATGATGGACGTCTCCGACGGGTTGTTACTCGACGCGCTGCGGCTGGCGCAGGCCAGTAGTTGCGCGGTCGAGATCGACATCGCTGCCATCGCTTTGTCGGATGCTTTCATTCTCGCTCGCGGCGCCGATCTCGGCGCGCGCTTGTTCGCCGCTACTGGCGGAGACGACTACGCGCTGCTCGCCGCGCTTCCGGTCGGCGTCGATCCATCAACACTTTCTTTACCGTCCGGGACGAGGATGGCCGCCGTTGGCGTGCTGACCGCCGGCCCGCCGGAAATCCGGTTGTCGCATAACGGTCGGGCGATCGCGTTGCCGGAAAGGCTGGGTCATGAACATCACGGCAGTGACGCTTCGCCAGTGGCTGATCGCCCTTAGCGGCCTGGCGTCCGGCGCCGCGATGGCCCTGCTCGTCCATTAAACCCCGATAGTTGCAAGCTTGGGCAGCGCCTCATAAAGGCGTGTCTTCGCCGGACGTGCACCCGCACGCCGGCCTTTCTGTTTGCCGTCAACGGGGAAACCAGATGAACTTGCTTTTGATCGCCATAATCTGTGGCTTGATCGCCGTACTCTACGGAATTTTCACGACCATGCAGGTGTTGAAGGCGCCCGCCGGCAACGAGCGGATGCAAGACATCGCCAGCGCCGTCCAGGAAGGCGCGCGCGCCTACCTCGCCCGCCAATACCGGACCATCGCCGTTGTCGGCGTGGTCGTTGTCGCTTTGGTGTTCTATTTCCTCGGGCCGGTTTCGGCGATCGGCTTCCTGATCGGCGCGCTGCTCTCCGGCGTGACCGGCTTCGTCGGCATGAACGTGTCGGTGAAGGCCAATGTCCGCACCGCCGAAGCGGCGCGGACGTCGCTGCAAGGCGGCCTGACCATGGCGTTTCGCTCAGGCGCGATTACCGGCATGCTCGTCGCCGGCCTCGGCCTGCTCGCGATCTCGGTGTTCTTTTATTATCTGACTGCGCTTGCCGGGCACGCGCCCAATGACCGCATCGTCATCGACGCGCTCGTCGCGCTCGCCTTCGGCGCCTCACTGATTTCGATCTTCGCCCGTCTCGGCGGCGGGATCTTCACCAAGGCCGCCGACGTCGGAGCCGATCTCGTTGGCAAGGTCGAGGCCGGAATTCCCGAGGACGATCCGCGCAACCCCGCCACCATCGCCGACAACGTCGGCGACAATGTCGGCGACTGCGCCGGTATGGCCGCCGATCTGTTCGAGACCTATGTCGTGACGCTCGGCGTCACCATGGTGTCGATTGCGCTGACGGTTACCGGCGGCGATGCCGACATGCTGATGAAGCTGATGAGCCTGCCGCTGATTATTGGCGGCGTGTGCATCGTCACCTCGGTCATCGGCACCTACATGGTACGGCTCGGCAAGGGCTCGATCATGGGCGCGCTCTACAAGGGCTTCTGGACCTCGGCCGTGCTCGGCGCGATCATTGCCTATCCGGCCACCCAGTACGTGCTCGGTGACATGAGCAGCGTCGTCGCGACCATCCCGGGTGTCGGCGGTGCCGTAATCGCACTGACCGGCATGAAGCTGTTCTACTGCATGCTGATCGGCCTCGGGCTCACCGGCCTTTTGGTGTGGATCACGGAATATTACACCGGCACCAACTACCGCCCGGTCCAGAGCATCGCGAAAGCATCGCAGACTGGCCACGGCACCAACGTCATCCAGGGGCTGGCGATCAGCCTTGAATCGACCGCGCTGCCAACGCTGGTGATCGTGATTGCGGTTATCGCCGCCTACCAGCTCGCGGGCGTGATCGGCGTCGCCTTTGGTGCGACCGCGATGCTTGCCATGGCTGGCATGGTCGTCGCGCTCGACGCGTACGGTCCGGTCACCGACAACGCCGGCGGCATCGCCGAAATGGCCGGGCTCGAGGAAGACGTGCGCACGCGCACCGACGCCCTCGACGCGGTCGGCAATACCACCAAGGCGGTGACCAAGGGCTATGCGATCGGTTCTGCCGCGCTCGCCGCGCTGGTGCTGTTCGGCGCCTACACGACCGACTTGAAGGAATTCTTCCCCAACGTGGCGGTCGATTTCTCGCTGTCCAACCCGTACGTCATCGTCGGCCTGCTGCTCGGCGCGTTGCTGCCCTACAGCTTTGGCGCCTTCGGCATGACCGCGGTCGGCCGCGCCGCCGGCGCGGTGGTCGAGGATGTTCGCGCCCAGTTCCGCGAGAACCCTGGGATCATGGAAGGCACGACGCGACCGAATTACGGCCGCACCGTCGACCTCGTCACCAAGGCAGCGATCCGCGAGATGATCCTCCCGTCGCTGCTCCCGGTCCTGGCGCCGATCGCGGTTTATTATCTGATCACGCTGGTGGCCGGTCAGGCGTCGGGTTTCGCTGCGCTGGGCGCCCTGCTCCTCGGCGTGATCGTCTCCGGCCTGTTCGTCGCCATCTCGATGACCTCGGGCGGCGGCGCGTGGGACAATGCCAAGAAGTACATCGAAGACGGCAATTACGGCGGCAAGGGTTCGGAAGCCCATAAGGCCGCGGTGACCGGCGACACGGTCGGCGATCCCTACAAGGATACCGCCGGTCCGGCCGTCAACCCAATGATCAAGATTACCAACATCGTCGCGCTGTTGCTGCTCGCGGCGCTGGCGGGTCACGCCGCCGGCTGATCCCGGATCGCAGGTTCAAAGGGGAAGGGCCCCGCTTCGGTCAGCCGGAGCGGGGCTTTTCTTTGCCTGCGCCGGCACCCATCTGGCGCGCATGACCCACGCCATCCAAATCCATCACCCCGGCGGGCCCGAGGTCCTCCAGTGGGAAGCGGTTGAAGTCGGTGAACCCGGCCCCGGCCAAGTCCGTCTCCGTCAGGAGGCCGCGGGGCTCAATTACATCGACGTCTATCACCGCACCGGCCTGTACCCGCAACCGCTGCCGTTCATTCCGGGCGTCGAGGGCGCCGGGATCGTCGAAGCGGTCGGCGACGGCGTCGCGGCGGTCAAGGTCGGCGATCGCGTTGCTTATGCCGGTCCGACGGGCGGCTATGCCGAGGCGCGGCTGATTGCTGCGGATAAACTGGTGAAGCTGCCGGACTCGATCACGACCGAGCAAGCAGCAGCCATGATGCTCCAGGGCCTGACAGCGCACATGCTGCTCCGCTCGGTCCACCGGGTCGAGCCGGGCGAAACGATCCTGATCCACGCTGCCGCCGGCGGCGTTGGGCTGATTGTCTGTCAATGGGCCAAGGCGCTCGGCGCGACGGTGATCGGAACCGTTGGGTCGGACGAGAAGGCCGAGCTCGCCCGCGCCCACGGCTGCGATCATCCGATCGTCTACACCCGGCAGGACTTCGTCACCGAGGTCGAACGCATCACCGGCGGCGCCAAACTTCCGGTGGTTTACGATTCGATCGGCCGCGACACCTTCATGCAATCGCTGGATTGCTTGCAGCCTCGAGGCCTGATGGTCAGTTTTGGCAATGCATCGGGTCCGGTTGAACCAATCTCGCCGCTGGTCCTCCTGCAGAAGGGTTCGCTGTTCCTGACGCGGCCGACGATGCACGCCTATACCGCGAACCGAGCCGAGCTGGAGGCCGCCGCCAGCGACCTGTTCAAGGTCGTGGCGGAGGGTTCGGTCAAGATCGAGATCAAGCAGCGTTTCGCCCTCCGCGATGCCGCCGCAGCGCATCGCGCGCTCGAAGCGCGCGAAACCACGGGCTCGACCGTTCTGACGATCTGAGCCTCCGCCTTCCCTTTTGGCCGCTCCGCCGCTAAGGCTCCGCGACTTTTCGACAGACAAGGAAGCAGGATCTTTTGGCCAAGGAAGAATTACTCGAGATGCGCGGCAAGGTGGTGGAGCTGCTGCCCAATGCGATGTTCCGCGTCGAGCTCGAGAACGGTCACGAGATTCTCGGCCATACCGCCGGCAAGATGCGCAAGAACCGCATCCGCGTGCTGACCGGCGACGAAGTGCTGGTCGAATTGACGCCCTACGATCTGACCAAGGGGCGGATCACCTATCGCTTCATGCCTGGACGCGCAGGACCGCCCGGCTACACGGGATGAAGCTGGTCCTCGCTTCGGCGAGCCCGCGCCGTCTCGATTTGCTTGCCCGCATTGACGTCGTGCCGGACGCGGTGATCGCCGCCGACGTCGACGAAAGCGTGCCCAAAGGCGAGCTGCCACGCGACCACGCGCGCCGGCTGGCGCGCGAAAAGGCGCTGGCGGTAGCCGCCAAGGAACCCGATGCTTTGGTGCTCGCTGCCGACACAGTTGTCGCGGTCGGGCGGCGGATCCTGCCCAAGGTCGAGGACGAGGCCACCCTCCGCGTATGCATGAAACTGCTGTCGGGTCGCCGCCACCGGGTACTCACCGGGGTCGCGCTGGCGGTGCCGGGGCACGGCATCCGCGAACGGCTGGTCGAGACGATGATCGCGATGAAGCGGCTCAGCGACGCCGAGATCGACCATTACGCCGGCCATGGCGAATGGCGCGGGAAGGCCGGCGGCTACGCGCTCCAGGGCTATGGCGAGGTCTATGTCCGCCACATCGCCGGAAGCTATTCCAACGTCGTCGGCCTGCCGCTGGCGGAAACGCGGATGCTGCTGAAGAGCGCGGGCTACGCCATTGCCTAATTGGCTGGCCGAGCGTGGCATCGGGGAAACCCGCTTCGCGCTGATCGAGGGTGGCGAAATCGTCGAGACCCGGGTCCAACTCGACAGCACTGTGCAGGCCGGCGCCGTCATCGCGGCAAAACTCAGGCAGGTGGCGAAACCCACCATCGCCGTCGCCGGCGACACCGAATTTATGCTGCCCCGCGGCGCGCCGGGCATGAGCGAAGGCGCGACTCTCAACATCGAGGTTACTCGCGCAGCGATCCCCGGGGGCGAGCCGTGGAAACGGCCGCTGGCCAAGGTTACGGATGAGGCCTTGCGCGACGCGCGAATTCCCGACCCGCGACCCGCGGCTCGCGACGCGCTGGCCGCGGCCGGGTGGGACGACCTGATCGAGCAGGCGCGGAGCGGTGCGGTGCAATTTGCCGGCGGCGAGCTTCGCATCTCACCAACGCCGGCGATGACCCTGATCGACGTCGATGGCTATCTCGACCCCGACGAGCTTGCCGTGCACGGCGCAACCGCAGCCGCCAAGGCGATCCGCCGGCTTGATATCGGCGGCTCGATCGGGATCGACCTGCCGACGACCGGGAGCAAGGCGGCGCGCCAGGCGGCGGCGGCAACGATCGACCAATTTCTACTTCAGCCGTTCGAACGGACCGTGGTCAACGGCTTCGGCTTCATCCAGATTGTCCGGCCCCGCCAACGCGCTTCGCTGGTCGAACTTGCCCAGGATCGCGCTCCGTTTGAAGCGCGGGCGCTGCTGCGGCGCGCGGCTTTCGAGACAGCCGGAGCGAAACGCCTTGTCGCCCATCCGGCGGTGATTGCGATCCTGCAATCGCACGCCAATTGGCTCGACGCCCTCGCCCGCCAGCTCGGCGGCGCGATCAGCTTGCGGGCCGAAGCCTCGCTTCCCATGTCGGGCGGGTATGCCGAAAAGCCTTAAACCCAAGCGTTGCCCGCTGTGCGGCGCGCCCGAGAACGATGCGTTCGCGCCCTTCTGCAGCCCCGGCTGCAAGGACCGCGACCTGCTCAAATGGCTCGGCGATGGCTACCGCATTCCCGGCCCGCCGGTCGAGGAGCACGATCTCCCCGGTAGGGTGGACAGCGGGGATAGCGAGGGTTAGGGGACGCGTCGCTCGAACGGGCCGCCCGCCCGCTTTGCGAGAGCCCAGGTAGCTCAGTTGGTAGAGCACGTGACTGAAAATCACGGTGTCGGTGGTTCGATCCCGCCCCTGGGCACCATTTCTTCGAAATCCGCAGCCCCGCCCGGTCAGAGTCCCATCTTAAAGACGACCCGGTTGATGTAGTAGCTTGGGACTTTGGTTCCGTCGGCGAGCTCGGCCGGCGCAAACCTGGCACGTTTCATAAAGATTGCGCACACAGTCCGATTGAAATCGGGCTCATTGAAATGGCTCAGGCTGGTGCATTTCGAAGCCTTGCCCGTAGCGTCGACCAACAGGCGTACCCTGACCTCCGATTCCTTGCCCTGTGCCCACATGGCTTGCGGATAATCGTCTGCGGAAAACCACCGGCCCGCATCCGGAGCCCACGCCCGGCTTACGATCTTGTCCTCAATGTCTGGATCGACGCCCCAGTCACGCAGTGAATCGCGACTGCACTGGTCGAACATCTTGATCGCCTCTCCCAGCGAGCCGGTTTCGAGGATTACGGGGCGACCACGCCGGGCGTCGATCTCCAACTCAGTCACGGCGGCCGCAAATGCGTGTCGCGCCGTTCGCGCCTCATCTCGTTCTTTAAGGTCAGCGGGCGGCGGGCGGATACCCGGATGTGCCTTCCGCCACTCTTCCCGCTGTTTATCGCGCTCAATCAAAGCCGCAGGCGACAGGGATATCCCCGACCACAACACCGCTGGTTGTTTGGTCGTCGTCAGCTCGGGCTCGCCCTTGAACGCCTTGTCCTGGACCGGAAGGAACCTTGCCGGAATCTCTGTGGAGCCCGTTTTGAGGGATCGTCCAAACGCGACCAAGCTCAATTCGCCTGGCGCCGTGCTTTCGAAGGTCAGAACCGTCTTATCTGTATCCTTTCCGAACGCGCGACTCAGTTTGCAGCTGTTCTCAGCGTAGTCGAGCACCCAGGGCGTGGATGGCGGTAGCCGGACCGGTTGCGGCGACGCGGCAACCAGGAGCGGCAGCGCGGCCAACAGGACAATCGTTGAGTTCGTACGCATGATACCCCCCGAACCCGAGCCCGCACAGGCTATGCAGGGACCTCGCGTTCGTCCAGCCGTCACAGCTCCGCAGTTCGAACATTATCGCCAGCCATTCGCCTGAGCCGCTCTTTCCTGGTTTGCGTCGAGGGGTTCGCCCGCCACCGCCGCCTCGACCATGGCCGCAAGGATAGGATCCATGCCCCCGGCCATGCGGTAGGGCGCGGCCTGGCCTTCCGGCGCGGCGAACAAGCCGCGGACTTGCCAGCGGCCATTATCGCGGCATGCCAGTCCACTAGCGGCAGTTTGGGTAAAGCTTCGACAAATCGCGCCCCGTTGGTCGCGGAACGTCAGCCCGATGCGAACATCTCCGCCCGGAGTACTGGCCAACTGCGTATTGAGCGCATGGTCGAGCGCAGCCGCGGCATAGACCTTGCCGTCTTGCACCTCGACCGGGGCGTTGCTTCGGTGGGGTACCATGGTGCCCACGAAAATGCCGACCGCAAGCGTCGCCGCCACGGCGGCCCACTGCGGCAATGGCGTCCATCTCCGCGTCTCACGCGAACGTTGGGCCGCGGCAAAGTCGATGATCTCCGGCTCCGGGTTGCGAACAGCGGCAAGCAGCGGCTCGGGAACCGGCGCCTCAAGCAGGCTATCGAATGGGCCCTTCAGCCGAGACTGCATCCCCCGGTGCTGCCGGGCGCGCTCTGCAAGGTCAGGATCGGCGGCAACTTCCGCAGCAACGCGGTCCGCCTCCTGAGGGTCGAGCTCGCCATCGAGCCACGCGAAAAAGGTTTCGTCTGTCACCATGCTACATTCCCACCAATTCGAGCAGCGCGGTACGACCGCGAACCAACCGGCTGGATACGGTCCCGATCGGAAGGTCGAGCATTTCGGCTGTCTCGCGATAGCCGAAGCCCTCGATCAGGATGAGCGCGACGACTTCGCGTTGCTCGTCGGGCAACCGCTCCATCGCAGCCATCACCCGCTGCAGTTCGAGCGATGCCTCGATGGCACCGCGCGGATCCTCTCCCAGCTGTTCCAACTCCTCTGCGGGAGTCTCGAACCTTTCCTTGCGCGAACGTGAGCGGACGGTGTCGATCCACAAGTTGCGCATGATCCGGAACAGCCAGCTGTCGAGCCGCGTACCAGGCTGCCATTGGGCCTTCGAGCGCAATGCCCGTTCGATCGCCGCTTGAGTCAGATCGTCCGCATCGCTGCCGTTTCGGCTTAGCGTGTGAGCGAAGCGCCGCAAGCGTGGGAGCATGGCTGCGAGTTCGTGCTCGAACGTCAGGGATCGGTTCATTCAACCTCATGCGGATGAAACGACGGCATTGGCTCGTTTCATCCACGAGCGATGATAAAGAGGTTCAGGAATGTCCAGCTTTGGCCGTTATGTTTTCAGCGCGGCGGTTACCGCCGCACTCATCACCGGCAGCGCCGGCGCGCAACTTCTGCCGGGCGTTGGACTGCCGCCGGTGTCGCTCCCGGCTCCGGTCGGCAACGTGCCGGTCGCTGGGCCGATGCTGCAGGACGTGCTCAGGCAGCCCGAGGCGCAGCAAGTCATTCGTCCGACGCTCGACGCGGTAGCGGGTTTGCCCGAAGGGATTGCCGAAGCGGGCACGGGAACGCTGCTCGATCTTCGCCGCCTTCGCCTTCAGGAACTGATCCGCAGCAATCGCAATCAGCTCGAGAGCGATGGCAACGGCCAGCCAGTGAGGCGCGGGGTGCTGGTTGCGGTTGAGCCCGATCCGTTGTCGCTGCAGTTTGCGGCCCGTGCCGGCTTTCGCGTGATCGCCGATGAGGTTGACCCGCTCCTCGGCCTGCGCAGCGTGCAGTTCGCCGTGCCGCGCAGAATGAGCGCCCGCGAGGGATTGAAGCGGCTGCGCATCGCCGCACCCCAACTCCAGGCCGATTACGACCACGTCTTTGAGCCCGCCGGCGGCGGACTGATGCCGCTCAACGCAACGCTCGCCTCGGTCGGCGGAGCCGGCGGTGAACGGATTGTCGGGATGATCGACGGCGGCGTCGCTTCTCATCCATCGCTGGCCGGGGCGTCGATCGAGCAGAACGGCTTTTCCGGGAGCCCCCAACCGACCGGTCACGGAACCGCTGTCGCGTCGCTGCTGGTCGGGAGCCAGGGACCTTTCCGCGGCGCCGCGGTCGGCGCGTCACTCTTTGTCGCCGACGTCTATGGCGGCAATCGCGCGGCGGGATCGGCGACCGCGATCGTAAGGGCGCTCGGCTGGCTGGCCGGACACCGCGCACAGGTAATCAACATCAGCCTCGTCGGGCCGCCGAACAAGCTCGTCGAGCGCGCCGTGCAGCTGGTTCAGCGGCGCGGCATTCAGCTCGTCGCCGCCGTCGGCAACGATGGCCCCGCGGCGCCGCCGCAATATCCGGCGTCCTACGCCGGCGTGATGGCCGTGACCGCCGTCGATGGTCGCGGCCGTGCGCTGGTTGAAGCCGGCAAAGCCACGCACCTCGACTTTGCCGCGCCCGGGGCGGACATGGCCGCGGCACTCCCCGACAAAGGCTATACCCGGGTACGCGGGACCAGCTTCGCCGCGCCGCTCGCCACCGCGCGCCTGCTGCTGGCCGGCTCCCCCGCCCGACTCGTCACCGAAGCTCGTCCGGGGCGCGGGCGGGTCGGTCGCGGGATTGTCTGTGGCGACTGCCGTATCGAGCCAAGAGCGGTGGGCGCGAAATAGCGTCGGGATGAAAATCCAAAGCGCTGTCGTTCTTGTCAGTGGAGGACGGGGCAAGTTCCGCCCGTCCCTCCTGACAAAGGAGGACAGTGATGAAAACATACATTCTGATTGCCGGGGCCGCGATGGTCCTTTCGGCCAGCCCAGGGGTGGCGGGCGGCGGCGGCCTGCTCGGCGGCGTCACCGGTAACCTCGGCGCAACGCTCGGCGGGACCGTGCAGAACACTCTCGGCGGCGTCACCGGCTCGGTTGGAAACGGCGGCGTCGGCAATTGCCTATGCGATACCGTGAATGGCGTTCTGAGCAATGCCGGCGGGCTCCCCAATAGTGTCGCTGGCCTCGCTTCCGGCGTCGGCAACGGCAACGGTCACAGCGTCGGTTTGGCCGGCGTTGTCACCAGCGCCACGAGCGTTGCCGGCTCGGTGACCAGGGGCGGCGGAAACGGCGACGCGCTGGCGCTTGCCGGCACGGTTGGCAACGCGACCAACGGCGCCTTTGCCGTGACGCGCGGCGATGGGGCCAATGCGAGCCGCCTGACCGGCACCGTGGCCAGCGTCACCAACGCGGCGCTAAGCGCCGGTGGAACCGGAGGCGCAGGTCACGGCATCAATGTCGCCGGTATGGCCAACAGCGCGACCAACGGCGCGCTCGCCGTGACCAGAGACGACCAGGCTAATGGTGGCGGCCTCAGCCTGGCGGGCACCCTCAGCGGCGCTGCCAATGGCGCGCTCGCCCTGACCAACGGCAGCCATTCGGCGCTGCTCCATGGCGCGGCGTCGGGTAATGGTTCGGCCAACGCCAAGGCCAGCCGCAAGGGGGCCAACGCCAACGGCAGTGGCTCGGCGTCAGCCAATGGCGCGACTGTCGGGCGGCCGGGCCTCGGCAATCTTCCCAGTGGCGTTCAATTCATCAATGGAGTCCCGTGCGGTCCCGACGGCACGCCGTTGACTGGTGCCGCGGCCAGCGCGGCGATGGCGGCGCTCACAGCGTCAGCCGCCAACGGCTCGAATAGTGGCGGTTCGGCTGGCAGCGGTCAGACCTCAAGCGGCACGCAGGGCAGCCGGGGCTCAGCCTCGTCGCGCGAACGGGGCGAACACGACCGCGCCGCGATCGGTCCGGGATCTCATGCCGGTCCCCAGGTCCGCTACCTGCAGCGGCACGATTAACCTAAGTTTGCGTCTAGGCCCGCCGTCTTTCCCCAGCCGGCGGCGGGCCTTTCATCACAGCTTTTCGGTCAGCTCCGGGACAATTTTGAACAGGTCGCCGACGAGGCCGATGTCGGCGACCTGGAAGATCGGCGCTTCCTCGTCCTTGTTGATGGCGACGATGGTCTTCGAATCCTTCATCCCCGCCAAGTGCTGGATAGCGCCGGAAATGCCGATTGCGACATAGACTTCGGGAGCGACGATCTTGCCTGTCTGGCCGACCTGGTAATCATTGGGCGCATAGCCGGCGTCGACCGCGGCGCGGCTCGCCCCGACCGCTGCGCCGAGTTTGTCGGCGAGCGGATCGAGCAAGGCATGAAACTGCTCAGATGAACCGAATGCGCGGCCGCCCGAGACGATGACCTTGGCGCTGGTCAGTTCGGGCCGCTCGGACTTCGACAGCTCGGCCGAAACGAAGCTCGAACTGCCCGAAGCGCCGCCGGCGTCGACCGCTTCGATCGTCCCCGAGCCGCCGCTTGCCGCGGCCTTCTCGAACGCCGTGCCGCGCACGGTGATGACCTTCTTGGCATCGCTCGACTTGACCGTGGCAATGGCGTTGCCGGCGTAGATTGGACGGGTGAACGTGTCCTCGCCCTCGACCGAGAGGATGTCGGTGATCTGCATCACGTCGAGCAGAGCCGCGACGCGCGGCGCGACATTCTTGCCGGTGGTCGTGGCCGGCGCGAGGAACGCGTCATGGCTGGCCATCAGCGCGGCGACAACCGGCGCGACATCCTCGGCCAGCTGATGCTCGAGGTGCGCGCTATCGGCGACGTGGACCTTGCCGACACCGGCGATCTTGGTCGCCGCATCGGCAATCCCGCCGACGCCCTTGCCGGCCACCAGCAGATGAACTTCGCCGAGCTGCGCGGCAGCCGTCACCGCGGCCAGCGTCGCATCCTTGACCGTCGACCCGTCATGTTCGACCAGTACCAACGTCTTCATTTGGCTACTCCCAGCGCCTTCAACTTGCCGACCAGTTCGTCGACCGACGCGACCTTTTCGCCGGCCTGGCGCTTGGGCGGTTCAACCACCTTCAAGGTTTCCAGCCGCCGCCCGATGTCGACCCCGAGCTCGGCGGGCGTCTTGGTCACCAGCGGCTTCGATTTGGCTTTCATGATGTTGGGCAGCGAAGCATAGCGCGGCTCATTTAAGCGCAGGTCGGTGGTGACGACCGCCGGCAGCGTCAGCTTGACCGTCTCGAGCCCGCCGTCGACTTCGCGCGTGACGGTCGCGCCATCGGCGATCTCGACCTTGCTGGCGAACGTCCCCTGGGGCCAGCCCTGCAGCGCGGCGAGCATCTGCCCGGTCGCATTATTGTCGTCGTCGATCGCCTGCTTGCCGAGCACGATCAGCTGCGGCTGCTCCTCGTCGGCAATCTTGGCCAGGATCTTGGCAACGCCGAGCGGTTCGACCTCGTCATCGGTCTGGACCAGGATCGCGCGGTCGGCGCCCATCGCCAGCGCGGTCCGCAAAGTCTCCTGCGCCTTGGCCGGCCCGATCGACACCGCGACGATCTCGATCGCAACGCCCTTCTCCTTGAGCCGGATCGCTTCCTCGACCGCGATCTCGTCGAACGGGTTCATGCTCATTTTGACGTTGGCGAGATCGACGCCCGTGCCATCCATCTTGACCCGCGGCTTGACGTTGAAATCGATCACGCGCTTGACCGCGACGAGTAGCTTCATCTGGGTTGCTCCTGAACTCTACGCCGCGACCGGGTTCTTCACTTCGGCCACGATCTTCTTGGCGGCGTCGCCAAGGTCATTGGCGGCGATGATCGGCAGGCCGCTGTTGGCGAGAATGTCCTTGCCCTGATGGACGTTGGTTCCTTCGAGCCGGACCACCAATGGCACGCTCAAATGGACCTCGCGCGCCGCGGCGACGATGCCCTCAGCGATGATGTCGCAGCGCATGATCCCGCCGAAGATGTTGACGAGGATGCCTTCGACCGCGGGGTCGCTGAGGATGATCTTGAATGCCGCGGTGACCTTTTCCTTGTTGGCGCCACCGCCGACATCGAGGAAATTGGCCGGCGCGCCGCCTTCGAGCTTGATGATGTCCATCGTCGCCATGGCGAGGCCGGCGCCGTTGACCATGCAGCCGATATTGCCGTCGAGCTTGATGTAGGCGAGGTCGTATTTCGACGCCTCGATCTCCATCGGGTCTTCTTCGGTCAGATCGCGCAACTCAGCGAGGTCGGGGTGGCGGAACTCTGCATTGTTGTCGAACCCGACCTTGGCGTCGAGCACCAGCAATTCACCCTTGTCGGTCACCGCGAGCGGATTGATCTCGATCTGCGAGGCGTCGGTGGCGACGAACGCGTCATAAAGTTTGGCAGTGACCTTGCCCGCCTGCTTGGCGAGGTCGCCGGTCAGGCCCAGCGCCGCCGCGACCGCGCGGCCGTGATGCGGCATCAGCCCCGTCGCCGGATCGATGGTCAGCGTTTCGATCTTTTCGGGCGCGTCATGGGCGACCGCCTCGATATCCATCCCGCCCTCGGTCGAGGCAACCAGCGCAATCCGCCCGCTCTCGCGGTCGACCAGCAGCGCCAGATAATATTCCTTGGCGATGTCGACCCCGTCGGTGACGTAGAGCCGCTGGACCTGCTTGCCGTGCGGCCCGGTCTGGATCGTCACCAACGTCTTGCCGAGCATCTCCGCAGCATGCTCACGGACCTCGTCGATCGACCGGGCGAGGCGCACCCCGCCCTTGGCGTCGGGCCCGAGTTCCTTGAACTTGCCCTTGCCGCGACCGCCGGCGTGGATCTGCGCCTTGACGACCCATAGCGGCCCCGGGAGCTTCTCTGCCGCCGCCACCGCTTCCTCGACGCTCAGCGCGGCATAACCGGCGGGGACCGGTACCCCATATTTCGCGAGCAGTTCTTTGGCTTGATATTCGTGGATGTTCATGGCGGCGGGCCTTAATCAAACCCTCGCCGCGATGCAAAGCCACGACCGCCCTCCGCGCAAGATCATCCATGTCGACATGGACGCTTTCTACGCGTCGGTGGAGCAGCGCGACGACCCGGCACTGCGCGGCAAGCCGGTCGCGGTCGGCGGCGGCCACCGTGGGGTGGTCACCGCGGCGAGCTACGAAGCACGCAAATATGGCGTACGCTCGGCCATGCCAGCGGTCACCGCGCGGCGCCGTTGCCCCGAACTGATTTTCGTCAAGCCGCACTTCGACGTCTATCGCGCCGTCTCGCACCAGATCCGCGCGATCTTCGGCGACTACACTGACCTGGTCGAGCCACTGAGCCTCGACGAAGCCTACCTCGACGTAACCGAAGACCGGCTCGGGCTCGGCAGCGCGCGGGCGGTCGCCGAGGGCATCCGCCGCCGGATTCGCGCGGAAACCGGCCTCACCGCCTCGGCCGGGGTCAGTTACTGCAAGTTCATCGCCAAGCTCGCCTCCGATCATCGCAAGCCCGACGGCTTGTGCGTGATCACCCCCGAGAAGGGACCCGACTTTGTCGCCTCGCTGCCGGTCGCGCGCTTTCACGGCGTCGGC
>Ga0163163_10000140_pt1 | contig 74966 bp, 87 predicted proteins | sample S65metaG_FD_119766 | JGI IMG/M metagenome (GOLD analysis project Ga0163163, IMG submission 119766) | Switchgrass rhizosphere microbial communities from Kellogg Biological Station, Michigan, USA - S6-5 metaG | ecosystem: Host-associated > Plants > Roots > Rhizosphere > Soil | place: USA...
AATCGGGCAGAAATCCCTTACAAAGCCTCGTTTATCCTGGCTGAAAACAGTTTCGAAAGGGTTCTTGATTCGTTGCCGCTGCGAACCGGGGACGGTTCGCGGTCCGCCCGGAGCGCGAGCCGTCCTCGGCTCGCAGCGCGTAGCTACATTCAATCGGGCAGAAATCCCTTACAAAGCCTCGTTTATCCTGGCTGAAAACAGTTTCGAAAGAGTTCTCTTGATTCGGTGCTGCTGCGAACCGGGGACGGTTCGCGCTCCGTGCCCTCGATCCGAGGAACTTGACCGCAAGTCCTAAACGCTTTAGCCTCAAGGATGGCAAACACCACAAGGAAAAGAACGAAGCGCGCGGCGCTGATGCTTGGCCTGGGACTTGACGGAGATGGCCATAAACGTTTGACCACCGGCCCAAACTTCGTTCTGGCAGGCGGCACGCAGCAAACCCACGAGATCATGACCGAAAAGGTGATAAAGATTAATGAGAAGCTTGCTGCCGCTGGCAAACGCCTTGATGAGGTAAGCCACGAACAGTTTCGTGATATTGCTCATTCCGTAGGGCTTTCTGGGCCTGATTCCAAATAGTCGTTGGCCCGTCCGGCTTTCTTGACGGACGGGAGCCGCCCGGTTACCGTTAACAGGCAACGGTATAATATAAAGTAATGCAAATGGAACAGCATCCGTACTTATTAATTCTTGTTCTGCTGATTGGCGCAATCGTTTTTGCGTTGATCCCACTGGTCCTGGCCAGATTATGGGCTCTGAGGTTCTCGCCCCGTAAACCGGGCCTGGATAAGAACTCTATTTATGAATGTGGTTTGGAATCCAAGGGCGACGCCTGGATCCACTTTCGTTCTGAATACTATCTTTATGCCATCATTTTTTTGATTTTTGATGTCGAAACGATTTTCCTGCTCCCATTTGCCGTTGCCTTCACCCACTTGAGCGCAGGCGCCTTCATCGCGATGCTGGTATTTTTGTTATTGCTGGTCGAGGGCTTAGTGTGGGCCTGGCAGAAAGGAGTCCTGGTATGGAGATGAAATTCAGGACCACCTCGACGATAATAAATTGGATCTGGAGTGAATGATTGACCCAGGTTTAAAAAGCGAGTTGCGCAAGCAAGGTGTTTTTACCACCAGTTTTGAAGAGCTGTACAACTGGGGCCGGAAGAACTCTATTTGGCCGTTGGGCTTTGGGCTGGCTTGTTGTGCGATCGAGATGATCGCCACGTCGATGGCCCGGTGGGATTTGGCCAGGTTTGGCGCCGAAGTATTTCGACCCTCGCCCCGTCAGGCCGATTTAATGATCGTTGCCGGCACTGTGACCAAAAAAATGGCGCCTCAGGTTGTCCGCTTGTACAATCAAATGCCCGAGCCTAAGTACGTAATTGCCATGGGGGCATGCGCCATTTCCGGTGGGCCATTCAAACAAGGTTACAATGTCCTGAAAGGAATTGACCGCTATATACCTGTAGAAGTCCATATCCCTGGCTGTCCGCCGCGTCCAGAGGCGTTATTGCATGCTTTTATGACATTACAGGAGAAAATTGACGCGCAAGCTTTGACCGGTCCAGAACGTCCACGTCATTTGGTAGCAGAAAAGCCAAGCGAATTTCCTGTCCCCCAATACGGTGAGAACGACCTGGTTCCACCCAGCAATCCGGCAGTATGGCGTCCGCCTCCACTTGCGAAAGTGAGCTAAAGCGCTGTTCCGTTAAATCGAATCGTAGATGGAATCTGCAGAACAACTTAAAGCTCGCATTGAAGCTGCCAAACCTGGAATTCGTTTGGAATTGCTTCTCAATGGCAGCTCTTCGGCCCAGCATTCCTTGCTGCTCCAGAAGGAAAATGCATTGGCAGTCGCTCAATTCCTGCGAGATGATCCGGCCTTACGATTCGATTATGCTTCGAATGTGACAGGTGTGGATTGGCCCGATACTGTTTCGAAGAAGGTCATCAAAGTGAAGCAGGTTGTCGACGGCGCGGAAAAGGAAGTGGATCAAACCGTTGAGGAAAAAAAGCCCGGTTATCTCGAGGCCGTCTATCACTTATATTCGATGGCGCTCAAACATGGTCCTGTCATTATCCGGATGCGCACGGGAAATCGGACCGACAACACCCAGGTTCCTTCTCTGACGCCTGTCTGGCGTGGTTGCGAATTCCAGGAGCGTGAGATTTTTGATCTTTATGGCATCATTTTTCAGGGACATCCGGATTTGCGCCGCATTTTAATGTGGGATGGGTTCAAATACTTTCCAATGAGGAAAGACTACGTCGAACCGGACGATTACGAATACGAGCCCACCGCCCACGATGAGGTGCTTGAAAAAGCCAAACAGCATAATGCACAGGAGGCCAGCGCCCGATGAATGTAGAACTGGACACGCCTCCACCTTCCAAAACGTTCGAGCTCGTGCCCAATCAGGCCAGTTCCGGCGAGTTGCCGGGCGACCTGTTGGAAGTTTCGATGGGGCCGCAGCATCCTTCCACGCACGGAGTTTTCCGGATGGACGTGGTGCTGGACGGTGAGCGCGTGGTGAAGCTAAAGCCTGTGTTTGGTTATCTGCACCGTAATCACGAGAAGATTGCAGAGAATACGACGTACCTCGGTTCGATGCCTTATACTGATCGGCTGGATTACTTTTGTTCCCTGACCAACAATTGGGCTTACGCGTTAACCGTGGAAAAGCTGGCCGGATTGCAGGTGCCCGAGCGCGCGGAATACATACGTGTCATCACCGCCGAACTGACCCGGTTGCAAAATCACACCTGCCTCGCGGGATTCCTGCTCCAGGACATGGGCGCTTCCGGCACACCGTTGATGTATGCATTCCGCGAACGCGAAAAAATTCTCGATCTGTTTGAATCGCTGACAGGCGCCCGGATGATGTGCAATTACATGCGCTTTGGAGGGTGCCGATGCGATTTACCGCCCGGTTGGCTCGAGCAGGCTAAGGAAGTCGTCGAGAATTTTCCCCAGTTCCTCGACGAGTTCGAAGCATTGCTGAATGATAATGAGGTGCTCATGAGCCGAACGCAGGGGGTCGGAGCTCTCCCCAAAGCTCTGGCTGTTAATGCCGGCATCACGGGACCCATGCTTCGAGCGACAGGGGTGAACTATGATATTCGGAAGGTGGACAGCTACGGTATCTACAATAGGTTCTCGTTCCGAGTTCCTCTGGGAGAGCATGGGGACGTGTACGATCGGTATATGGTTCGCGTACTCGAAATGCGTGAATCGCTAGGAATATTACAGGCGGCTCTGCGCGATATTCCAAGAGGGCCTATTATCGATCCAAAAGCCAAACTTCGCGGATTCAGGCCGAAAGTTGGCGAGGCGTATGGAAGAATTGAGGCTCCCAAAGGTGAACTGGGATTCTATTTGATTAGTGATGGCTCACCCAATCCCTATCGTTACCGGGTGCGGCCCCCGAGCCTAATCAATCTTACCGTTTTGGAAGACATGTGCCTGGGCCATCTTGTGGGAGATGTCGTGGTGATCCTTGGCAGTGTGGATATTGTCCTCGGCGAGGTGGACCGATAACCCAACCATGCGCCATGAAGACACCTCATTTTTAAGATCAATATGTTAGGCAAGGGCATCATAAAAGGAATGGCAGAGACGGCCCGGAACTTCGTTGGAAGTTACGTCAGCGAAGACCGTCTTACGACCGTTCAATATCCGGAAGAGCGATTGCCACAGAAAGAAGCAGCACGAAATTTTCCGTTTTTGGTCTATGACGGAACCGAAGCCGAGGCGGGGCTGAGGTGTGTCGCCTGCCAGATTTGCGAGAAGGAATGTCCCCCTCAGTGTATCTACATTACAAAAAGCAAAGACCGAAAGCCCGATCACGCAGGGAAGCCTCAGTTTTATCCTGCGATCTTCGACATCGATATTTCGGTTTGCATGAGCTGCCAGATTTGCGTCGAGGTCTGCCCCTTTGATGCGATCAAAATGGACACGGAATTTGAGTTAAGCACGACAGACCGGTTTGGTGGATTACTGCAACACAAAGGCGATCTTTCCAGGTCGAACACCTATTTCCAGAAGCTGCATCCCACCGATGCCGCGGAAGCAGATGCGCGGCTCGCAGCCGAAAGAGCCAAGGCCGAAGCCAAAGCAAAAGCCGACGCGGAGGCAAAAGCAAAAGCTGCAGCCGCCGCCAAACCCGCCGCACCTGCTCCTCAACCAGCGCCCGTTGAACCAGCAGTAGCCAAGTGATGGACCAACTGCCCATCACGTTGAAAACCTGGCTGGTCAGCTTCGCTCCGGAAGCATATCGGGAGCTGGTTTCGGCCATCATCTCAACGGCCGCGATCATCGGCGTCTTTGCTTCGTTATTTGCGCTAACCACAGTACTCGAAAGGAAAGGCCTTGGCCGAATTCAAAATCGTTTTGGACCAAACCGGGTAGGCCCCTTTGGTTTTCTTCAACCAGTAGCGGATGGAATCAAAGCTTTGATCAAGGAGGACATTGTGCCCCGCGCCGCGGACAGCGTGGTTCATTTTCTTGCCCCACTGGTCTTGGTAGCCCCGGTTTTTCTGGCATTAGCGGTCATTCCCATGGGCCGAAATCTCGTTGCAATTGATTTAGACTCAGGGGTGTTATTCTTCTTTGCAGTTGGAGCGGCGACTGAACTTTCAGTTTTCATGGCGGGATGGTCCAGCCGCAACAAATATTCATTACTGGGCGCGATGCGCGCCATTGCCCAGATGATTAGTTACGAGGTGCCGCTCATACTTTCATCCGTCAGCGTTATCATGATTGCCGGATCGCTTTCCACCGTTGCCATTGTGGATTCGCAAGCTGGAGGGTTGGCGAATTGGTTCGTATTCACGCCTTGGGGGCTGGCCGGTTTTATTCTTTTCATGATAGCCGCAGCAGCGGAATCCAACCGTTCGCCGTTCGACCTTCCGGAAGGGGAGTCAGAAATCATTGCCGGTTATTATATCGAATACTCCGGTTTCAAGTTCGCGCTCTTTTTTCTCGGCGAATATATAGGGATGTTTGCTGTCAGTGGCATGGCTATTACTCTTTTTCTGGGAGGCTGGCATGCGCCGTTTGGATTTTTGGAATGGGTTCCATCCTACTTTTGGTTCTTTGGAAAACTTCTGATTCTGATTGCTGGCTTCATTTGGGTTCGCGGCACTCTGCCCAGGCTGCGAATGGATCAACTCATGAATTTCGCCTGGAAATTCATGCTGCCGATGGCCCTGGTGAATCTGGTCGCGGCCGGGCTCTGGCATCTGCTTGGCACGGGAGTTTCCCGTTGGCTGATCTGCTCGCTAGTCGTGGTCGGTCCCTACATACTTCTTGGGCGGACGTTGTTTCACTCAAACAATGTTGGAAAAAGAATCTATCGATATGCGGAATAAAGTTTCGTTTCTGCTTGAGACCAGGCTGAAGGTCTGCGCTAAAGCATGATCTCGCTCCCTGTTTTCATCATTCTAGGCTTGTTCACTGTGGCCGGCGCAATCGCAGCGTTGAGTCTCCGAAATCTAATTCACTGTGCGCTGGCGCTTACCGTTGCTTTAGGAGGTCTCGCGGCCCTTTATTTGCAGCTAGGGTCGCAGTTTGTTGGCTTTGCTCAAATCCTGGTTTATATCGGGGCGGTCGCAATTCTGATTGTCTTCGCCATCTTATTGACACGTGGCAGCGAAGCGTCTGAGAAGTCCATTTTATCAGCCTCATGGCCAAGTGGGATCGCCGTGGCCATAGCCGTTTTTGTCGTTCTTGGCGGAACCATCTTGCGTAGCTCGATTACGCATCAAAGTTTGCCGGAGCCAACAGACGTTCCGGTTCAGCATTTAGGCGAACAATTAATGACGAAATACTTGTTGCCGCTGGAAGTGATCGGCCTGCTGCTCACTGCTGCGTTAATTGGGGCGGTGATCATCGCAATGCAAGAAAAGGAGACCAAATGAAAGGGCTCCCTCGACAGCACCACCGGAGTGCGCCCGTCCTCGGGCGCAGCAACGTACCCCCATGCATGGTTGCCGAATTGTTCCAAACCGCCGTCCGCCCCTCGCCTGGCTGCGTCCGGAGCGCGGTCGTCCTCGACCGCAGCAACGTCCGAACCGGCTTGTTTCCTCGAATTTCACCAATTCATTCCGATCGATCTTTCCTCCTTTTCATCGATTGTGGATTTGGGCAACACGCCCTAAATCGCTGGGCTATTGTCGACCGTCCCTGTGGGACTGGGACAGCGCACGTCGCTTCAAATCGTAGTAGCATTGCCCGAGGACGGGCGCACTCCGACAGCCACTCTCTTGGCGGTGGTAGTGCCGAGATGCACTGGAGGCACAGTCCATGACGACACTTCAAGGTTATCTCCTGCTCAGTTCGTTGCTCTTTGCCATTGGGCTGGCGGGCGCGCTCGTGCGTAAAAACGCGATCCTCGTGCTCATAGGCATCGAACTGATGCTCAATGCGGCCAATCTCAACTTCATCGCTTTCTGGCGCTACAGCAAGAATCCCGACGCGTTAGTGGGAGTGTTGTTTGTCATGTTTTCGATTGGTATTGCGGCAGCCGAAGCGGCGGTTGGCCTGGCGTTGATCATTTCTATTTACCGGCATTACAGGACCACCAACGTGGACGAAATCAACTCGATGAAAGGATAGAATGAGTTGGATTGTTCCCAATCTCTGGCTGATTCCCGCACTGCCACTTCTGGCTGCGGCGGTGAGCGCCCTCGCGCCGCAACGCTATCGGAAACTGGCCGCTTCGTTGGCAATCGGGTCGATGGCTTGTGCCCTGGTGCTCTCCTGTATCGCGTTTGCCCAGGCATTGAATCATCCCGGCTCGGGGAAAATCTCGCCGCAGGTGTTTAACTTTCGTTGGTTTGAATTCGGTGACACCTGGCTAAAGCTGGGTTGGGTTCTCGATCCTCTCACAGCAGTGATGCTGATGATGGTGTGTTTTGTGGGGCTTCTGATTTTCATTTATAGCGTGGGTTATATGGCCCATGATGAAAACTTCACGCGCTTCTTTTGCTTCCTGGCGTTGTTTGCCGCGGCCATGCTCGGAGTGGTCATTGCCAATAATCTGCTCCTGCTATTCATGTGCTGGGAGTTAGTGGGATTGACCTCCTATTTGCTGATCGGATTTTGGTATCACAAACCGGAGGCGGCAGCCGCGGCCAAAAAAGCTTTTATCACCACTCGCATCGGCGATTTGGCGTTTCTGCTTGGGATGGTTTGGCTTTTTTCGCAAACGGGAACACTTTTGTTCTACGACAATGGCAAAGGATGTATCGAACAGGACGCGCTTGGAAAGTTGATCGCCCAAACCACTGCTGCTGGCATGGCTGTCTCGACAGGAATCGCGCTTCTCATCTTTTGCGGGGCGATTGGCAAGTCGGGACAGGTGCCGTTGCATGTGTGGTTGCCCGACGCCATGGAGGGCCCGACGCCCGTGAGCGCGTTGATTCACGCGGCCACCATGGTCGCGGCTGGAGTATTTTTGGTTGCTCGAGTTTATCCACTGATGGCCGCGCATCCCACCGGCGCCGGAGAGGTTAGTTCTGCCCTGCAAGTCGTCACATGGATCGGGACCATTACAGCGGTTTTTGCCGCAAGCATCGCAGTGGCGCAAACCGACATAAAACGCATCCTCGCTTATTCAACGGTTTCACAGTTGGGTTTCATGATGATTGGGCTGGGAGTGGGCGGCGTAGCAGTTGGAATGTTTCATCTGATCACTCACGCATTTTTTAAAGCGCTGCTTTTTATGGGCGCCGGTTCCGTCATTCATGGCTGCCACGAAGAACAGGACATTCGCCGCATGGGCGGGCTGAGCAAGTTTATGCCCGTAACATTCGCCACTTATGCAATCGGTATGCTGGCACTCAGTGGATTTCCCCTCTTCTTTTCCGGCTTCTGGAGCAAAGATGCAATTCTGCACGAGACACATCACTGGACGATTTCTCAATGGCCATTTTATCTGGGCCTTTTTGCCGCTTTTCTCACTGCCTTTTACATGACGAGACAGGTGTTTTATGTGTTTTTTGGAACCTACCGTTTGCCATCAGGAAAACAGCAAACGAGCGGGCACGCGGGTAACTCGGGGGAGCATCACGAGGTGACTTCCTCCACAACGCCGCATGAAAGTCCGTCTGTCATGACGGTTCCCCTCATTATCCTGGCAGTCTTCTCCATCCTGCTCGGTTTTTTCGGCACTCCTGCATGGCCCTGGTTTCAGGATTTTCTAATCGGGCATACCGCTCATGCTGAAATCGGAAAGCTGCTCGAGAGCGAGGTTTTACGGATTCTTTTGCTATCGAGCGCCATTGCTGTGATCGGTTTGGGCACGGGTTGGTGGCTTTATGGTCGCAGACCGGTTTCTTCAGCAGAGGAGCTTGATGTTCTGGAGCGGTTCCGGCCCGATCTGTTTACTCTCCTGCGCCGAAAATATTTTGTGGATGAAATTTATGAGTATTCCATCGTGCGGCTTAATGCGTGGTGGGCCCGGGCTTGCGACTGGTTCGATAACGTGGTTTGGAACGGCGCAGTCCAACTCGTGTCGTACCTGGTTCTTGGATTATCGTGGCTCAATCAATTCCTGGATGAATACGTCGTGAATGGTCTCTTCGACGAAAGTTGCCGCCGCATCGCCGGTAGTGGAGGATTAATTTCACGCCTCCAGAACGGTAGAATCCAGAGCTATCTGCGTTTTATCGGGATCGCGCTTACCGTTCTGGTGCTACTCCTGATTTGGGGGTGCCGAGGGTCATGAACGATTTTCCGCTCATTACAGTTCTGACTTTTTTGCCTCTCGTTGGCGGTCTGATTATTATTGGCCTGGGGCCGGAGAGAAAAAATACCGCGCGTTTTTTATCGCTCGGCTTTGCTTTTGTGGCGCTGGCCCTGGCTTTGTCGCTTTGGGCGCAGTTCAAACCTTCGTCAGGACAATTGCAGTTTGAAAAGCAACATGAGTGGATTCCGAGTTTGGCGGTTCAGTACCACGTAGGTGTCGATGGTCTTGGCCTGCTGATGGTACTGCTCTCGGCGGTCGTTGTTCCGATGTCGATGCTGGCATCGTGGAGAATGCAGGAGCGGGTGCCCTTGTACTACGCCTTAATCCTTTTTCTGCAGACCGGCTTATTCGGCACCTTCACCGCGCTAAACTTTTTTCACTGGTTCCTTTATTGGGAGCTAAGCCTGATCCCGGCGTTTTTCCTTGTGAAACTTTGGGGTGGCCCATTGCGCACCCTGGCCGCCACGCAATTTTTCATTTACACGATGGTGGGCAGCGTGGCCTTGCTACTGGCGTTTGTTGCCATTTACCTTTCGACCGGGAAATTTGATTTTATCGAGTTGGCCGAAATGGGAAGGAACGGCACGCTCGCTTCAGCGCTTTCCGTTAAGCTGGGTTGGTTTCATTTGAGTACGACGCAATTGGCAGGGGTAATTTTTGCAGGTGTCTTCCTCGGATTTGCGGTAAAGGTCCCCTTGATTCCCTTTCATACCTGGTTACCGGTGGCCTATGCGGAAGCCCCCACAGGCACAACGATGCTTCTGACCGGCGTGATGTCGAAAATGGGTGTCTATGGTTTCTTGCGCATTCTTCTGCCAATTTTTCCGGAGCAAATGCGCGGAATGTCCACGCTCCTCCTGTGGTTGGCGGTGCTTACGATCATCTGTTCCGCGGGCGCCGCTTTTGCGCAACGCGATCTCAAGAGGATGCTTGCTTATTCTTCGATCAACCACTTGGGCTATTGCCTGCTAGGTATTTTTGCTCTGATCCACCTGAACAATAACCCGAGCTCATCGCAGCTCGAAAGGGCTGCCGCTATCAATGGCGTGTTTCTGCAAATGTTTAATCATGGGCTGACCGCGGCGACTCTCTTCTGGTTTGTCGGATTTTTGGAACAAAGATCCGGAGGTCTGCGGGGGCTCAATGATTTTGGTGGTTTGCGGAAGAGAACCCCTGTTTTCTGTGGCCTGATGGGTATAGCGCTCTTCTCGTCACTTGGTTTGCCAGGTCTGAATGGCTTTATTGGCGAATTTCTTATTTTTAAGGGCGCATATCCGCTGGCCACCTGGGCGACTGCTTTGTCCGTGATTGGTCTGCTGGTGACGGCCATCTTTATTCTGACAATTCTGCAACGTGTTTTTAATGGCCCCTTCAATGAGAAATGGTCCAAACTTCCCGACCTGACCTGGACCGAAAGAGCGGCGGTTGTGCCGGCGATTGGATTGATGTTTGTTCTGGGCCTTTACCCGCAACTGTTCCTGGGCACCATCAACAGCACGGCGGTGCAAATGGTTAAACAGCTTACGCCTTAAACGACTATGGATGCAAAAACCTTCGAAGATCTGGCAATACAATATTGGGTATCTGTTACAAGCGATAGCATTACGGGCCACTCCTAATGCTCGCCTGGACAATTTACAGTTCCTTTCTCGGGGCAGCCGCGTTGCTGCTGGTGCCAAGGCGTAACGTAGCCGCGGCACGTTTATTGGCCATGCTCGCAGCCGTGGCCGGGTTTTGCTTTGCCCTGGCGGGCGCTTTCGAAATTCAACGCGGTCAGGTTACCACGATTGCCAAACACTCATGGATTCCTTCCCTTGGAATCAATTATTACCTGGCTGCGGATGGCATTAGTGTAACGCTGGTTCTGCTGACTGGACTGGCGGCGATCGCGGGAATTCTTTTTTCCTGGAACATCATCCATCGCACGAACGAATTCTTTGCGCTTTATCTCGCGCTTATCGGCGGGGTTTACGGTGTGTTCCTCAGCTTCGACTTGTTCTTACTCTTCGTCTTTTATGAAATCGCGATCATACCAAAATATTTCATAATCGCGATTTGGGGATCGACCCGCCGCGAGTATGGAGCGATGAAACTGGCGCTCTATTCCTTTGTCGGCAGCGCGATGGTGCTCATCGGGCTGATCGGCGCCTACGTTCTTGCAGGTTCAAAAACCATGAGCCTGCTCGAGTTGGCGAAATTTCAGTATCCACTCAGTTTTCAGATGTGGGCTTTCCCTCTGGTATTCATTGGTTTTGGGATTTTGGCGGGGTTATGGCCATTTCACACGTGGGCGCCGACCGGGCATGTCGCCGCGCCGACGGCCGCTTCCATGTTGCTGGCGGGCGTGGTGATGAAGCTTGGCGCTTACGGGTGTCTACGGGTTGCCATGACATTATTTCCGCAAGGCCTGGAGCCCTGGTCGATCGATCGATATACGCCTGATATCTTTGCTTCGCTTTCCCACCACTCGCTGTTGCAAAACATTCAATGGGGGTTGCACCTGGCGAGCTTTGATTCCTGGCGCGACTTCTTCAGTGTGCTGGCTGTAATCGGAATTGTTTACGGCGCGACCGTGGCGTTGGTGCAGAAGGACTTCAAATTTGTTATCGGTTACTCGAGTGTCAGCCACATGGGCTTTGTCCTGCTTGGGCTAATGACGCTCAACCTGACTGGTTTGAATGGCGCTGTGCTTCAGATGTTTTCACATGGCATCATTGCCGGCCTGTTGTTTGCCGTGGTCGGGCGGATGGTTTACGATCGCACTCACACCCGGGAATTGACGGAACTTCAAAATCTCAATCTTGTTCGAGCCATCCCATTTGCTGCCATTACGTTTACCATTGCGAGCGTCGCTTCCATGGGGTTGCCCGGTTTTAGCGGTTTTGTCGCCGAGCTTCAAGTGCTGGTGGGCGCCTGGCACGTATCCTCTAATTTGGCGGTGGTGGCCGGTTTAGGGATTTTGATTGGGATTGCCTACACGTTGCGCGTATTGCAACGAGCATTTTTCTACGAGCATACTTCCGAGCCAGTGGCCACCCTGGCTAATGGGGGGAACCACTCGAAGCTCGAACCAATCACAGTGCCTGAACGTATCGGCGCAGTCATGTTGATAGGCGCATCCCTGGTGATAGGCCTCTATCCACGGCTGTTGCTGGATCTCATAGCGCCCAGTTTTGATTCTCCTTTATTCGAAGGGTTAAGAAGGGTGGGTGGGATGTGAACTATCTCGAACTGCTCAAACTTGCCGCCCCGGAGACACTGGTTGTTCTGGCCGCATTAACCGTTTTGGTAGCCGACCTGATATCGCTGCGCGAGCTCGAACTGCGCTTCCGCCTGGTAATTACGGCTCTGATCTCCTGCGTCGGTTGCGCACTGGCTATCGCCTGGATGTTGGTTCTGCCCGAGCACGCCAATATTCATGGCATGTTGGTGGTCGACCCGTTGACCCAACTGGTCAAAGTTGGCGTCCTGGTCATGGCCATCCTTACCATTCTGATTTCAATTGAAACTGATTTTACCACTCATGTTGGCGAATACTTTGCCCTGATTCTACTCGCCGCGGTGGGAATGATGTTCCTGGTCAGTTCAGAAGATATTTTGATGATTTTTATCTCCCTGGAATTAACCAGCTTATCACTCTATATCCTGACGGCTTTCAACAAGCGCAACATCAAATCGGCGGAAGCTGCTTTGAAATATTTTTTGTTCGGCGGCATGTCCGCGGGTTTTACGCTCTTCGGTTTGAGTTTGCTCTATGGGATTTCCGGTTCAACCAACCTGGCAGAAATAGCCCGAGTTGCGGGGGAAAAAGTTATTCAGGTCACGAAAGATAACGGTGGCGTGCTCCACACGACTATGGATCCGCTCTTACTGGTGGCCATCGTCATGACCGTCATTGGTTTCGGATTCAAGATCGCCGCGGTCCCATTTCATCTTTGGGCGCCAGATGCCTATGAGGGAGCGCCGACCCCCAGCGCCGCATTCATCGCCTCGGGTTCAAAGGCAGCGAGCTTTTTTATCTTCGCCAAAGTGATGATGATTGGTTTTGCGGGTGCCGAGGGCAGCGGCGCATGGCGAAGCTATGCCCCGGGATGGATCCCGGTTTTGGCAATCATTGCCGCAGTGTCGATGGTGCTGGGTAACGTGGCGGCCATCGTTCAAAGTAATGTGCGACGGTTGCTCGCTTACTCTGCGATAGCACACGCGGGTTATATGCTCCTGGCCATCCTCGGACACAACGGCCCGAGTTTGGCGTCGCTTGTTTATTATGTGGTCACCTATGGGTTGACCACCGTTGGCGCTTTCGGAGTCGTATCGATCGTTCAGCAACAGAGTGGTGGCGAGCGCCTTTCCGATTTCGCCGGATTAAGCCAGCGCGCGCCTGTTCTTTCGTTCTGTATGCTGGTTTTTATGCTTTCCCTGGCCGGCATTCCACCGTTAGCCGGTTTCTTCGGAAAGTTCTACATCTTCGCCGCCGTTTTGGGAGGTGGAGAAAAGAACCTGGGACTGGTCTGGCTGGTGTTCATCGCTCTCGGGATGAGCGCGGTTTCCCTCTATTACTATCTCCAGGTGCTGAAACAGATTTATGTGAGTGACGCGCCGGCAAACCAGACAAGCAAGCCCGGCTTTATCCTCAGCCAGGCCATCCTGGCCGTAATTGCCCTGGCAGTGCTGGTACTGGGATGCGCCCCGAATCTCCTGATCGGGCCTTTAGCAAGTGCGCTCAAGCTTGCGGGTTTATAGCTGCTTTCGTTCAGGGAGATTGAAGGGGATGCTTCAAATTCGCGTTCGGCGCGACTCCTTTGCTTATCCACACGACCATGAAATATTCCCTCTTTCTCTGCGTTCTTGGCGTCTCTGCGGTTTGTCTGAGCTCCCGATTTAGCGCCGCAAAGCCGCAACCAAAATGGGGCGCCAGACAAACCGCAGAGGCGCGAAGCGCGAAGAACGCAGAGAGGACAAATCGACTCCAGCCAAAAAATTTTATTGAAAATGCGTGATCTTCGACACAATTGCACGGCGAAGGAACGCGGAGAAAACACGCCGGAAATGCGGCGTTTTTTGAGATAGCACTGCAGACACTCCAAGACGCTAGAAGAGTGGGCGCGACTCCTTTACCTATCCACACGACTATGAAATATCCCCTCTTTCTCTGCGTTCTTGGCGTCTCTGCGGTTTGTCTGAGCTCCCGATTTAGCGCCGCAAAGCCGCAACCAAAATGGGGCGCCAGACAAACCGCAGAGGCGCGAAGAACGCAGAGAGGATAAATCGACTCCAGCCAAAAAATTTTACTGAAAATGCGTGATCTTCGACACAATTGCACGGCGAAGGAACGCGGAGAAAACACGCCGGAAATGCGGCGTTTTTTGAGATAGCACTGCAGACACTCCAAGACGCTAGAAGAGTCGGCGCGACTCCTTTGCCTATCCACACGACTATGAAATATCCCCTCTTTCTCTGCGTTCTTGGCGTCTCTGCGGTTTGTCGGATCTCCCGTTTGGTTGTGGCTCTGGTGGGTGCCCGAAGAAAATTCGGATGGATTCAGCGCAGCCAGCCGCAACCAAAACGCGGGGCGCCAGACAAACCGCAGAGGCGCGAAGAACGCAGAGAGGACAAATCGACTCCAGCTAGCTGCGTCAGAATTTTCTCTGCTTGCTTCGCAGTTCATTATCGAAGAGCCCGCATTTTTAGCAATTTTTTGGCTGGGAATGGTTTGTCTGCGGCCCCGTTTTGGTTGCGGCTTTGCCGCGCGTGCAGTACACGCTCTGGATGCCCGCACTCAGCCCGCTGTGGTGCAAGCCTTCACGCCAGTTGGCGAAGATAATCTGGGCGTGGTGGGAAAAGGCGTGCTGGAGGATGCAGCAGACGCACTGGCTTGGTTCATGACTTAGCGGTTACCACTTGCGCCTGAACCGCGCAAACACTAAGTCGCAGAATGTTCGCGAGGCCACCATACTCACTGACGGAGGCCGTAAATTCCATAATTGTGCTTAAATTTAAATAATCCCACGTTGACAAACTCCATACACCCATCAAGTTTCCTGCATGAAGAAGTTCCCCTTGGCCGATTTCATTATTTCACGGGGGACTTCAGGCCAAACATACTGTTAGAACTATGAAGGCTCGAACCATGAACGCTCCTGCAAGGTTCAGCCTCGCCGTCGCTCCGCTGCTTTGCTGTCTGCTCGCCTGCATCGCGAACGCACCGGCTGCGGAGACGGGAACAAAACCGCCGAGCTGCGTGCACCTGCTGCGCGGAGGGCAGAAGTATTCGCTCTCTTACTTCGGCCTGAAGTGCATGCATGAGGGTTACGCCCCGCTCCCAGAGGAGCATTACGACGCACTGGCATCCTGGGCGTGCAATGCGTCGCACGCGAGAATCCTGTCGCAGATTGATCGCTACAGAATGCTCGCGCGGCTCTCCACATTGGACACGCGCGGGGAGAAAGGATTTGCACGCGGACCCTGCAATTTTGGACCCTGGGCAGACTACAAATGGGCTGACCACGCGGCGCATGCCTTTTACGCTGTCAGTGACTGCGTGGGGGAGACGCCTCTAGTTAACGATTCCCTCGTCAAACCTCTTGTGAGGTCGAGTCTAGCGCGGAAGGATCGTGATTCGATTCTGGAGTTCAAGGAATCGAACAAACTATCAAACACCAAGAGGTCGCGTTTGGTGCGTGTCTTCTCGGACGCGGAGAACAGACTTTCTGAGGAAAAATTGCTACTGGCGGTTCCGCGAACCCTTGACGAGGCGGCCAAGGAGAAACCAAAGTACGAGAGTGCCAGAAGGAAGACTTTTGAGCAGTTTAGCCTGGTCCGTGACTGAGCTGAGACCATTGAGCTTCGATGTTCTAACTAGCGGCCCGGAGCGGACGCGGGATGGCGCGTCGTGTTTGCATTTGCAAGTCCTGCCCCGCGCCGCTCAGGCCAGGCGTTAGCTGTAATTCGGCATGAGTAAACTTGTCGAGATACTGCAGCACATCCAGAAGCGGCCGGGTATGTATTTTGGCGGCGGCGACCGGTCTCGCTCCATATATCGTCTCGAAGCGTTCATCATGGGGTTCCAGTCGGCGCAGGAGGGTTCGGTTTCTTCAAGAGATTTGCGGGGGTGGCGACGCATTACCATGTGCTTGTCGATGGCAGAGGTAGTTATACGATGATCCTTGACCACGTGGGAGATAATGAGCACGGAACGTTCGACGAATTTTTCCGATTGTTGCCCGAGTTTCTGCGAGATCAAAAGCAGTTGGGCTGGGAGGGTATCCTTTCCAGGTTTTTGTAAGGTCCAGGACGAGTGTATGGAAGCGTTCAGGAAGGAGTTGGAGAAGCGTGATAGCTAACTTTTGCTCCAGCGAATGCGCCGTTCGCGTCTCGGTTTCAATCTTGAACCCTCGGCGGTGCATCGCTGAGCGTTTACTTTCGGCCTGATTCGCATATGACCCAAAGCGGCAGATTCTTGATGTGTCTAGCGACTATTGTCTGCTTATCCGGTTTCACCTCGTGTGAGCGGCGCTCATCGAAGATCTCACGGTGCCATCTGAACTTGATAGACCTTGAGCTAGCCAAGCACGCGTGGGCAGTTGAAAACAATAACTCCACAAACCACAACTCCACATTTCTGGAGTCGTCAACTATCCGAACGATTTTTCCACAGCCAGCCTCGAACGGACTGATTCAATCGCTGACTCTGGTATTGTCAGTTATCGGGTTGTATTTCACCGGCGCCCCGTTGGGGGTGAAGTGAAACTTTTTGAACCGTGCCGTGTCTTCCACGTATGAGCCGAGTCCTCGGATATCTGGCTGGGCACAAGAGGGGCGTGGCGCTCTCGCTTGTGCTCTTGGTGGTTGGCGCGTGTTTCCGGTGGGAGAAAGCGGAGATTGATGATGCTCGCACCGGGGAGCGCATCGCTTCTCATCACCGTGCCGTTTTCCCGTGGCAACCCTGCTTGGCAGCCCTTCCGCGCGAGCGGAGCGGGCGCCTGATAAACTTTCATGTGCGCCATTGGCTGTGTTACGGGCTAATCAAGGTGGAGGCTAAAGGCCAGACCATGTGGTAATCTCCCTCTTGTTTCTGGCCCAGTATAATGATTGATACGCCTAAGCAATCGCGGCAGCCAATGCCGGGAGAGCGTCACCCGACGATTCGGACGCCCTTGGCCCGGCGTGGCTACGCTGGGCGTTCGGCAACGAGCATATGAAACTGAAGTTTCCTGCGGAGTTTACGCATGACATCCTGGGCTCCCAATCGCGGGAGCAGGATCGCCAACGAATTGCTCACGCCGCTCAAAGCCTTTCATGGCGCGAAGTTGGGGAATCGGAATCGGTGTTTGAGTTTCGTGTTCGGATGAATTGGAAATCATGGGGGGAGCAGGTGACAATCGACCTCCGGCCGGGGAAGATACAGATCCACTCGCGGTGCCGTTTTCCTTTCCAGTGCTTCGACTGGGGAAGAAACAGGGACAACTGCCTGCGATTGGCGCAAGCTTATGCAAACCAGCAGTCTTGAGCCGAATCAAGTGCGTGCAGGCGACGCCGGATTGCGCCTCAGTGTTTATCGTTGCTCAGGTGCCCATCGCGCCTGACGCAAAACGTTGGGCTGGGCAGAGCGATGACCCAACTGAAAGCGCATGTGGAGCGAGTCGTCGCACTGATGGCAGACCTGCCGGAGGATACGCGTCCGATCTGCCTGATGCCTACAGCTTTTATCGCCTTGCAGAAGGAGGGGGATTCTCTCCAGGCTAGAGAGGCGCTTCGGTTTGCAATCGATCATCATCGGCTCGCCGTGCCTCAGCCGGGGATGTAGACCACTTGATGCAGAATGAGCAAATAGCATTCAACAACCGTCTATTACACATATGAAAACTTCGCGCGCTCTCTTTCTCCTTGCCCTGGTCCTCATTTCTGCCGTCGCCGTCGGATACTCGGTGCAAACCGCGTCGCGCGTGCGGGAATTAGAGCAGCGGCTTCAGCGTGCCGAGGCTGCCTTGCAGTCTCACAGCCAGTCGTTGGCTGACCCAACGGCGGCGGCACGTATTCGCAGTCTGGAAGAGAGAGTTCAGCGAGCTGAGGCAGCGGCGGCGCCGGTTCAGCTTGTCACAAGCAGCGGCAGGATCAGCTTGGAGCAGCGGATTCAGAACGTTGAGCAGAAAATCAAACCACACTTGGAGACACTTCCCCCTTATGTTCCAGACAGGTAAGTTCAACGAATCAGTGGAACGAATGGTGGCGGACGGGCCTCTTCCGCAAGATCGAACGCTATCGGCGGCCACCATCGATCACTTTTTTTGTTGGGCATGAAAGCTACACACACTTTTGATCCAATCTGATCACCGAGGATGAGGCAGTCGATGCGCTATGGAGTTGCCCAGCGACGCCGCACAAGCATTAACACAGGAATGCCCAACCAGCAGATCCACCGAATTAGCGCCCCGTCTGCCAGTCGAAGCCGCTCCGGTTCATCGGATGGCCATCGACTATCGTCGCCTTATTTTCGACGCTCATCGGTGATGCTTTTCGTTGGGTTGGGCAGAGCGATGACTATTAACGACTCCCAACTGAAAGCCCATGTCGAGCGAGTGCAATGGACATGAACAGCAACATCCATATTGAATCTGGCGGTTTCGAACTTCTGCCCAAAATCGAGAAACTGTGGTATTCCTTAAAACGTCAGCAAGCCGGCTACGCTTCTGATTTTTGTGATATGAGCACCCCCACCTTTGAATTAAGACAAAAGGGCCTGAAGGAGAAAAGCAAAGCCTTGCTTGTCGAAATTGCTATAGATCAAAATCTAAATACTCAAGCTGGTTACTGCTTTAGCATCGTTGATCATGCTGATACGGGAGAGGTTGAGTCGGTATTCTTAAAAGAGGAATACAGAAGATGTGGCATAGGAAGAGAGCTTGTAACGCGGGCCATCAAATGGATGGATCAGAAAAATGCTAAAGCCAAGCGGCTCAGTGTATTCAGCGCAAATGAGGAGGCCATTGCTTTTTACAAAAGCATGGGATTCAGATCTCGAGTCCTGGAGCTTATGATACCAAATGAAATCTAGGCCGAACCAAACACATGCAACCAACCCCGCGATGAACCCTGGACGCCGGCGGCGCGGGGTGGCTGATGTGCGTCGATGGGAGAGATGACGTATGTCAGTCGCTGTTTGCCAGGACCTGAAGGCCTACAAGAGCGCAATCCAGGATGTCGTCCTGCGTCTGCTTTTCGCTTTGATCATCCTGGCCGTCGGGTACTGGATCCCGTCTTTATATTTTGACAAGTTTCCAATCCTCTCGCTCTACGGCCCCGGCTATCTTGCCGAGGCTGCGTTTATGATCTCTAAGCTTGCCGCTTTAGCCTATGCGGCCATGGCCATATGGAGCGTCCACAATGCCGTCCAGGCGCTGTGGCGCCCACGGACACACCGAGATACCCAAGCCGGCTAGTGCCGTGGCGCGCCCATAACGTCTCTGTTTGCTTGCCAGCGTCTTGGGGCGGCGCGCCGCTGACCAGCGACGTTCGGCGGCTGCGTGAGGGGTGTGCGCGTAGGCTGTCCAAAACCAATATGAGAGCGTGTTGCCACAAAAAGACGGCATTCACTCTGATCGAGTTGCTTGTGGTAACAGGCATAGTCTGCATTTTGGCGGCGTTGCTGCTGCCAGCGCTTTCACGTGCCAAGGCCGCTGCGCGGTCAACGACCTGCAAGAATCACCTACGTCAGCTCGGCCTTGCTCTAAAAATGTACTGCGATGACAATCAGAGCAAATTCCCCTATTACCAGAGCCTGCCGGACAGCGCGCCACATAACCAACTTAACACGAGTTTCTGGTGGGCGAAGCTCCTCCCCTACCATCCGCTCAAATGGACGGACCCGGCGTACCATTGCCCCGGCTACAAAGGACCAATTTCGGTGGCTTATCCAAACTTCGGCAGCTATGCGTACAATGCCAAAGGAGCAAGTGTGGTTATGTGGACGAACTATGTTTTCAAGAATCCGGCCTTGCTCGGGCTAGGCGGAAAGGTGAACCCCGGATACCTCGCTCGAGTAAATTCCGAAACCCAAATAAAAGCGCCGAGCCAGATGTTTTCCATCGGTGAGTCGAGGTGGAAAAGTAAAGGAGAGTATTCGAGTCCATGTGATCTTTTAGAGTGTGGGCACATATATGTGAACAGGGGAGCCTTTGCCTTTGACCCGGCACGTCACGGTAAGAATTACAACCAGCTTTTCTGCGACGGGCATGTCTCGCAGATGAGCCCCTGGTTCCTTTTCAACGTTACAAATACTGCTTCGATGTGGAATTATGATCATCAGCCTCATCCGGAGTTTTGGCCACACTTTTGAAAGGCGCTAACGCCGAACCAGATCACTTCAACCAACGTCGGGGTGCCCTCTGTTTGCATCCGTCGCATCATTCACCTGGCGCGAGTGAGTGCCATCGTTGATCACGAAGACGAGGCGGTTGAATTGGCGGAAGAACTGTAGAGCTGACAAAGCTTATTTCTTGTATTCCAAAATATCTCCAGGCTGGCATTCCAACGCTTTGCAAATCGCCTCCAAGGTTGATAGCCGGACAGCTTTAGCCTTGCTGTTTTTCAAGACGGAAATGTTTGCCATTGTGATGCCGACTTTCTCGGCAAGCTCGGTGACGCTCATTTTACGCTTCGCCAACATGACGTCGATGTTAATGATGATTGCCATATTGGTTTCGTTACACCGTTAAGTCGTTCTCGCATTTTAGAGCCACGGCATTTTCCAAAATCCGTCCAAACATTGCCGCTGCGGCAGCGATCACGATCGAACCAAAGGTGATAAGAATGCCCATAAAGACCCCGCCTGCCCGGTCATCTGAGTTGTCTAGCATAATGAAGATTTCTCCTCCAACAACAAAACCAATAATGGACATCGCACAATATTTTATAGTGCGCAAAGCTTTCACTGCCCCTTGCGAGAATACCTTATTTTGTCTGACATATCCCAACACCTTGAATGCCTCATAGAGCACCACGAAAAACGGAATGGACGCTACATACGCATACGCCAAAAAGGGATCTTTGAAGTAAATCTCAAAGAGCGTGGCGTGCACGTTTCTGCCTTCGATGTGGGGCTCCCAAAGCATGAGGGCAAGGGCGCCTATGCCGATGAGCACAACGACTACCTGAAGAAATACTGTTGAACTTTTTTTCATAGTTAGTTCTTATGAATTTTTATATTTTTATCTTAATTTATTGCTTATCGTGTTTCAATATATATTTATCGTTAGTGGTAGCCCAGTAGAAATGAAATTGGGCTCTCGCGGCAAACCGTCAACCATCGGAACGGAACAAGATTTATGTTGTCTTGCATGACGCTTTTTCTCCTGACCTTGCTTCCTTCACCTTGGTTGATCAGAGTCTTCGATTGAAGACCAGACCCAGGCAACCTAACGCTCGGGTAAACGCCCGTTGTTCCGCTTCGCGGGCAACGCTCTTTGGCCCGGCGTGCCTGAGCTGGGAGCATTCGGCCTGAGCACGAACGTTCGGCGGCATCATGCGCGCACTTCGAATCATAGCAATCACAGGTGTGTGCTGGCTTTTTATAATCGGATTCGTGTGGTTCTTGCCGATGTTGCTCAATCCGCAATATTTTGGATTGCGACACAAGAGTGCAAGGTGGTACGCCGATTTTACGGCGGCGTGTGATTCCGTTTTGCAAGAGCATCTGCCAGACACGAACGAGGCCATCATGATTCCTGTGACGGATCGTTCGCTTCCGAAAATAATCACGGATTTGCATCCTATTAAGATTCAGGTTGGCCCTGAGCGGTTTTGGATGTTACTGGTCAGCGACAGTCATGCTGGGTTCGGCCTGACTTGGGACCCGCAGTGGGGCAGTACAAATGTTTGGGTTCTCCACACAACCGCGGAAAGCGAGGACACAGTCATTTATTCAGCCGTGCGGAGTGCGTCGCCCAACCAGCACATGCAGCCGACCCCGCGATGACCTTTGCTTCGTGTTGGGCACTAGTGGCGCAGGATGGTGATCCTCGTCGTTGGACGGCATCCCGCACATGAAAAACGAAGCTGAGATGTCTGGCGTCAGATTGTTTGGAGCTTCAACCCGGCAGGAAATGATTGCGTTCCGTCCGCATTTGGCCTAAACGAATGCGGCCTGGGGACCGCCCGGGGATTCCAAATCATTTCTGATGAACGAAAACCCGGAGCACGCAGGAAGGCCATGGCAATTCCCACCGTTGATCGCCCGGGAACTGCTCACTTATTCCCGACAGCCGTGGACCTATTGGCTGCGGTTACTGAGCGCTTTGGGGGCGGTCAGTGTTTTGGGCATCATGGCCGCGTCCGGCCGGAATCGCCTTGGCCAGGCCGATGGCCGCGCCCTCTTTACCGGTTCGACCGCGATTCTCTTTTTCGTCGCCAGCTTCAACGGGCTGCGCTCGACTTCCGACTGTATCGGCTCGGAGCGAAGGCAGGGGACTTTAGTCCTGCTATTTCTCGCTAACCTGAAATTCAACACGATCCTGGTCTCGAAGTTGATCACCAATTCCCTGAGGAACGCCTGGGCGCTGTTGGGGACGCTGCCGGTCCTGGGGTTGTGTCTGTTGTTAGGGGGCGTGAGCGGTTGGGTGTTCGTGCAAGGCGTGCTGGCCATTTTGGCGGCCGCGTGGCTTTCGCTTATGGTCGGACTTGAGCAATCCTGCCGCAACCAGGGCGAGCACGAGGCCTTCTCGCAGGGGCTGCGGCAGTTGCTGTTCCTGAACCTGGTGCCCTTCGTAAGCCCAGCCAGCCTGGTGCTGAGCGTTTTTTTCGGCGGTGGTCCTTTTGGGAAGGGCTATTTTTGGATGACACTCGGAGGAACGGTCTTGGTCGGATTCCACCACTGGTCCAAGGCGAAGGAAGCATTGGCTCGCAACTGGCAGGAGCCGCCGGCGGAAGAAGGGCTGGACCATTCCGGCCGGCGCGCGCCAACGCCGCCGCCTATGACAGGTCATCTCAAGAAACCGCCCAGACTTTGCGGAAATACTCCCCCCGCGTACTGGCTCTTTGCTCGCTATGGTGATGCGCGCCAGGTCACTCCGCGGGCCATCGGTGGTTGCTTCGTTGCGACCTCGGCACTCGTGCTCCTGGCATCCGACTTGGACATGGTCAAGATGAGTTATCCCCTGGTGATGGGAGCAGGCCGGCTCGTCCAGATGCTGGCCATGGCCAAGATCGCGCCCCAGAGTTTCGCGGAAATCGCGCGGCCTGGCGCCCTCGAGATTCTGCAAACCACGCCCATTACTCTCAAACAAATCGTTCGCGCAGCGTATGATTTCCTGATCATTCATTTCCGGCGGGGAGTGCTGCCCATGCTGGGCTTCGATGCGTTGGTGCTGCTGATCGTGGCGCTGTGGACACGAAGCTTTGATGGTCTTGCCTCGGGCCTCGGCCGTCTGCTGTTGGCTCAAAACGGCCTTTTTCTTTCGGGCTTGTGCGCCATGGGGGTGACGGGCATCTGGCTGGGGCTCAAGCAGCGAAGTCTCCCCCGGGCCTCATTCAGCACGTTCTTCTACTTCCTGCTCCTGCCGGCCTCCCTCTACGTTCTCGCGCCAATGAGCCCAGCGCGTATCACCCTGGTCCTGGTGATCGCCTACTGCGCCATCGCCGTCGTCATGCATCGCAAACTCAGTCGCCAGATCCAGGGCGGCGACAGCGTGCAACGGCTACTGCGCCGGCCGGAGTGATAGAGGCGTGAGCCTCGGCCACTAGTGCTAAGATGCGCCTTGTTGTCCTCCGACCCTGGTCGAGCCGTATCTATCCGCGGTGTAATTTCCAGCCCATTTCGTGGTGCTCCTTTCCTGCCACCCACCGGCTGATTCACGACCTAAGGGTTATCATTTCTGCCCTAACCGTGCATACATCAACTCGCGAACTTCCAACCTCTGGCCCCTTGACTATTTTCCCCATAATCACAACTTTTCTGATATGAATTCGCCAACCGTCAATCAGTTCATCCTTCCCCACACCACTTCAGGCAAAACATACTGTTGGACGCGCTAGATGTGATGACTGCTTCGACCCCATCCAAAGTTTTGAGAGCAGCGCTCTTCACGTTGGTTCCCCTCGCGTATTTGAGCATGTGGTTCTGGCGCCCCGCTAACGCGTACGGGCCATCCGGCCGCCAAGGTGTTTCGCCGGCTTTGGCTGTTTTGATGGTTTCCGTGGTTTTGGTCAGCCTGTTATCTTGGAACAGGTGTCGGCTGGTTGCCGCCTTTGGGCTGTTGGCTTGCTTTCTCTGGATTGCGGTGGTGCTGCTCCCAGTGTTATGAGAGCAGGTCCGAGTTATGAGCCGAACGAGCTTCGGCCGCCAAGGTTAGGCGCGCTATCCGGCATGCCATATGAGAGCTTGAGGCCCTCCGGCTGGCCCGATATTCCCTTCGTCAACGTTGACGGTATTCCGCTATCCTTCAGCCTCGGGTATGCTGGATCAGGAGTTCCCGAGCCGGCAGAAAACTATCTCAAGTACTGTAGAGCATATGGGAGGTTTAGCACGGAGCTATTTGCTAAGGTGACATCTGCGAGCGCAACCAATGCTCTTAACCCAGTCTTTAAGTCTGAGAAGTGGAAGGCGCTCAAGTGGAAAGACGGGGGTGTGGGGTGGAATTACGCCATCGATGAAGAAGACACTAAGGAAAGATTATGGAAGCAAGTTGAGAACATGGCGAAGAACAAAACTTCGGCGGCTGGTTCCGGTCGCTGACCTTTACGTTTAGCGACTCGTCTCTATGTTGTGCCAGCAATGCGAAGTGAGGGAAGCCACGGTTCATTTCTCGGCTGTGGCTTGGCCGTCAGGTGAAGATACTCAGTTTAACAATCCACCGACGCCTTATCCCGAGGCATGGAAGAACTTTCCAGTCATTGGACCAAGGTCGATTCGAGTTGCTCGGAAATTCAGCCACCCACGATAGCCGCAGCGCATTGACATCAGATCAACGTCTTAACCACCACACAAGTTAGATGCCAGAAGTTTGAGACAGTGGTGGTTCCACATTTGGATAGCGTCATGAATGAAATCGAACCGCTGAAATGGGACGGATGGGGTGCAAAGGTTTATCTGGCCGGCGCCTTCAGGAGCTCCGGTGCAACGCGTTCAGCAGCCCAAACAGCGTTTGTCCGGACCTCGGCATCGCGGTCCGACATGCCGACGCGAATAGCAGGGACTGCATCCCGAGCGGGAACTTTGAGCCAGCACAGGCACCTATAGATGTGGGCGCGGCCACGCGCGGATGCTGTTGTAAGTGCGTTGGTGAGTGCTGTTACGAGAATGGGTTCGGGTATGGACGCCTCGCTCAATGTTTGCGCGGCGCGTAAGCCGAGGTTATCATTCTTGTCGGTAAGGCATCTTATCAGGGCCGGCATCGCGGGGGTGTAGTCGATGTGGAGAGCCGGAAGATTTTCCATCGCGGAGAACCGAGCACGATAGGTGCCATTGCGGAGTATCTGAATGAAGCTTGGCAGCGACGCCGGGCCGATCTGGGCGAGCGCATCAATACAGCGATCAATGCGCTCGGGATCACGCGTGGTAAGTGCTAGTCGCGTCAGCTCGGGAATGGCGGGCTGGGCGGTTTCACCAAGGATCCAAAAAGTGAGTTCAGCCCGTTTGCTTCGTACAGCGGTGTAAGACGAGGCAAGATTAGGCTTTTGGGGTTCAGGTGGATCCTTCTCTGCCATCCACTTGAGAAGTGTGGGAATAGCATTGGTGCCCATGTGACGGATGGAAGCCACTCCGGGGGTTCGTTACCAACCATCACCATGAAGCGAGGATCGATGTCACGCGTCCAGTCGGTGAGGGTTCGGCCTTTGTAGGATGGTTCCTTGTCTGCGGCGTTGCCGGTGGCGGCTACGAAAGCGACCAAGTAGAATAGGTACAATCCGCTGCCTGGCATGCAGGGAAGGTGGCATGAGTAAGGGAGTTTCGAAAGGGCATAGTTCAAGACTCGAGAAGCCCTGCGGATGTGAACGTGGTCGCAACCGCCTAACGAGCGCAGCCGCGCCGGGCGGCTGGCTCTGAGCACGCAAACTGGCGCTCCACCGGCGTCGGCTGGCGCGGTTGGTTAGGCGTTTCGGTCAAATGGATACTCATCGCGTAATCTTCTGGCTGTGCCGGTCGAACGCGCCGCTCGGTGAGTGCAACTCCCACTCTCGCCTCAGCAAACCAAACACAAACTCACTGTCCCAATACCCCTTATACCACCGATGCTCAACAAAGTGAGCCTCCTGTCGGAAACCCAAACGTCTGAACAGCGAGGCGGCTGCGGGATTCTCGACGTCTGTGACAGCTGAAACTCGATGCTTGCCCAGGGTCCCGAAAACAAAATCCAGCAGGCAGCCTAGTGCCTCAGTGGCGTAGCCCCGGCCTTGATGGCTGGGCGCGAGGGTGATGCCAACTTCCATCTGACGCGGGTCGTCCTGCCGACAGTGCAGCCCGCAATCGCCCACCATGCTCTCCGTTGCCTTTTCGACAATCGCCAGCTGAAACCACGTCCCCGGAATACCGGGCTCACTGTGTTTCTGACCTTCGATGAGGCGCGCCGCGTCGTCCGGCCCAAACGACTCCCACCCCTGATACCGTGCCACTTCCGGCAGCGCACGATAGCTGCACAACGCCGCAGCATCGCCACCCTGCAACCGGCGAAGGAGAAGCCGCGGAGAAGACAACGGGTTTGGAAAGATCTGGCTCACGGTGTGACGATAGAGACGCCTAACGGTTTGCTGAGCGACCGCCGCCGAACACAATGTTGAGCGTGGACTCCAGGTCGAAACTTCTGTCAGCACTGAGCGGAGGGCGGTTCGACTCCAGCAAATTGTTAGCGGCCCGTATTACCATAAAGACCTTCGTTTCACTTCGATGCTGTCACCCGAACGCACCTCCGGGTCGGGGGCACGCCACTTCACGATGCGGTTGTAATCGTAGTGCTCGATTGACCCATCACGACGCCGTATTACCAGCGGGCTGCATCTGGCAGCGCGGGTGAGGCCGCCAGACAATTCGATAGCTTTGCTGAGAGTAGTCCCGGACAGGTATTCTTTTGTGCCGGGACAGGCAACCTCGCCATTTACTTGGTAGAAGGTCGGGATGCGACGCGGCGGCTGCCACGATAGAACTACCCCTTGGTCACGATACACGTGCCAGATCTTGGAGCTGGCATCTTCGCCAGTCATCCCGAGAACACAAACTTTACCGATTCTGGGTAGCTCGACGTTTCCTTCAGCATCGACTGTCGCCTCTAGAAAGGTCTGCGATTCCGGATGCGTATCGGATGGGATAGAAAGCCTGTCTCCCGGAGTTATTACCCAAGATTCAGGGGCACTCTCGGTGCGTGGGGGATCTGTAAAGACTGGAGTGGTGGAACGAGTTGCGCATCCTGATAGGAGCAGAAACAGACTCAGAATTGGCGTTTTCATGAATCCGCTAACGCCGAGCCGCAGCCGCCGGAGATTGAGCACCGACGGAGCACTGGATCAGCGAGCCTCCCGTCGCAACCGCAAACAGAATGGCCGGTGGCTGTCGGCTCCGGCGAGTTGTTAAGCGAGGGAAGGTTCATGTGCCATTCTTACGCGCTGCGACTCGTTTCAGGGTGAAATGAATCGCAATGCCAACGGCCATGGCTATCAGCGCCGACAATCCGGCCGAAAGAAATAGATCCGAGCGAACAACCCGCATGAAAAAAATCATCGCTCCTTGCTGAACCACGATCACTGCAATCATTGGAACGTATTTCATAAAAGTGCCCCTCGCTTAACAGTCCTGGCCAGCGACTCCGCGCCCCTGGTCTCCAATCTGTCCCACCAGCACAATCGCGGAGTTCGCTGCGGCAGGGTAGTTAAGCATTTCCAATTTCATAACACTGGGGCGAACATGCCAAACACCAAAAGGCCAAATCCAATAAGCCACCCTGCGAGTGCCACTCCGCCTAATGAACGTAAGAAAAAGGGACTCACAATCAGAAGGAATAACCACACTAGCATAAGCGAGACGCCCAGCAAGGCTGACAAAAACTGAGACTGCGGTTCCCAGCGGAGTCCCCAAACTCTGTCGGCCAACATTGCCGACAAGAACGTAACAGCTACCACGGTTTCCAGAATTATGAAAAGCCACCGCCAGACTCTCGTTGGTGCTGAAATGGGAGTGGTCATGCTGCTTCAACTGTGATTATGCAGCAGGGGTCCGTTTATTGAACGCCGGAACTCCCCGGGAACGCTTGTTCGTAAGTTATTCATTACCAACTCCGCTACTAGGAACCTATGCCTCCTGGTCCGTTTATTGCAAGCCGAAAAAGACTTGTCTTTTGGCACCGTTTGGAGGGGGTCCTAGGACAGTCTTTGTCTATGTTGCTCCATTAGACTTCCACCCAAAACTCTATGAAAAGCACTCAAGCAATCGAACGTCTGCGGCACATCATCCGTCGACAGCACAAGGCTCTTGCTACTGAAGATTGTTATGCCTTTTGGCTCGGGCGTTACATAAAAGCGCTCCATCGGATCCCCTCGGAGCTTCCCAGCGAGAAGAAGCTTGAATTGTTTCTGACCGCTTTAGCTCTGCGAAGCAACGTTGCCGCCAGCACCCAAAACCAAGCTTTCAATGCCGTTGTTTTTTTTTACAAGGAGGTATTAGGCAAACCGCTGGGTAATGTCGACGCGCTGCGAGCCAAACGACCGGTTCAGGAACGCCACGCGCCCTCAGTCAGTGACACGCGCCGACTCCTGCAGACAATCAGCAACGTCGGCGGCTATCCGACGAACCTGATCGCACGCATGCTTTACGGCTGCGGCTTACGAGTCTCGGAGCCTCTCAATCTGCGCATCAAAGACCTAAGCCTGGAGCGATGCACTCTCCGTATCCGAGGGGCCAAGGGCGGCAATGATCGGTTCGTGCGACTGCCGCATACGTTGGTTCCCGAAATCAAAAAGCAAATCCAGGCCGCCCGGTTGGTCTGGCTGTTTGACAAACAGAACCGCACGCCTCTAATGCTTCCCCACCGCCTCGCCAAGAAGTATCCTGAATACGAGTTCTCTTGGAGCTGGGCATGGCTCTTTCCGACACATTGCCCATGCCGCGATCCACGCACTGGTAGGATCGTTCGGTATCGAATGCACGAGGGAAACTTGCAGCGAGCTGTAAAGTATGCGCGGCGCAAGCTTGGCATCTCTGTTCTTCCGCATGAGCTGCGCCACGGTTACGCGACGCATTGCCTTGAACGGGGAGCAAACCCGCGTGCAATTCAGGAGGCGATGGGGCATAAGTCCCTTGAAACCACCATGGGTTACCTCCACGCAGAAGCACTCAGCGTTCACAGTCCGTTGGAAACCTTACACATGTCCTTGCCTCCGGTGACTTCAGCATTATGAGTGACTGCACGACGAGGATTCGCAATCAGGATTACGCTTTATCAATGGTTCTGATAAACCGTTGGGCTATTCGTCATTCCGGTCTTAGTGGCGAACATCCAAATCCGTTTAATCTGCCGGAGATGAACCGAGATTGAGAAAGGTCCGGCGTACGTTGTCCACGCGCCTGGAAGCGTCTGGCTTGGCTCCGTGGGAACGTCGTCACTATTCAAGCTTTAAATCTGATAATGGATATCAGCTCCAGCTGTTACGCAGGCTAAGGTGACGTTGAACGTGATTACCGTTGGAGTTCTGCCGGTTCTTCGATTGCGTGTCGGAAGCGCATACGGCGCATGAACGATTGAGGAGTTAGTCTCGATGGTTATCGTCTGCGTGTCGTTCGGGTCTCCTACTTACGCTCAAGCAGTCTCAACTCCTTTTCTGCCTCTCGCCGTGTCGCCTCTGATTTCGCTTCCGTCAGAGCTTTTCGCAAGTAAGGCAGGGCAGCCCCTCCATAGCTGTTTCGGAAATGGTACGGCAAACTCCGCGCGGCTGGTGACTCCTCCAGCATGAACGGCAGCAAGGTATCCATATCTTTCGAGTCGCGATGCCACGCCAGGCATATGAGCGCCTGTTCCTTTGCGCTCGTTGCAAAAGGGCTGCGCGCGATCTCCAACAACTCGCGTTTCGCTTGAGGGTGCGTGACACGCCAAGATACAGTGCCAGAGCATGACATACCCGGTCGCTCTTGAGCTTACGGAAATACTCGAAGTGCTGATACACCCCCTTGTCCAGGTCCGCGAAGAAGGCAGCATTGGACGACTCGAAGCCGTCTCCAGTTTGTTCCAGCGGGCGGTAACTACGAAATCGGTATAGAACCTCGATTGCGCCGCTAACTTTCTCGGGGCTCTCGTCCGTCAGAAAAGGAGTGACAAGCGCGACTATTTCCTTGCGGCGCGCCCAAGCGTAATCGTGCGCCATGCTGATGAGCTGAGCGGCATCAGCATCAGGTCCGTCTCGCTTGATGTGTGTGGCCGTCACATCCAACAACTCGCTCCAGAGGCTAGTGACGGCTGAAAAGGATGACGGGGCTGTTGCCAGGCCGAGCATGCAGCACAACAGAAGACGTCTCATAGCTATGTCGAACGTGACACTCAGCGACCGCCGCCGACAGCGACAACCGCCGAAGCCAGTCACTGCAAGATTACGCCAGGGCGTGAAAACGGCAAGCGGGCGGCGGTTCGCTGGAGCAAAAGTTAGGCGGCGTTGGTCTCCTTCTTCCTTTTGGTTCCCGGCAGCCTGCCGCGCCAACCTAGCCACAAGGCAATCAATGGCGCCACAAAGAATATGCTCTGGAGAATGGGGTCCAAATAGATAACGGCGAAAAGATTTCGGCCCGAATGCGTCAGTGGCAAAAGCACGGCAATCGCGAGAAGGAAGGCGAGCGCTGCGAAGGCAAGCATCCAAAGAACGGTGAAGAAAGCCTTTCGTTTCATATTCACATCTGACAACTGAATCGGGGTTTCGTCATGCGTGTCATGCCGCCTGACGTCGCACATCAGCCACCTCGCGCCACTGGCATCCGACATGAAACAGAGAGGTCATCGCGGGGTTAGCTGCATGTGCTGGTTCGGCAATCCATTGACCATATCTCAGGTTTCAGGTGCTGTAGTGATGGTGGCGCCAAGCGACTGAACCCACGCCGGCGCTTCGCGTTCGGCATCGAGAGCAATTGCTGAGGAGCATGCTACGCAACGAATGCTCAGTGACGAGTGTTCGCCGGCGGTGAACACTATGCGCAGAGGGCCGCCGCACGTGCCGCACTTAAGCCGCAGGGCTTCATCCGCCCTACCGGACACGGCAGTCCTCAGGACTTGCTGCCAGGCTGCCTTCATTTCCGGTGATACTGACATAGCCGTGTGCTTACGCCGAACGTGACGCTGAGCGACGCGCCGTCAGTGATGCACAAAACGAAGCAGAGACGCGATCGGCGCGTTCGCTCCAGTAAAAGTTAGGCCGCATTGGGTTTACTCTCATGTCTGTGCTGCCGCCATGATACCAGCCAAAGCGGTAGCGTTGCGAGTGCTGTGATGGTGATGATGTTCGTGAACACTGCTGCCCATGCCTGAAACTCTGGAACGGGAAAATCAACCCACTGACCGTCCTCCATGTGAAAGAAAGCAATCGGAATCGGAAAACTGCCGATGCGATAACGCGAGCCGATGTGATACTCGAAGTAGAATGCGCACCAAATGCCGAGTGCTACGCCACAGGCAACGAGAGCCCCGAAGGCAAGCCATCGACTGGGCGTCGCACGCTGACGATGCAACCGCCGGAACAATGCGACGAGCGCACAGCCACTTAGCGCGAGGAAGATGATGACGATGAGAATGCCCATGCGTGTGAAGCGGTCTAACGCTCCGCCTGAGCTGCGGCCGCCACTGCAGAACTCCCAGACCGCCAACGACATACGTGGCGGCTGTCAGCTCCAGGCGGCTTGTTAGCCCATCCTCTTAGCTCGGCTTCTCGCGATATACCCTGCAAGCAGAAATCCGCCCAAGCCCAGCAGAGAAGGGCACGAAGGTTCGGGAACAGGGAGTGGTGTTGCATATACTGCAAATTGAAATAGATAACTTGGTGTTGTGCTTGTCCAGCTTGTTCCATCAATCGAAACTGATGAACCATACGACCCAGGCCAGTTAGCTGTTGAGTAATTGTGACTCGTCGTTCTATTCCAAGCATAAAAACCCTCAGTCGACGATGTGTCGGCCGTAGCGACCACTTCATAGCTGAAGAGAGGGAGCAAGTGAATCTCAGACACCGGAGTGAACGCGAAAACACCACTGGACGACGGGTTGACACCATTCAGGCTTCCAATAAGGGTTCCCCGAAGTTCCGTGCGGTTGGGAACATAAATGGATATTGAAAATCCACTCGGACTGCCAGATCCCCCGCCCATAAGCAGTTGAATGGAATTGAGGAGATATCCGCCTGGATAATTTTCTCCAGTCTGAAATGCAGCAGCGGCCCATGAGTCGCTTGCAATTGGAAAGGAGTCGCTGGTAGATTCGCCGATATTTGAGAGGTAAAGCGTGCCCTGTGCGGCTAATGATAGTGCAAACAACTGGGACACTAAGGTGATAGAGGTTGGTCTCATGCCGCTAGCTGCATAATGTGCTTGTAGGAGGCGTGAATGATTATCTACAAGGTCAAAATCGGGAATCGGCAAAAAATGTGCAGGAGTGGACAAGATAAGAATAGTCAGGTCACACCCAAACCCCATACACTGGCGGCAGATGCTCAAACCTGGCCCCAGGCTGCACCATCTCGATCAATCGCGCCGCCACCTCTGCTGGTGAGGCGACCGTGAAAGAGGCCCGAAAAAACCATGACTATCACAGACTCGCCCACCGCCAGATCTATGAAAACGAAAATCGCAGATCGGCACCACCTCATTCGCGCGGCGTTGTTGGTCACGTTGATCGCGACCACTTCAGCTTCACAGGCCGCCAGTGCGGTCACCACCACCTCCGGAAAGCGACCGAACATCATCATCATCCTCGGCGATGATCTCGGGTTCTCCGACATGGGAGCCTTTGGTGGCGAGATCAAGACACCCCGCTTGGATTCCCTCGCCAAAGCCGGCGTGCGCTTCACCCAGTTCTACACGAGCGCCAGTTGTTCCCCCACGCGCTCCATGCTGCTGAGCGGCGTGGATACGCACTTGAACGGCCTGGGCAACATGGACGAGTGGGCCGCCCCCAACCAGTGGGGCGTGGACGGCTACGAAGGCTACCTCAACAACCGCGTCACGACCCTGCCGCAGGTGCTCAAGGAGGCCGGCTACCACACTTACATGGCCGGAAAATGGCACATGGGCAAGTCCCCTGACAAGATCCCCGCCGCGCGCGGATTCGAACGCGACTTCTCCCTGCTCGACGGCGCGGGCAGCTATTGGGACATGTGGAGTTTCACCGCCGCCAACCCGAAATCCACCTTCACCGAGGATGGACGCTACCTCAAGAAACTGCCCAAGGATTACTACGCCACCAAGACCTACACCGACAAAATGATCAGCTACATCGAGGAGGGGCGGAAAGACGGCAAACCCTTCTTCGCGTACGTTTCGCACCAGGCGCCCCACGATCCGTACCATCTGCCGCGCGACTGGCGCAACCGCCACGTGGGCGAATACGACAAGGGTTGGGACGTGGTACGCAAGGAGCGGCTCCAGCGCCAGATTGAAATGGGCCTCGTGCCCAAGGACACGCAGTTGGCCGAGCGCATGTGGTTCATCCCCGATGCCACTCTGCTGGCGCCCGCGGCGCAAGCCATCCTGGGCAAAAAGATGGAACTCTACGCCGGGATGGTGGAGAACATGGACTACCACGTCGGGCGGCTGATTGACTACCTGAAGAAGATCGGCGAGTACGACAACACGATCTTCATCGTGTTTGGCGATAACGGGGCGGAAGGGGCCGATCTCTTCAAGATGATTGCGGGCACGCCCGGCACGCGCAATTTTCTCTTCGCCTCGATGCAGTGGTCGCAAAACCATCCGAACGCCTGGGGCGATCCGCATTCCTACGTCGGCTACGGCCCCATGTGGGCACAGGTTTCAATGACCCCGCTCAGCCAATACAAGGGTCTCATGGGCGAGGGCGGCATCCGCAACGGCCTCATCGTCAGCGGCCCGATCGTCAAACGCCCAGCCGGGAGCATCAACCGCGGCCTCATTCACGTGGCGGACCTCATGCCCACGCTGCTCGAAGTGGCCGGCGCCAGTTATCCCAAGACGATCAACGGTCAGGAACCGCCGCCGATGATTGGCAAGTCGTGGGTCAAGATGCTGGCGGGTGAAGAAGAGTCGCCTCGTTCCGGACAGGACTACCTGGCGTGGGAGATTTTCGGGAATCACGCCGTCCGGCAGGGTGACTGGAAGCTGGTTTGGCAATACAAGCCGTATGGCACGGAACAATGGGAGTTGTTCAACCTGGCCGAAGATCTAGCGGAACGCCACAATCTTGCCGCCGAGCAACCCGAGAAGGTCAAGACGCTGCTGGCGCTCTGGGACGACTATGCCCGCGCCAACAAGGTGGTCCTGCCCAGTCGCGTGATCTGGGAGGGGCAGGCGAAGCAGCTTCCCGATCGGTATCCGGTGGTGGACGGTTACCCGCCGCTCCTCTATCAGAAGCAGTTTGTGCCACCCGCCAACATGCTGGCTAACCCGAAACCCTGATTGCACCCGAACCCTCAAATGAACTCCATTCAACGAGCCGCCGATTTTGTGAAAACCAAACCCAGCCAGCACGGCGAGGAAATCCACGTTCCATTCACTGTCCGCTCAAGATACTTGCTGGTCACGACCGCCGCGCTAGTCATGCTCTGCCAAATGTCAGCGCCGGCGCAGGTGCCGCCTCGGTTTTATTGGCAAAGCCTCTCCGGGGGAAATGCCGTGCCGGTGATCTTTCAATCCTTGAGCGGCAATGCCAATCCGGTTGATCCGGCACATTTCGTCTCCCCCTATATCTCAGGGTCGGTGGATGCGAACGTCCTGGTCGCTGGTTACGCCAAGATGCTCCCCTTGTTTGACCGCACGCTTACCCTCGCGGTGCTTGAGCCGATGGGCCGGATTTCCGGTGACGCGATAGTCAAAGGCGCGGCCGCCTCCCAGAACACAACAGGTTTCGGCGACCCAATGATCGAGGTGGGCTATAACCTCATCGGCCCCAAGGCCCTGAAATCCATCCCCGACCTTTTGCGTTACGAGCCCAAGTTTTCGCTCAACGTGATTGTGGACGTTGCCTTCCCGATCGGCGAGTACGACAGCAGCCAGCCGTTGAACCTCGGCCAGAACCGTTGGTACGGCCGCGTCGGAGCGCCCATTGTCTGGCAGCTCGGCCCGTGGGTGCCCGGCCGGCGCACCACTCTCGAGGTGCTTCCTTCGGCCTGGTTCTTCACCGACAACAACGATTACGTGAGCCATAATTTGAGCACCGACCCTATGTTCCAGGTCGAGTCGCATTTGACCCGCGACTTCACCGAACATTTCTGGGGCTCGGCCGACTGCACCTGGCTCGCGGGCGGCAAATCGAGCATTGACGGCGCAAGCGGCAAATCGCTGAACAACGTCGGCATCGGTTTCACGCTCGGCTACCAGATCAACGACAACATTTCCCTCACCGCCGGCTACATGGCGACCGTTAACGACAACTCCCCCACCGATCTCAAAATGGACGGCTTTCGTATCTCATTCACTTACGGCTGGCATAAGATCATCGAAGGACAGAAGCGCCTGAAGAGCGAGGACTAGCCATCGGCCCACATTTATAAGTTCGGCAACCAGCCGGACACCGACCACTGCGCGCCGCCGCGCAATTTCTGGCGTAATTTTGCCAACTTCTGCTATGCGCGAAGTCCCTTCATGCCCAACCTTCCCTTCATGATTACCCCGAACCCGCAAGAGCACCACTCCGAACACCATCGCATTCATCGTTCCGGCTGGCTTCGCGCCGCCGTACTTGGCGCGAATGACGGGATTGTCTCGGTCGCCAGCTTGATACTGGGAGTCGCTGCCGCCAATGCCACGCGAGGCAGTATCATTCTCGCCGGTACCGCCGGCCTCGTTGCCGGTGCAATGTCCATGGCTGCGGGTGAGTACGTCTCGGTGAAATCTCAGGAAGATACAGAGCGCGCCGACCTTGATCTCGAACGCGAAGCCCTCGCGACCAACCGTGAAGAAGAGGAGCAGGAACTCGCCGACATTTACCGCAAACGCGGTCTGGACGAGCAACTCGCGGCGCAAGTCGCCCACCAGCTAATGAAACACGATGCCCTCGCCGCTCACGCCCGTGACGAAATCGGCATCACCGAAGAGCTGAGCGCTCGGCCGCTCCAGGCTGCCCTCTATTCCGCCGCCGCCTTTTCTATGGGCGCTGCAATGCCGGTCCTCACGGCTGCGGTCGTCTCATCACGGATTATCATCTGGGTTGTGCCCGCACTCGCGATCGTACTTCTGGGAGCGCTTGGCGCGCTCGCCGCACGCACCGGCGGGGCTCCTCCTTTCCGCGCCGCCATTCGCCTTTGCTTCTGGGGATCCTTTGCCATGGGCCTCACCGCCCTCGTCGGCAGACTCTTCGGCATCGCCGCATGACCAGCACAACGCGAAACGCCCAATTATATCAGACCATCCTCACCTGGTTTTATTTCAGCGACGACTAGCTGTCGGTCCGCAGGCTTAAGTTCGGCAACCAGATGCTCCGACCCCTAAACCGTGACCCCCACATCGGCGGCGAGGGCACTACCGAACAACTGGCCAAAGTCGTCCACGCCGCCCTTGATGATCGACCATAGTGCCGCCTCTTCCGGTGCATCGTTCCAGGCCCCGCACCCGGAGACAGCAGCACTTAAGCCTTGGCGCGGCAGCGCGATCGAAAACTCCGTCTGCCTCCGTTTTCTCTTTCCTCGTGAGGGGGCTCTGTTCGCCAATCTGCACTTTAGCATATTGCAAATTCTCCAAGCGCCTGCTCCCATGAGGGCATCATGGCACGAGTTCTCGGAGAAGGCGGTAGAATCCTGGTCACGAGGCCCGGAAAAAAGAGCGCGGCCTCCTTATCCTTGGGTTGGTCGCAATAGGCTTGCTCGCCTGGATCTCAGGCTTCCTTGCCGCATCCGCCATTCACCGAACAAAACCCTGGTTGGGTCTCCTCACCAACGTAATATGCCTCATCGCTGCGATACTCACATGGGTTTGGTTCAACCGACGCTTGGAGGCCCTCGCCAAAGAACGAGATCAACTCCGCCAAGGAGAGACGGCCGAAATTGCCATCGCCCGCCAGCTCGCCAGCCTGCCGGACACATACTTCATCATTCACGGCCTCTCGACTCGCTCTGGTGATCTGGATCACATTGTAGTCGGACCTACCGGTGTTTTCGCAATTGACACTAAATCCTGGAAAGGAACCGTCACCACGGACGGCAAAGGAGAACTTCTGCTCAACGGCTCACCAACAGAAAAACCTGAAATAAACAATTCTGTCCGCAGAGTGATGGGTATCAAGGACAGAGTAAAGGCCTTGAGCCCAGAGCTCGATCCCTATATCAAAGCGGTCTTCGTCTTCACTTCCGCAAGGGTCGAGGCCAAGTGGGGAACGACCGGCGCGCTACACTGCATCCGCGACAGCCAGCTCCTTAGCTATATTGAGGACAACAAACCACCAGGTGGGACAATCAGTCGCGCAAACACAAAAACCATCGCCAGAGCCTTCAAAGCGCTCGCGGACATGGATTCCAACGTTACACAAACGAAGGCGGGGAGGTCGAACGCCAAGGAGGTGGGGATGAGGAATCCGCTGAAGAAACGAACGACCACCCGTCACCAGGACCTAATAAGAAAATCCCCATCTAGTATGCTTTACCGGCCCGTGATGAAGTTCCGATAGTTAACACCCTCTCACGCCGCTACCGACACCGGAATCCGCACAATCTTTTCCGCCGCTGCTTTTTCGCGCGCCGCCTTGACCGCTTTCACAGCCTCCGGCGTGATGCCAAACCACTCTTTTGCCCGCTCGCTGGTCACCAGCTCGCGGTAATGCTGGAAGATGATGTCGGGAGAGTTGCCCGCTTCCAGCGCCACCTCGGCCACGTTCTTGACTTCTGCCACCCGGTAGGAAATAAACGAATGCCGGAGCGCGTTGTGCTTCCACTCAACCCCCGCCTCTTTCGCTGTGTCGCGCTGGAGCTCGAACAAATACGGCAACGATTGCGGCCAGACCGGGCCCTCGAGATCCACACCGGCGCGCTTCCGGAAGGACTCCAACCAAGCTGCCAGGGCCGGAACGATCGGCACCAGGCGTCGCGCACGCGTCTTCGCCTTCCTTGCCTTCACCTCGATGAACTTGTCGGCCAGGTTGACCTCGCTCCACTCCAGCCGCTCAATCTCCGCCGTCCGCAGACCGGCGAAGGCACCGAGCACCAGCACCGGTGCAAGGGAATCAGGGCAGTGCGCCAGCAGCTGTTTGAATTCCTGCGGAGTGAAGATCTCAATCTCAAAATCCGCCTCAGGGGCGGTCTCGACTTCATCCATAAGCGAGAAGTCACGCGGAACGTAACCTTGCTTGCGCGCGTACTCGAAAAGTACATTCAGCGCCTGGAGATAATTGTTCTTGGTCCGGCCGCTCGCCTTCTTCATCCCGTGAACGAAGTTATTGACGGCCTCAGCAGTGACCAGACCGATCAACCCCTTCACCTGGCCGGCGAATGCATCGAGCTTGAGCCGGAGCTGATACAGATATTTGTCACTCACGTTGCGCCCGTTGCCGCGGAGCCGGGTCGAGCGGCCCTCTTCTTTGGCGGTCATGAACTCGTCCACGACCTGTTGCACCGTCTTGGGCGCTACCTTGCAGCCGCCGTGTCGTTTCACATATTCCCGCGACGCCGCCACGATCGACACGCTGCCAAGCAACTTGAACGCTTCCGCATACTCCCGGCACGCTGCCTCAAGGGTGACGCCCGTCGACTTGAGCAGTTTCCTGGCGTTCAGGTAGGCGCGCTCATCTTGGAGCTTCAGGCCCGTCGCGGCCACCTCACCCCGGGACAACCCTTGCGCCACTTTATTCGCCCGCTTCTTCGCAAGCTTTAAATTGCTCAGCACCTCGCGCTTCCGGACGCCATCCTGGTAATATGCGACCGTAAAGCTCTCGTAATTTTTGGTGGAAACCTGCCGAAACACGCGCACAACCGCGCTGCCCCTGGTGATTTCGAGTGGAAAAGACAGCTCCTTCTTGCTGCCCACGGGTTCATTCTTCATGGCCGCGAGACTGTCAGAAATCTGTCAGAAAATCAAGCAACAATTGATAAACCCCTTATTTTAACTGGTGCGCATAGCAGGACTTGAACCTGCACGGGTTGCCCCACTACCACCTCAAAGTAGCGTGTCTGCCAATTCCACCATATGCGCGTGGCATGAATAATGAAGCAGTGTAGGACGGGATTCGCAAGGTGTTTTTCTTCCCGATCGGGGTTGTGTCTGGAGACCGGCCGCGAAGACCACCAAACAGGGACGACAGACAAGAGATCCGACCACCGATTTGCCCGTCGGAGAAACACGGATAAGAGGGAAGAGAATTCAACCGTTACACAGATCCTCATCTGTAAAAACGCTTTAACGCATGAAACTAGAAACTTTGGGGTTGCCCCGATTTGACGGACACGGATTGAGAGGTTCAAATACCTGTAATCCTAATCTGAATGAAACATAAGAAGTTCGATAAAGCCTTCAAAGAACACGCCGTCAACCTTTGGATGGCTAGCGGTAAGTCAGCCCGTGAAATCGCCATTGAGTTGGATATAAAACGTGATCGGCTTTACGTCTGGAAAGAAGAGCTGGGTATGGGCTCGGTCCTTGGTGCCAACAAGCAGGTCGCCCAGAACAAGCCGCGCCGGCCTGCAGAACTGGAAGCCGAGCTGGCTCGATTGCGTCGCGAGAACCAGTATCTACGACAGCAACGCGACATTTTAAAAAAAACCTTGGGCATTCTCTCCGAAGAACCCAACAGCGCTACCAACGGATTAGTGAAATGAAAGCTCATTACCCAGTGCGCATGCTCTGCAAAGCTTTGGCAGTGGCGCCCAGCGGCTACTATGACTGGCAAGAGCGCCAGGCCAATCCCAGTCCAAGGAAGCGTCAGAATGCTCAACTGCTGGTGGACATTGAACGGGTGTTTTTGGCTAGCCGCAAGACCTATGGCAGTGTGAGAGTCCGCAAGGAACTGGCTATCCAGGGACAAAGATATGGTCGAAATCGGATCGCACGGTTGATGCACCGCCAGCGCCTGGTGGGACGTCTAAGCGTAAGTATCGGGTGCAAACAACCGACAGCAACCACCCGTTGCCGATTGCTTGCAACCTCCTGGCAGGGCGAGCCGCTCCGCAAGGGCCAAACCAGGTGTGGGTGGCCGATATTACTTACATACCCACGGCTGAGGGCTGGCTTTACCTCTCGGGGATCATGGATTTGTTCAGCCGACGCATTGTTGGGTGGGCCATGAGCTCATCAATCAATGAAGCATTGGTGCTGGCCAGCTGGAATATGGCTGTGGTCCACCGTCAGCCGCCTGCAGAGCTTTTAGTGCACTCCGACCGCGGCTCTCAATATGCCAGCCAGGGCTTCCGCGCTGCTCTAAATACTGTGTCGGCCCGACCCTCTATGAGTCGCAAAGGCAACTGTTACGACAACTGCCAGATGGAGTCATTTTGGAGCACCTTGAAACTCGAATTGGTCTTCCGCTCCCGATTCCAGACGCGCAATGATGCTGCCGCAGCTCTCTTCGATTATGTCGAGACATTCTATAATCGCAAACGGCTTCACAGCGCGCTTGACTATTGTTCACCTGTTGACTTCGAATCCAAAAACATCTAACCCATGAACCTCTCAATCCTGTGTCCGTCAAATCGGGGCAACCCCACTTTTATTTCCCTGTCTTTATCCGTGTTCTCGATTTTATCTGTGGTAAAACTCTTGGCTTACCTGTGCTAAGTCTCCAGCTTCGTACACAGTCAACGTTTTGTAAAATACAGTTCCTCGATATTCCAGGTGACACGGTAGGGAGATAGCATGAAACCTTGCACGTTGCCTACGGTAGAACGAATGGCGGCATAGCCCAAAGGTGACACGGTATAGATCATGGGCTGTTCCTCGGCGAGAATCATTTGCACTTCATCGAATGCCTTTTTTCGGGCACTAAAGTCCAGGGTGCGCATTAATGCATCCATGAGTGAATCGATGCGCGCTTCCCATTCAGTAGAGGGAGAAGACTGAAAAGGGAACCATTGATGAAGTTCTTCACTGGAACGCAGGACGTTGAGTTGTGTGGCCGGATCGACGCTGCCGCCTCCAAGCCCCATCAGCGCGCATTCATAATCAAAGGTTCGATCCACCTTGGTGCGCAACACCTCGAAGGGGACCGGAGTATAAATGAGTTTGATTCCTATTTGTTTCAAATCATCTTGAATCATTGCTGCGGCCTTTTCGCGGGCTGGATTGCCGAGATTGGAAACGAAGGATATTTCGAGGGGAGTGCCCTGAGCATCCTGCAGAATGCCGGAACCGCTTCGATCGGTGATTCCAATTTCGTTCAGCAGCTTTTTCGCACGAGATGGATCAAATGCATAACGAGGGACGTTGGGGTTGTTCCATTTTGGGTTTTCTACGGATAGGAAGCTGTAGGCCGGTTGCGCACGGCTGGCGTAAATGTCCCGCACCATGCGTTCCCGATCGATGGCACAGGAAACCGCCTGCCTGAATTTTTTGTTGCGGAACCACTTCAGTTTGGAAAGGTTCACAATCGGGCTGCCATTTTTGTTCGTACCGGTATTTTGGTTGAACCAAATAAAATCCCGTTCTCCGCCGATTCCAAGCTCGACTAATCGGAATCGTCCATTCCGCGATTTTTCTTTGAACTGTTCGTATTCGTGCGGGCGCACGATTTCATAGGCATCGGTTTTGCCATTAAGAAAAGGAGTAGGGTCAGGTCCCTCTGTTATCGCAACAGTGACTTCATCAAAATAAGGCAACCGGCGTCCTTGTTTGTCCACCATCCAAAACTCCGGGTTTCGTTGGAACAACGTAAATTTTCCGGGCCGAAACTCCTTAAGGCGATACGGCCCGGAGCCGATGACACTTGCCGGGGGGGTGCTTGGACTATAGGCCGAGAGAAAGACATTTTGGTGCACGGCGTAGGAGAGCGCATGTTTTGGCAGAATGGCAACGCTGCCAAAGAATTCGAGAAATGGAGCGTAGATCTCGGGAGTGACCACGCGAACAGTCAATTCATCCAGATTGGTTACGGAAAAGTTTTTCCCTTCGCTTTGGAATATGCCCAACGTCATGCGGTTGAACTGAGGGTTGTACATGATTTCGTTCCAGGTGAAGGAGACGTCCTGGGCGGTTAATGGCTGGCCGTTGCTCCAGTGAAGGTCTTTGCGCAATTTGAACGTCCAGGTCTTTTGGTCCGGCTCGACCGACCATGATTCAGCGAGGCCGGGTACTGGTTCCTGGCTTCGTGGGTCAAAACGGAGCAACGAACTGAACAGCAGCCTGACGACGCTGTCGGATGCAGGGTCCAGAGCCAGAACCGGGTTGAACGTTTTTGGGCTGCCCGTGGAAGAGAGAACGAAATTGCCGCCTGGCACACCGGGCTCGGAGCGCGATATCAAGGGTGATGGCGGGACGGGGTGAACCGAGTTATGGTCGGGCTTTCCGCAACCGAACAGGAGGGTGATCAGAATAAAGCAACCTGGCTTCGTGAGTGAATGACGCATGAGCGGATTGAATTCTGGTGACTCACCGGCGTTCGAGCAAGGATAGAGGCGTTGGCATCCCACTCGTCATTTTCCGCTTTGACGGCGAGGAAAAGAGGGGCTACAAGGGATTAGGCGTTGCCCCTTGAGCGACACTTTGGCAGCTAGCAGGGGGGAAGCACAATTTGATCGAGTGAGCGACAAGCCATCATTAAAACTGGTCACCTGCAGTAATCCTGGATGCGAAGCCAAAGTTTTTATCCCGGGCGATCTTCCACCTTTGGCCACCGAACCTTGCAAGCGTTGCGGGCATCCCATCATGATGCCCATGCAGTTGCGGCAGTTCGAACTGCGCAGTAAAATTGCCTCGGGAGGGCATGGGAAGGTCTATCGCGCATTCGACACGATTCTCGAGCGAATGGTGGCGGTCAAACTGATGCGCAAAGAATTGGAGAATGACCCGGTGGCGCTGGAAAGTTTTTATCGGGAAGCGCGCGCGTGTGCTGGACTCAATCACACGAATATTGTTCAGATTTATTCTTTTGATGAACTGGATGGCCAGCGGTACTTGGTGATGGAATTGGCTGACCGCGGCAGCCTGGATTCGAGAATTGATAGGCACCAACGACTTCCGGAATATGATGTCCTCGATATTGGGATTAAGATCGCAAACGCTCTGGGAATGGTTCTAAAGCATAACCTGCTTCATCGTGACATCAAACCAGGCAATATTCTTTTTAATATCGATAACGAGCCAAAGCTCGTGGATTTCGGTCTTGCGCAAAGCCCCGACGCTGAACCCGAGTCGATGGCTGTTACCGAAGGCACTCCCTATTATGTGGCTCCAGAGAAGATTAAACGTGAGAAGGAGACCTTTTTGTCAGACATGTATAGTCTGGGCTGCACGCTTTATCATGCTTTGACAGGTCATGTGCCATTTGAAGCGCCGACAGTAGAAGAGCTGGTAAAAGCCCATGTCGAAACACCACTGACGCCCCCTATTCTCGTAGCGCCGGATGTAACCCAAGCCACCAGTGACGCCCTGGTAAAAGTATTAGCAAAAAATCCATCCGATAGGTATTTGAGCTACGACGAGTTTATAATGGCTCTTGAAGCTGCACGCACCCGATTGCTGATACAACAACACACCCAGGGGCCTCCCGGAAAAGGTGGCAAGACAAAAACCAGTTGGTGGAGGCGGTAAGGGGTAGCTTTGTGCCGGGAGTGCGGCGCAACGCCGCTTGGTTTCCTGCAATCTATTCTATAACGGCAACATTCGACTCGAACAGGCGTTTTCCATCTTTGAGGTGCAGCCAACGCGATGACATGTCCTCGCAGTCCAAAAAGAACAACTACTTCTTCTTCGGTGCGGCCTTTTTAGCGTGCTCCTCGTTCTTTGGGCCAAGGTTGACTGTAGTTGCGACCAATTTTCCGTGATCGTTTGGCTTTACATAACCGCTGATCTGTTCGCCGATCACAGCGTCCTCGAGCGTCGCCGGTTTTCCTGACTTGTTGAATTTGGTTTCTGGAGAGATCAGGAAGGTTCTCTTGCCGACGGTGATCGTCCTGGTGCTTTTATCCACCGCCACCAACTTGGCGTGGAACGGCCCGGCATTCGGTTTCTTATCCTCCTTCTTTTCGGTAGCCGATTTGGCCACCTTATTTGTTGAGGCGGGCGTCTGAGCAGAAACATTATTAACTGCGGAAGTCAACAGAACGAGGATTGTGCAGGGTATTAACAAGTTCATGAGCTTGAAAGATTGGAGATTGCCGAATGTTATTGTCTGGATTTATTTCTCGATTTTTTTGCCGGCCCTTTCCCACCCCTTAAATCCAGGAGCAAGATCTATCAAATGCCGGAAACCAAGCCGGCTCATTCGTTCACAGGCTCGAGCGCTACGTACGCCTGCGGCGCAATGCACTAGATAGACTTTGTCCTTGTCGAGTGCGGAAAGTTTCTGGTCGAAATCCGGCAGGTTTACATCCAGGTTGGTTGCTCCAGGAATATGGCTGGCATTAAATTCTTTTGCCGTGCGAACATCGAGAACGATATTCCGTTTTTCCTTCCATAATTTCTCGAATTCTTCGACCTGCACTCTGCGTACGTCCGAGGTTTGCGGCACCGGTTTGGACGGGTGGTCATTTGTCCCTGGAGCGGGCAGTGCTGAAGTGGGTCCGATTAGAAGAGCGGCCCCTACCCAAAAAATTGCCGGGACTTTCATTGGAATTATCAGGACTTACCATACCCCATCGACCAAAAGGGCGGTGACATTTCTTGCGAGGTCGCTAGCCAGCAAGGGTAAAGCTTGCCGTTCCGAGCTGGTCAAGTCTGATCCCACGCGAATAATGGTGTAACCGGTGACGGGCTGATCAAAAATTATTTTCCCAGTACTTCGTTCACGAGCCGTTACTTGCGCCGTCAGGATGAGGCGGTAATCGCGCACGGTCTCCAGGTCCGTCGGAATGTAACTCAACTCGTGCCTATTGTACCTGGTAATAGAACCGCCGACGATGATGTCTCCATCGTCGTGTGTTGCCACCTTGTAAGTGCCATCATGCTGCAGAGCCTTGCGCATATGAAAGGTCAAGGCATCTCCTAACCGGGGCTCCAGCGTTGCGTTGGCGAATGGCATGATTTGAACAGATTTTTCACCTGCAACCAGGCCATTGGTCGGTCCAGGCTTGTACCCGGCACATCCGGCGACAAGAAGGAGCGCAAAAGAAAGGACAATCGCAAAAAGGGTTCTGTAGTGTGAATCAACGACTTTCCATACCCTTTCGATCCCTGCAATTGCGTCAGCTCCGGAATTCATGACTCATTTCTTCGGGACCTCTTCTAATACTGTTTTGTTGGATTCAGGCTTCTTAACCTCGAGTCTGGCATCCGGCTGCATTCGCTTCTTTAGAGTGAAAATGCGCTGCTGTGCTTCCGTGGCAAAAGGCGAATCCGGGTCCTGCATCTGCACTTCATTATAATAGACAAGCGCTCCGTTCCATTTGTTTCTTTTTTCGTAGAATTTTGCGATTTGAAAGTTTCCCCGGGCCTGTTCTGCTTTCAGCGATGCGATAATTTTGTCCGTTTCAGCTACTCGCGGGTCCTCGGGGTAGAGAGTCCTGAAATCAATAAATGTGGCAATGGCCTGGCCGGCTGAGCTTTGATCGTACTCGGCTGTCTGGGCTTGTTTTTTATATGCCAGCCCTGCCCGATAGAGCGCTTCTGCCGCGACCGTTGGTCGATCATGATACCGGTCGGCAGCCAGTTCGTAGGCCTTCACGGCGAACGGATAATTGCGTTGCTTTTCTCTTGCCGTGCCGATTTTGAGCTGCGCTTGAGGCGCCACCTCGCTGTAAGGGCCATTTTTTACAATTTTGTCGTACATCCCGGCAGTACGGTCCATGGAAGGGAAAAAGGGAATGTAGCCCCACAATTTAAACCATTTTCCGGCCAGAAAACGATCAGTGATAATAATCTGGCGCTGGAGGATCTCCTGATAGTTTTCATTCTTGGGCTGTTTCTCGAGCACCTTTTGGTATTCTTTGAATGCTTTTTCATCTTTGCCGGTGGCTTCATAACAGCGGCCCACGATGTATTGCGCTTGAGGTGCGTAATCGGAAAGGGGCCAAACCTGGACAACCCTGCGCGCGGCTTTGAGTGCAAGCCCGTAGGATTTTTTGTCAAAGGCCGCCTTAGCCACCTCAAATTGATCTTTCGCGCGGGTCATTTGCCATTTGCCGACCGAACCAACCGGTTCATAAGTCCAACCTTCGCCGGGACGATAGATCAATGGGGCCGGTGAGAGAGTGGGAAAAGCGAGTAAGAAAGTTGCAACAAGGACAAAGAGAGCAAACCCACGATTCATGCTGCCACGCTAGCGACTGAGAGTGGCGGAGATCAAGCTTCAACTCCAAAAAGCTCAAAGTCCGTAAGAGCCCAGTGGGTCTGCCCGCTAGCCTTTATAAACCACCATCACTCCATAATCGGTCAGCAGTTTTTGTGTGCCAATATCCAGGTGGGAATAGGTCAGGGTAGTGATGCTGACGATGTTTGGTTCTCCGACTTTCCCCAGGAAATTGGTCACCACTTCGTCGAATTTATCGTGACCTACTTCGATGCATTCGGTGTGTTTAATGGTTTTGACCTTGATTTTTTTGTCCGAGTCCTTTGCAGCGAATTCCAGCGGAGCGAGAGGTTTTTCGATCAGGCTGGCTGCGGGTGTCTTGTGGACAGGGACGCGCAGGTGCATTTCGACCTTCGCAGCGGCTGAGGACGAGATGGGGTTAACGGGAGCGCTATCGAGGCGGGGAGCGCTGGAAACAAGGTCGGCGCCTGGACGCAGAATATTCCGTTCCGGTGCCGGTATGACGATGGGTTCGCCACAAGAGGGGCAGTTGATTTCCGAGCCAGCGCCCGAACTATCGACCGCCAGTTCTTGCTCACATTTGGGACAATTAAAGATTACATCCATGAGCGGTCCTTTCTTTTCAAACAACTAACAGGAGATTAGCTGTTCCGAGCGGGGAGGGCGAGAAGAAAATTTATTCATAAGTGGGAGCAAGTTGCTTGACCCGTTTCCACACGGGGGAAGTCGGCCCGGTCCGCTCTTTGACGGCGGCAAAAACGCGTCTTGCTTCCGCGGGATCATTGCGAGCGACCATCACGCAGTAATCCAATTCGATCCATGCTTTGCGAGGATCCTGCACCAGATGACCGTAATCTTTTAGCCAGGTTTTCAGGGCAGCCGCTCCCTGGCTCTCGGCATTGCGCAAGCTTTGGTCCAATCCATAGGGAAGCCCCTGAAGGGTGTCACCTGAAACGGCTGCTACCTCCTCCTTGCGAACGCTTTCCTTCTCGTTCCGGACGTTTTCCCAATATAGGAAAAGATTCCATCCGCCGTAGAGAACGGCGATGATAATAACTGCCGCGATTAGTTTAGTGATCATGATTCTTCAATGCGCTCGACGCGTCCCCCTAATTGCCTAAGCTTTCCATCGAGGTTTTCATAGCCTCGGTCAATGTGATACACACGATTGACTTGTGTTGTCCCGCGGGCCGCCAGGCCGGCAATTACCAGCGCGGCAGAAGCCCGGAGATCGCTGGCCATGACAGGCGCGCCACTCAGTGGTTTGCCCCCTTTGATAATTGCACTGGGCCCTTCGATTTCGATATCAGCTCCCAATCGGCCCAACTCGCTTACGTGCATGAACCTCGATTCAAAAATGCGCTCGGTGATAATGCTAATTCCGGGAGTCAGGGTCATTAATGCCATCATTTGCGCTTGGGCGTCGGTGGGAAACCCAGGGTAGGGCAATGTGGTAATGTCCACGGGCCTGAGACGTCCGTTGCGCCGCACCGTGAGTCCGTCTCCACTGCGCTCGATCTTTGCACCCGCATCTGTGAGTTTATCCAGGACAGCACGCAACTGATCCACACGACCACCTCGAAGTGTCACGCAGCCATTGGTAGCCACCGCGGCAATGGCGTATGTGGCAGCTTCGATACGGTCAGGGATGACTTCATGTTCGGCCCCGTGCAACTCTTTCACGCCCTGGATAGTAATAGTAGGACTGCCAGCGCCGCTAATATTAGCCCCCATCGCCTGAAGGAAAGATGCGAGATCCACTACCTCGGGTTCGCAAGCAGCGCTTTCAATCACTGTAACTCCCTCGGCGAGAGTAGCCGCCATCATGACATTGGCTGTGCCCAGAACGGTCGAGCCCGCGCGACCGCCGAGAAATAAAGCTGAACCGATCAGTCGCCGCGCACTGGCTTGAACGTAGCCTCTGTCGATCGTCACTCGCGCGCCCAGGGCTTGAAAGCCTTTTAGATGTAGATTGATTGGACGCGCCCCGATCACACATCCGCCCGGGAGAGACACGGTCGCCTTTTTCAAGCGGCCCAGCAGCGGTCCCATGATGCATATCGAGCCGCGCATCTTGCGGATCAAATCGTAGTCCCCTGCGCCTTTTATTTTTTTGGCTTGCACACGGACCGTGTCGCCTTCGACTCGGACCTGGGCTCCGAGCCAGGTGAGTATTTGGCCCATGAATTTTACGTCGCTGAGATTAGGAACGCGGCGGATGACGCAAGGTTCGGAAGTCAGGAGCGTCGCGGCAAGGATTGGCAGCACGGCATTCTTCGCGCCACTAATAGTGACTTCTCCGTGCAACGGCACGCCACCTTTGATGAGCAAACTTTCCATTCACTTATTCCGCAAAACAGTAATGATTCTGGGACGGTGATTGTAATCATGCTGAATGGATTCGACAATCCACTTTTCGGATTCGAAGATTTTACCAATAGCCTCTCCTTGACCATCGCCGAACTCCAGCATTAGCCGTCCGCCTGGTGTGAGAAAATATTCCGCTTCGTGGGCAAGTTGCCGGAAGTAATCCAAACCATCCGCGCCGCCATCGAGCGCCGCATGCGGTTCAAAGTTGCGCACTTCGGGTTGAAGCGTTTCGATTTCCTTAGTGGGTATGTAGGGTGGGTTGCTGATGATGAGATCGAACTTGGACTGCTGAAATACCGAAAGAGTGTTTGCTTGTGTAAAGTGAATGCGCTCTCTCAGTCCGTGGTTTTCGGCGTTTTTGCCGGCCACAACCAGTGCCTCTGCCGAAACATCCAGTGCATCGATACGCAGGTTCTGACATTTGGAAGCCAGAGCAATCGCCAGGCAACCACTTCCCGTGCCGAAGTCCAGCGCGGCGGCCTGCGGCGAGTTGGGTGGACCGCTCTTTTGAGTTACGAGTCCTGACAGAAAAGTCCAGCCCTGTTCGGCGAGCAGCTCGGTTTCAGGCCTTGGAATCAATACATGGGAATTAACGTTAATCTCCAGGCCACAAAAGCAAGTGTTTCCAACAATATATTGCAAAGGTTCACGCTCGCCCCGCCTGCGAACCATCTCGCGAAAAGCATCTAGTTCGGCTTTGGTAAGCGTTCGCTCAAAATTCAGATACAATTGCATGCGGCGGACTTTCAGCAAATCTGCCAATAGCAGCTCGGCCTGAAGCCTCGGCGACTCGACGCCTTTTTTCTCGAGAAACTCAGTGCTGCGTTGAATGACATCTAACACCGTCACGAACACACCCTATAAGGGGCGAGTGGCGAGTGTCGAGGGGAAGACTACGGGACCAATGGCGACTGGCGAGGGGGACGTCAAGCTCAGCTTCTCTTCCCCTCGACAGCCACCCCTTTCTTTCCCTCTTGAATTTGTTCTTCCTCGTTCTAATCTTCGGCTATGAAACCGATTTCATTGTTTCTTATCACCTTATCGCTGTGCGCCGGTCCAGTGGCGCACTCGCAGGATGCTGCCACAGAAGAGCGCTTGAACAAACTAAGCGGTCAAATTGAAGATTTGATCGCGGTCCAAAGGACGTGGAATGAGCGCTTATCCGCGCTCTCCAAAGAAGTATCCAACTTGCGGGAACAGGTAAGCAAACCGAGCGGCAACTATGCTGCGCAGGAGGATCTCAAACATCTTTCGGAATCTGTGAGAGAAGTGGACCGAAAACGCATTGATGATTATGAGAAGATTCGAATTGAGCTGCTGAAGCTCGGCAAAACAATTTCGGCTCCGGTTCCAGCGAAAAAAAGCGCCCCGGCAGTTTCAACGGATACGCCGTTATCAGATAAAGGAAGCGTGCCGCAAAAAGGGTTCGATTACGTGATTGCAGAAAAGGATACTCTTTCCTTGATTGTACAAGCGTATCGCGAAAAAAATATCAAGGTAACCACCGAGCAAATTCTGAAGGCCAATCCAGGGCTTAATCCCAACCGGTTGCGTCCGGGACAGAAGATTTTCATTCCTGCGCCCGCTGCGAATCGAGCAGAGGGGTAGTCAGCTGAGCTTGTTTCGGAATGCGGCAGGATCTTTTTGGAAAAGTCTGAAAGATTTCCGCGTCGTGCATTGGGACAAATAAAGCGAGTAAAAGGTTGCCGGCTAAGAAATGAGAAAAAGCGCTATCACAATGGCGAGGACGATCCGATACCATCCGAATGCAATGAACGTATGGGTCTGCACATATCTTAACAGCCATTTTACGGCGCAGAATGAAACCACGGCAGCGACGCAAAAGCCTAACAGAACCATGCCCCAGTTTTCCCCGGTCCCTGACCCAGGATGATGCACGGCTTTGAAGATTTTCAAGCCACCCGCGGCTAGCATCGTCGGAATGCCCACGAGGAAAGAGAATTCGGTCGCTGCGACCCGGTTGAGACCCAGAATTAGAGCCAGGAGGATAGTCGCTCCTGAGCGTGAGGTACCCGGAAATGCGGCCGCAATAAGTTGTCCGACTCCGACGGCGAAAACTATTGGCCAGGTAATCTCGTTGCCCAGGGAGCGTTTGCGCAACCATGTTTCAATGGCAATGAATAGTAGGCCGCCAACAAACAAAGCCACGGCGATGGGGAGCAGTTGATCAGGCAACTTGAAATTCTTTTTCTCCAACACAAATCCCCCGGCGCCTGTAATCAGAAAGGCCACTGCGAGCTTGAACAAATAGTTTTGCACGGAAGGTTCACGCCAGCGGAAGAAGAATTGTCGGAGTCGTTCGGGGAAAAGAGGCAACACAGCCAGCACGGCCCCGCACTGAATTACGACGTTGAACAATGGCGTTTGTCTGGGTAGCCAGCGTTCTGCAAGCAGTAAATGACCCGTCGAAGAAATGGGAAGGAATTCGGTGATCCCCTCGATAATTCCAAGCAAAACAACTCCGATCCAAAGCGGCATTGCTGGTAGAAACGAAAAAACGCCTCTTAATACAAGAGGAATTCGGACGGGGAAGGTTTAATCCGCGTCCCCGGAAATTGTCGAAAAGCTACCCTCAGGAATCGCTCATCTTTTGCCGAACATGGAGGCAAAGGGAGATTGGGCTTGTTCCTCACGTTGGCGGACTTTGAGTTGGCCGAGGATCGAGTGCCAGCCAATGTAGATTTTATGCCATTGGTTTTCGAGATTGCGCAAAGCACCCTCGCTCATTTCGCTGAGATATCGCAAAGAGGGAGCGTTGCCGACCAGCGCGTGAATCTCTTCCTTTGTCGGATTAGAGACTTCCACCGAGGAGAAAATAAGTTCCAGTTCCTGCACGATGATGCTTTTGATTTCCAGGAACTGCGCATCGTCTTCGGGACTAAATTTTTTCGCGCGGGCCACATTGAGGAAATGGTTGAATTGCTTCCAACACTCGAGGTAATTCTCCATTTGTTGGATCAGATGGTCCAATTTTTTATTGCGCATAGAGTAGTGAGTTAGGATTAGTTGGGGAGCGCATAGGGGCCTCGCGGGGAGAGGAATACGATGGCCCCGCCACGCAAGTCTCGAGCCGTGATCCTCAAGCTTGGATAGTTCATGATCAACTCAGAAAGAGGCAATTGAGCGGACTCAGCGCCGCGAAATGCATCGAGGACTTCGCGTCCAATTTCAGTCATCAGCGCGGTGGGAAAAGTGGAAGGAAGGGTTCCGACCAGCACGCTCCCTTCACGATCGACGGTGAAGCTTCCGGATGGAAGCTTGAGCAAAGTATGAGACGAGTTGCCAAAATTCTTCAGGAAGCCCATAGAGCCAAAACTTTCTTCATCATGTCGTTAACCTGTTGCAATGTCATGGAATGCCTCCAACCGACGCAGAATTCCATGTCGTTTTGCCGCGCTATGGCGACGTGGCGTTGAGGACCCAGTCCGGTGATTTCTTCTATCGGCCCGGCCTGCAATCGCTCGCCCAACGCGCGAAACCGTTCGAGGTTTTGACGTGCCCAGGCTTCCATGCGTTCGGGATTTTCCAGCCCACGCGCCTCCGATTTTCCAGTCGCGTCCGATTTCATGGTCAAAACGAATTCGAGGCCTTCGACATGGGCCAATTCTGTCATTGGCACGGACGAGGGGCTGGAAGCACCGTCGTCGGTAATGCGGGATTCGTCCAAAGCCTGGGCGCTCTCCAGCAGGAGCGTGCTATAGGGTTTGGAGATTTTGCGGGGCCGGTTTGGTTCCGCAGGCAAAGTTTCAAACATGCCGGCGCGCCAGGAGAGTATTTTCTGGAAGGCAGCTTCTCCGGCCAATTCTCCTGCTTCGGCGTCGATCAACTCACCATTTTGAATCCAAATTCTTCCGGTTAAGCCACCGTTGGTAATGCGTAATAAGGCGGAACTTTGAGAGAGACATTCCAACTGGATTATGTCCACAAGACTCTTGCTTTGCACCCCGCGAAAGCCGCCTTCGACTCGTCCAAGTAAGGATTCGATGCACTCCAGGAACATCTTGATTTCCTGTTCGGTTCCTGGCTTGTGCCAGAACAGGTCGACCCCCAGCGCATAAACACGTGAGCGAAACTGCTCATCAACCACTGAGGTCAGAACGACCGTTCTTAATTGCGGATACTTGCGGCGCACAATGGAAAGCACTTGGAGGCCATCCATCTTGGGCATTCTCAAATCACAGATCAGCAAACGGAAAGTATCCGCCTCGAGCATTGCCATGGCCCTGGCACCTGACGTGGCGGTAAAAATTTCCGGGCGACTGGGTAACTGGGAGAGAATATCCTTGTACATATCCAGCAAGTCCGGATCATCATCCAGTAACAGGACTTTGTGACTTACTTCCATAGTTTGCTTACTGCTTTCATTCGTGTGCTTCCCAATCAAGGTTAGATATACACTAGTACAGGTTGATTATAGCAAACCCTATTCCGTTTGAAGCTAAGTGGCGATTTGCCCAGAAAAATCACGCTAACATCCGTTACCGCCGCCACTTGGACACACTGACATGCAGCAATGGGACAACACCAGTCCATTGATGGGACAATGCTTGGGCATTACGCGACGTTCCGCAAGAACAAAAAGACCGACAACATCGTTGTTTCATTATCGCTGATTAGTGCCACGGGAATCCAAGAGTAGGTGGCACAATTCTTGCGATCCCAAGCCTCGAGTCAGACCAGAGTCGCTGGGGCCCGGATGGCATCAGCGGCGAGTCGGGACCTGAATGGCTGTGAAAACTTGAGTGTTGTCGCTCATCCTGTTAGGAACAAAATGTTTGGATTTTTTAAAAACTTTTTGCGTAAGCCGGTAACCGGTTCTTCTGAAGAATCCGGTGAGCAGGAGAATCATGCGGTTGAATTCGAAGAGAAAGTGTCCCCGGAGGAGTATCACTTCGCGAAGCCAAGCAACGGTCATCGACAAAACGGGAATGGTAACGGGACTAAAAAGAACGGCGGATCTGGCGTGGAACTACCGCTGGAACCCATTCTCAAGGGTTTGCCCCTGGAGCTGCAGCCCCGGGTCAAACACACCGACGTCGGTGATGCCACTATTTACATTCCATTGGAAAAGATTCTGGCCCAACTTTCACGTGGCGCGGTAAACATTTCATTTGGAGAATTACGTCAGGCAGCACCTGAGCTCTTTCGTGGAGGCCCCGATCGTGATCGCAGCCTGGTACCATTGCCTTTGGCGGAAATACTTTCACGTCTGAATCCTTCCTTGCTTGTTCGGAGACGCGCCCAAAGACCTGTGGAGGTGCCTGCGGATATTGGCAGTCCATTCCAATCTCGGGAGCAGGGTTTGGTTTTCTCACTCAGCCAACCCAAAGCCGAGACGCCAGCCGCATCCATCAGCAATGCCAAGTCGCCAAAGCTCATTCCTGGCGCAGCAGCTCGCAACGGCATTACCAATTCCCCTACGCCGCCTCCACCGGGCTCGACCGCTCCCAAACCTTTGTCACTGATATCGCCACAAGCAAAGCGCTTTGAACCTGGAAATGGGCCGATGCGCGTCAATCCTCCGCCTGCTCCGGCGCCTGCAGCACCGGTCGCACCTGCAGCACCTGTTATCCCTCTTGCACCCGCAGCGCCTATTGCCTCCCCGTCCCCGAAAACGCCTCCACTGATGGTTGGATTGACCACATTGGCTGAAGGCTGGCCCGACGCTATTCGGCTGGAAATTGTACAACTGAATCTGGTGGATTCGCAGGTAGGTTTGCCCGCTGAGGCAGTCGAACGCGCGCTCAAGCAGGGCAGAATTGCCTTCACCTGGAAAATGTTACGCTCGTGGATTCGACCGGCGCCGTTGCCGTCCGTTTCCGCGCACGACGGGACAGTTCTGGAACTGCCGTTGAAGGTTGTCGCCCCGCTGTTTATTGCGCGTCAGGCTGAAGCTGCGAAATCCAAGCCGCAAATCAGTATTGATGAGGCCATTCCCAATCTTTTCTTTGGCTTTCCGCAACCGGAGTCTGCACCCGCGCTGAGTCCGGCGCTCGCCAACCCTGTCGATACGAATTATTACGTGTGGGATGACACCGCCGATACTGCCCGGGTTGATGTTTCGGAATTCAAGAAGCCGACGCCCGCGGGAGGTACCCCTGGAACCAGTTTTGTCAACCGCTACGCGACTCCTAATGAAATTGTCTCACGGGCCGCAGCCCTCGATGGGGTGGCCGGAGCGCTGATTGCGCTGCCGGACGGCCTCATGGTTGCCAGCAAGCTCCCGTCAGATATTAACGGAGAAACATTGGCCGCATTTTTACCTCAGATTTTTGGCAAAGTCAGTCAATGCACGAAAGAGCTGCGCATGGGCGAATTGAACAACTTGAATTTTACGGTGGGGAACGTTCCCTGGAAAATATTCCGCGTGCACGCGATTTTCTTCGCGGCTTTAGGCTCAGAGAGCCAGCCATTACCGACAGGACAATTGGCAGCTCTGGCGGCTGAGTTGGACCACAAACCGAAGTAATTTTATGGCGATCATCAATCAGGCAACCAAAGAACTGCAGGTTAAAATTGTTTATTACGGTCCTGCCATGGGTGGCAAGACGACAAACCTGGTGCAGGTGCACGATCATGTTCAGACCACTGCTGGCAATAAGGGAAAGCTGGTTTCGCTGGCCACCAGTTCCGATCGGACTCTATTCTTCGATTTCCTCCCGATCGAAGCAATGTCCATCAAAGGATTTAAAACCAAATTTCAACTTTACACGGTGCCTGGCCAGGTCATTTACAACACGACCCGGCAGCTTGTCTTGCGTGGTGTCGACGGCATTGTATTTGTAGCCGACTCGCAGTATGAGAAAATGGCGGAAAACGTCGAGAGTTTCGCCAACTTGGATGACAATCTTAAAACATTAAAGCTCAATTTGGCAGACATCCCTTACGTGCTTCAATATAACAAGCGAGACCTGCCCAACGCGGCTCCTGTGGAGTATCTGGACTTTTTGCTCAATAACCGCGAGGTGCAGGTTCCAGCTTTTACTTCATCAGCTCACTTGTGCGAAGGAGTCTTTGAATCCCTGAACATGATTACAAGGATGTTGCTCAACAAATTTATTAGTCAGTCCACGCCTCAGTACGCATGACATGTTCACCCTGCCACAACTTATCGAGGAAGATATCCAACAACTCGATTCTGTGCTGGACGAGTTGTTGACGAAGACAGACGCCACCACCACGATGATTATCGACAAGGGTGGGTTCCTCATCGCTCACGCTGGCGATGAGAGGCAGTTCGATCTTACCACAATTGCCGCGCTGGCTTCCGGCGCCTACATGGCTAACCAGACCATTGCCAACCTCATCCACGAGCCAAATTTCAACAGCGTTTATCAACAAGGTGACAAATACAGCATGTTCGTTATGTCCGTAGATGAATGCTGTCTGTTGACCGTGATCTTCAAAGCGCACTTGAGCGTGGGCGCTGTTAAATACTTTTCCGGGCCGGCTGCCCGCTACGTGGCGCGACAGCTCGTTATCGCTGCGGAACGGAATCCAGCCGGCGGCATTGATTTGTCAATGTTGAATCTCGCCGACCCTAGTGAAGTCTTCAAAAAGAAGTAAACACAACGCATCGTAGACGCTGGCTCAAATGCAGGGGGGATACTGCAGATTCAAAAATCTACGCTACTGTAAGAGAGCTAAAAACGAACTCATAATGTTGAGTGCGTTCCGTCACAAAACGGCATGTGGGCGGAGTGCTTGCACGCGCACCACGCCACGGTCTTGGCTTCGGTAATTATTACCTGTTTCGGGTTCAATCCTGTTCCTTTGTGCGATCCATCACAAAACGGCTGGCTCTGTGAACGTCCACAGGCGCACCACCAATAAGTTCCTGGTTCGACTTTTTGAACGATAGGAGCTTTTTGAAAAATAAGTGGTTCGGCCATAAAGCCTCAGAGTTTTGTTACAATGACTCTCAGGAAGTACCGCCACTGCGGACTTGATACAAGAAAAAACCTCAGGACCGTTCGAGACGGTTTATCAGGATTCCAATGCGCAAGGCGAACTGAAAACGTAAAAAGCCGCTTAAGCCTGGGCTGAGAATGCCATAAGACTCAAACGAACCTGCGCTTGCTTGGACAAGTTGGTGAAGACCATCGACACATGGTATCCGGTGTGCCGGTTGCCCGTACAGGAGATCACCACACCATTACAATTGACCCGACCGCCATCCTGCGGAGATTGCAGTGTCATGGTCATTTCTGTCCATGGGGAAAAAGCTGTCTCGCTGCGGAATTCAATTCCGTGTTTGGAGATGATGACCGAATCGGACGATAAGGATAAGCGGGCTTGCCGCGCTTGAACTGTGACATTTTGTGGTAACGACCCACCCGTTTCTACTTTACGTGCGCTCATACAGCAGAACAAAAATACCACAAGGCAGGAAATCGTCAATGGACATAAACGAGCATGCTCTTTCCCTGCATTACCATTCAATGACCGCCGCGCCCCAAGTAAGGCCAGCGCCAAAAACCACCATCAGAATCAAGTCACCGCGTTGAACCAGGCCTGAGCTGACGGCTTCATCCAGAGCAATGGCGACTGAAGCTGCGGAGGTATTGCCGTACCTTTGAACATTGATAAAGAGCTGGTCCGGACGGGCGCCTAGCCGCTCACCTACCGCTTCGATAATGCGGCGGTTCGCCTGATGCGGGATGACGCATTTGACTCGGGTAATGTCGATTTCACAGCGGCGCATGGCTTCTTCCGCCGCCGTCTGCATTGCCTGCACCGCATTCTTGAAGGTTTCTTTTCCTTCCATCCGCAAGTAATGCATGCGGGCATCGACCGATTGCGCGGTAGCGGGGCAGCGGCTGCCTCCGCCCGGCATGAAAAGCAAATCCGCTTTTTCGCCATCGGCGCCCATGACCGCGGTAAGCAGTCCGTGGGCATTGGGTCGATTTTGCAGCACCGCCGCGCCAGCGCCGTCCCCAAAAAGCACGCAGGTATTGCGATCGGTCCAATCGACGATGGAAGATAGTTTTTCCGCGCCGATCACCAGGACAGTGTCATACGTGCGAGACATGATGAATTGCTGGGCGACTTCCAGGCCATAAATAAAGCCCGAACAGGCGGCTTCGAGATCGAAAGCTGCCGCCCGGCGCGCTCCGATTTTTTGTTGCACCAGGCAGGAAGTGGAAGGGAAGGGCATGTCTGGAGTAATCGTCGCCGTAATGATAAGTTCCACTTGTTCACCGGTGACGCCTGCTCTTTGCATGGCTACCTGGGCGGCCTTTGTCGCCAGGTCGGAGGTGAATTCATCATCCGCTGCCAGCCTGCGCTCTCTAACCCCTGTGCGTGTGGTGATCCATTCGTCGGAGGTATCCACCATTTTTTCCAGATCCGCGTTGGTCAGAATTCTTGAGGGGACGTACGCTCCGACACCTGTGATCGAGCAGGTGCGACCCTGGAAGTTGTAACGCGCACGCGGGTTTTTAAATTTTACCGACTGGGAAGCACTCATGCTGGCGCGGCGGCTAGCGCTTCGGCTGCAACCAGACGTTCATTGGCATGGGCGATTTGTTGGGCTATCAATTGATTAGTTTTGTGTTTAAGCGATTCTGTGGTAGCGCGAATAGCGCTGGCGATAGCCCGCTCCCGGGCTGACCCGTGGGCTTTCATGACTGCTCCATTAAATCCAAGCAACGGGGCTCCCCCGTAAGCCTCTGGATCCATTCGTTTTTTTATAGTCCGGAAAGCGTTCTGGGCGAGCAATGCCCCCAGTTTACGGCCCAGGTTTGCTTTTAGCTCGCGTCGGAGCATGGTAAAGATGCCAGCGGCCAGGCTTTCGCACGTTTTGAGAACGATGTTGCCGACAAATCCGTCGCAAACCACCACGTCCACCCGGCTTTTGAAAAGATCATGCCCTTCGATGTTACCGATAAAATTAATATCGAGCTGCTTGCAAAGTTTGAAAGCTTCGAGAGTCAGTTCGTTGCCTTTCCCTTCCTCGGTCCCTATGCTCAAAATTCCCACCCGTGGATTCTTGTAACCCAAAAGCTCTCGCGAATAGATACTGCCCATAACCGCGTAATGGGCCAAATGAATCGGTTTGCATTCGATGTTTGCGCCTGAATCGAGCAAGACAAATTCATTATCGGGAGTTGGAATCACGGTAGCAATTCCTCCCCGTTCGACGCCTGGGATTCGACCCAGTTTGAAAGTTGCGGCAGCAAAAATGCCGCCGGTGTTGCCAAGAGAGACAACGGCGTCCGTTTTGTTCTGATAAAGCATTTCGATTGCACGCGAGATTGAGCAGTCTTTCTTTCGGCGCACCGCCGCGGCAGGTTTGTCGTCCATGGTGAGAACTTCGCTGGCATGAACGACGCGCATGCGATGATCGCGAAAGCCGCGCGGGGGCAAGGCGGCATGGATGGCGGTTTGATTTCCGACCAGATAGAGCCCGGTAATCCGCGGGTCGGCAGCCAGGGCCCGCCGGGCCCCTTCAATGACTACCCCGCAGCCATGGTCGCCGCCCATGACATCCACTGCAATTCGCATAAAATGCAGAGAACGCGGAGCTTTGCCCCGCGACTGGAACCGGACTAGCCTTTCGCGGTAACGGAGATGACCTGACGTCCTTTATAGAAACCGCAAGCGGGGCAGACCCGATGGGGCACGTAGGGAGCTGCACATTGGGGACAAGTGCAGAGTTGAGGCAGCCGCAGGACACTGTTGTAGGCCCGGCGCATGCGCTGGCGGCTTTTTGATGGTTTACGTTTAGGAACACCCATAATTCAATATCTACACCGGCTAAAATTTTAGTTTGTTTAACTCGGCCCAGGCGGACAAATTCGCCTGAGTCGGACCAGCGGCATGGCCTTGCCTGCCTTTGCCTGGCTGTGCGTTCAGCAAACCCTTGCACTGCGGGTCACACAACGGATGTTGCGGAAACGAGAGGAGAATATCCTCGCGTACAAAGGGCGTCAAGTCCACGCAATCGCTCACTACCGGAGCCGCTTCCTCCCCGTTTAATGGCACGTGGCAAGCCCAATCAGTCAAATCGAGCAGATAATCAAAAGGTTTCAGGCACCGCACGCACTTGCACCCAAGGCGAATTTGCAATTGGCCCTGGACGAGGAGAGCGTTGTCGAGTTTTTCAACCTCGAGGTCATATTGGAGTGGCTCCTTAAGCTGAATCATCTCATCCCGAGTCTCGATATCCAGTTGTGAGATAGATAATTCGCCCTGCAAAGAAACTTCATTATTGGCCAGATGGTGAAGATTGACCGTTAATCCCATAAAGCAATACCTCAAGCCGGGGCTGGTTTTAACTTCTGCGCCAGGGCTGTCCGCACGTGCCCCGGCACGAACGGGCTGACATTGCCCCCCAAGAGCGCGATTTCCTTCACGATCCTCGAGCTGAGGAAGGTGTAGGTATCTTTTGGCATCATAAAAATAGTTTCGATGCCTTCATGTAATTTACGGTTCATCAAGGCCAACTGAAATTCAAATTCAAAATCTGACACTGCGCGCAAGCCGCGAATCACTGCCTGCGCACCCCGGCGCTCGGCGTATTCCACCAGCAAGCCCTCAAAGCTATCGGCTTCGACATTTGGCCAATGCCGGACCGCCGCTGCAACCATTTCGACACGCTCTTCCAGGGAGAATAAAGGTTGTTTGCTTTCACTCTTGGCCACCGCGACGATTATCTGGTCGAAAAGTTTCGTGGCCCTTTGGACAACATCCAGGTGGCCGTTGGTGAGCGGATCAAAACTCCCCGGATAAATTGCGATACGCATGTGCGGAAGGGTAGCAGTCAACGAGAGGGTGGACAACCAAAACGACTTTCCCGAATTTCGGGTGACAATTTAGAAAAAAACAATCATCTGCTCTCCCGTCGAGGCCCTGGATCCGATTGGAATTGCCTCCTGCGCGGCAGGCGTCAGCACCGCGGAGTATTAGTCATCAAGTTTCTTTCCAGTCGTGTCCGGGGCAGCCCAGATAACTATAACTCCCAAGGCGTAAATAAGCCCACACGCGGCTCCAACTTTAGGGTACGACCCTCCGCCGGCAGTAAACAGGGCACCGGCTGCAAATACTCCAATTGCGGTGGCAAAGCGTCCTATATTATAGGCAATCCCACTGCCGGCAGCTCGAACTCGCGTTGGGAATAATTCCGGCAAATAAAGGGGTAGCCACCCAAAAAAAAGCGTGGCGACGAATCCTTGCGCAAACACAATTGGGAGAAATGAAGGTCTAAAAGGAGCCGTGCCCAGGAACATTAGCAAAGTCAAAACCGTGGCACCGAGACTGAACAACGCATAAGCGCTCCGCCGCCCCAGCCACGTTGCGATTTGAGCTCCAAAGAAACTGCCCAGCACCGCGCCGATTGCCCACCAACCTTGCGTGATCGCTTTGTATCCGGCATGCGTCGCCCCTCCAACTTTGTCGGCCCACGGAATCATCCATTTGCTCGCCGCCCAGGCGCCTATCATTGGAATAGAGCCCAGCAGACTGCCAATGAGAGTTAACTGCAGCAACGGCGGGCGGAACATTGCGCGAATTCCCAGCTCATCACCGGCCCCGCTCTGATTTGTGTGTTCATTGATCTTTCTGCGGCTCGCTAGCCACATCGGCGATTCAGGCAATGCGAATAGCACGATAAGCCCAAGTAGCGCAGGTGCAGCCGCCATTTTGAAAATCCACCGCCAGGACTCGGGAGTGATCTGCCAGGTACGCGCGACTTGAGAGAGCATTAGAATGCCGCTATTCAACGCTGCTCCCATAAGTCCTGCGACAAAAGGCCGCGATCTGTCGGGCCAGCATTCAGCGGCCAAGGCGACGGCGTTCGGCCAAACGCCTCCGACTCCCAGTCCCACGACAAATCTCAAGACCAGCATCTCTTGCTGGGTGCGTACGAAGGCGCCGATTCCGGCAAAAAGGGAGTAAAGAAGAATGCTTAGGCCCAGAGTACGCGCTCGTCCGAGCATATCGCCAACGCTTCCCATGACGATACCGCCAATGGCTGCTCCCACCATGAGTGAGGCTGTGAAACGCGCAAACCAAGCTCCCTCGAGAGCAGGTGTTGAGAGTGGCCCAAGCAAATCCCTCGAGACGGAAAGAGAGGCCACAGGCATCAGGCCCAATTCGAGCCCGTCGAAAATCATTCCTCCAATTGCAGCCAATAGAACTGCCTTGCGCGCACGCGAAGAAAGCGCCCCGGTGCTCACGTGAGCGGTGGCTGAGCTTTGCGCAAGATCTGAATAATGGCGCTGTTATCCAGTTGACCAAGGCCCAATCCCTCGGCTCGCTCGAGAAGCTGACGGTGAGTTTCAGAAAGCGGCAACTGGAGTCCAGCGCCGCGAGCGGCTTTCAAAATGATGCCTACGTCCTTCAAATGTTGTGACAGCCTGGCCTGCACACGGAAATCCTTTTCAATCATTTTTCGGCCTTTCGTATCCATTACGCGCGAATAGGCGGCGCTCTCTGACATCACTTCCAAGGCCCCCGCGGCGGAGACGCCGAGAGCTTCCGCAAATGCAAGGCCTTCGGCCAGAGCAGCTCGGTTCAGTCCTAAGACCAGGTTGCTGATAAGCTTCATTCGTGTTGCGCTGCCGCAGGAGCCCGCATGGAAAACTTTCCGTCCCATCACTTGCCAAAGATCCCTGCACGCGTTGAACGCCTCGTTATCACCTCCAACAATCACCGTGGCTTCACCATGGCGTGTTTGCTCGCTCGAGCCCGAGATCGGAGCATCCAGGTACTGGACACCACGGTCGGCCATTTTCTTTCCCAGCGCCTCGGTCTGTGATGGCTCACCCGTGGTCGTATCGATGAGGATTTGGCCGACCCGCAATCCGCCCTGCAATCGCTCGAGGACTTCCCTCACCACTTCAGTTGTGTAAAGGCTGAGGACGGCACGGAAACAATCGGTTAAAGGGTTGTCGCTCCACTGCGCGCCTTTGGCCAGTAATGGAATAGCCTTTTCGCGTGTGCGATTCCAGACGACCACATTGTAACCGCTTTCCAAAAATCGTTCCGCAAGGGCGGTTCCCATCAAGCCCAATCCGATAATGCCGATTGGTCCTGAAGATGTTTCCATGCGATCTCTTTTTACGATTTAATTTGTCGCTGGGAGTACAGGAAATCTGGGCGTGGCTCAAGCAAACACGGCCGGATCGAAAGGTGGCACAGCAATGCGCCGTGCGTTAAGCGCTCGCAACGCTTGCTCCAACCGTTGGTAATTGCTGGCCTCGGCCAGAAGAACGAGATCGATATCTTTGCTAACTTGCGCCGCGCCGTAAAACACGCAGGCCTGCCCGCCCGTAAGCAGCGCCTGGACGCCCTTCGCTTGGATCGTAGAAAGGACTTGACGGATCGGGGTCAAGGCTGCCTCCCATAGCGAGGTATTGCGCGAAAAGCTTCTCGCTCTGGTGAAACCGTTCGATTGGAGTCAGATCCAGCCATTCTTTCCACTCATCGGGCAATTGCTCGTGAGTCATACCGGCAAGTTATGCTACTCCGGGAAACAAACTAGGGCAAGGAAGGGCTGAGATCCACGAATGAAAGGAACTGAAACAGCGTGGACCGCAAATATCATGGGCGAAAAAAAACCTTCAGCGGCAATGCAATTCGCTGGCGAGTGCGTCGAGGAATGGTTAAACATGGGACAATTTGAGACCAACCATTCCATGAAACCATATCATCAACTGCTCGTCTTACTAACCGCGGGAGCCTGGGCTTTTGCCGGTTGCTCCTCCACTCCTACCAATGTGGACACCGGTCCGATTAGGGCACGGACTTTCAGTTTTATTAGTGCGGGTCCCAAACCGTTCCCGACCTACGCGGATGACCGGCGGGCGATCAATGACATGATCCAGAACTCTATCACTCGAACGCTGAGTTCGCGTGGAGTAAGCAAAGTGGCGCAAGGCGGCGATATTACCGTGGCGTACCTCATAATAACGGGGAATAATGCTTCGGTTACCTCCATCAATGATTACTTCGGCTATCGAGCTGACGACGCTGAGGCCCTTCAAAACAAAGCGTTTAACGCTTACACTAAGAATAATAATCCAAACTACTTCGAAGCGGGAACATTGGTCATCGATCTCATTGACACGAAGACTTCCAAGTTGCTGAAACGCGGGTATGCGAGTCGTCCTCTCCTGCGCAATCCCCCGGCGGACGTTCGGGCAACCAGGCTCCAGGAAGTGGTTGACGAAATTTTCGCAAAGCTTCAGATAGCGCCGTGAGCGCTTGAAGCAGCACGAGAACGTTTCATAAGTGAATGCGCCTCTGCAACGCAATAGAACTGTTCTCTCTTGGATCGCCTGGCGCATCAAAAAACATTATTCTCTCAAGATCTGGTGCACAGAGGCCTTGAGCTTAATATTCGAGATGTTATGAAACGGATTGCTCTGCTTCGCGAAGAGGGATGGAACATCTTTTTGATCCTCTTAGCCGTGGTAGCGGTTGGAGTATGCGGCTGCGCCAACCCGATCAGTGCGATTAAAACAAGCACGCGCGTTGCCTACAACCAGGCTTCAACCAGCGCGCTGCGAGGGCAAATCAGTAGTGATTCCGAGCGGGTATTGCGTCGTTTCAGTCTGGATCAGATGTTCCGTGATAATCCGGCCGAGGCTCTGAAGCTTCTGCATGAGCAAGCCTGCCAGGACGATCGTCGTGATTTGCTCTTTGCACTTGGGGAGCTCAACTACCGCCATGCGTATCTGCTCGATCACAGTGCCAAGGCATGGGAACCAAAACTGGCACGTGATTTTTACCTGTCCGCCGCCATCTACGCCTACTTGTATCTGCTAGGGCCGGGAAGCGAGCCACCACCCGGGGAATTCGACCAGCGTTTTCGCATCTCGTGTGATCTTTACAATATTTCCCTGGCCAAGGGCATTGCATCCAAGGAACGGACTAATGCGGTTGTCTTGCTGGAGGCTGGTTCTCGGGATTTACTGGCAGGTAAAATCGAGGTTGCCCTTGATACGCATGAATTCCCTTACGAGTTGGACAAAGCGAAGGAATTTCTTTCTGCTGGTGAGTTTATTGTCCGCGGTTTATCGGTGCGCCATCGTCAATCTGGGCTTGGGGCTCCTTTGATTATGGTGAGCCAACAGGAGGGCTCGACTCGCTCTCCCAATTTTCCGCTAACTGTTTTTCTCCGGATCTCGGGCGATCTAAAAGCCTGGCGTGCCGGGGCACTCCAAACCACGCTCCACTTATACTCTGGCTATGATGCCAGTACGATTGAGGTGAATGGGAAGAGTATACCCCTGGAAACCGACCTCACGGCGCCGTTGGCGCATGCCTTGAACGATAACTTCGTGTGGAAACTCGGGATGGCCCAGTTTTTTTCCAGCCAGGAACTCATAAAGTCTGACGTGTATGTGACGGAACCTTACCGTCCGGATCGTATTCCGGTGGTATTCGTTCATGGGACCTTCAGCAGTCCTGTATGGTGGGCGGAAATGATGAATACCCTTCGCGCGGACCCGCAGATCCGGAGCCGATACCAGTTCTGGTATTTTATTTATAACAGTGGCAACCCTGTTGCATATTCCGCGATTAAACTTCGGGAGGCGCTTACCGGAAAGATCAATGAACTGGATCCTGAAGGAAAAAGTGCGGCTCTGAAACAAATGGTGGTCATTGGCCACAGTCAGGGAGGATTGTTGACAAAATTGACGGCCACCGATACTGGGGACCAACTGTGGTATGTTGGAATCACTAACCGAGCCGCTGCGCTCAAACTCACCGAAAGTCAACGAAAGTTTTTTGAGAAATATCTCGTGTATGAACATTTGCCGTTTGTGAAGAGGGTTGTGTTTATCTGCACACCGCACCGGGGAAGTTATTTGGCGGGCAATTTTGTCCGGAACCTTGCCTATAAATTTATCAAGTTGCCCAGAAAACTGTTAACCCAGGCAGCAGAAAGTCATGCGGCCCGCCTTCTTGGCATTGAAGGCACTCCGCGTATTCCGAGCAGCCTGGATAGCATGTCGAGCAATAATCGGATGTTGCTGGCACTGGCCGATATTCCATTGGCTTCCGGCATAAAAGGGAATTCTATTATCGCGGTTCAGGGCGAGGGTGACTATCATTATGGGAAAGACGGGCTGGTTACTTATGCCAGCGCTCACGTGGATTACGTCGAATCAGAGTTTATCGTCCGCAGTTTTCATTCCTGTCAGGATAAGCCGCCCACCATCGAAGAAGTCCGCCGCATCCTTCTTAAACACTTGGAAGATCGTTAAAGTCCTCAGCCGTCCGACGCGTCCTTTCCTGATAGCCTTTCCGCTTGTACTGAGCGAATATCTCGACTGTGAGTAAGGCAAAACCGAAACCCAAACCAAAACCGCGCGCTATCTGGCCGTGGTTATTGGCAGCGGCTATTGCTATCGTGGCAGGATTGTTTTGGAGTTTCAGAAGCAAATATCAAGATTCTAACGTCGGGCACGAATCCTCTAATGCCTTCAAACCCACAGTTGCCGGGAAGCTCTCTCCCCCACAACCCGCCCCGGAAGGTATGAAGTGGATTGCCGGCGGTGAATTTTCAATGGGCAGTGAAGCCTCGAGTGAGTCGTTGTGCGGATTGCCAGGTGTGACCCGGGACGCGTTGCCTGTTCATCGCGTTTACGTCGATGGTTTCTGGATGGATGAAACGGATGTTACCAACGAAAAGTTTGAAGAATTTGCCAAGGCGACCGGCTATATCACCATTGCAGAGCGGGTCCCCACCAAGGAGGAATTTCCCACTGCGCCACCAGAAAATCTGGTTGCTGGTTCGACTGTTTTTACCCCGACTCCCCAGCCAGTGCCTTTGGATAATTTTTTTCAATGGTGGAACTATGTGCCAGGGGCCAATTGGCGTCATCCTGAAGGGCCACAAAGCAGTATCAAAGGACGTGAGAAATATCCCGTCGTTCAAGTGGCTTACGAGGATGCTGCCGCTTATGCGAAGTGGGCAGGGAAACGTCTGCCGACCGAAGCGGAGTGGGAATTTGCCGCTCGGGGCGGCCTCGCTGGAAAACTATATGCCTGGGGTGACGAACTCAAACCGGGTGCCAAATGGATGGCGAATATTTACCAGGGAGAATTCCCTGTGAAGGACAAGGGCGAGGATGGGTTCGCGGGGATCTCCCCGGTGAAATCATTTCCTCCAAACGGCTATGGCCTCTACGACATGGCTGGCAATGTCTGGCAATGGTGCAGCGATTGGTATCGGCCAGACTACTATCAACAACTGGCGGACGCTGGTGTTGCCCGCAATCCGTTAGGACCGGAAACTCCTTACGACCCCACGGAGCCGACAGAGAAAAAACATGTGCATCGAGGTGGCTCTTTTCTCTGCACCGACCAATATTGCACACGCTACATGGTAGGCGCGCGAGGCAAAGGCGAATCCAGCACCGGCAGCAACCACCTGGGATTCCGCTGCGTCAAGAGCCCGGACACTCGCTCGGCGCGGAATGACAAATGAGGTGCGCCCATGAGGTCAATGCAGGAACCAAAAGAAAATGATGGCCACTGCAGTCGGGAGCAAGGCACCCAGCAATAGTCCGACTGGGCTGATGCCTTCGCCACCGAACGCTTTGGCTTTTGACAGAATGCCAATTCCTGCCGGGTTGGGAGCATTGGCGATCACCGTCAGGCCACCGCCAGCGACAGCTCCCGCCACAAGCGCATATTTGAGTTCGTCGGATATCCCCTCCACCAATGAGCCCAGGTAGGTCAGTGCGGCGTTGTCAGTGAGGGCGGTCAAGGCGGTTGCGCCGAAAAAAAGGGAATTGGCGCCGAGGCTTTGGATGAGAGGTTTGAGCCAGTAAGACTGGAGCGAACCTAAGGTAACCAGGCCGGCGAGAAAAAAACCGACCAGCAAACTTTCGCGGAGCTTGAGCGCGTCCTGATATTTGGAGGTAGCGGTTACTAGACCTAGAAACAGGACGAACACGCCATAAAACACGTTTGGATGATGTGCAAACAGTACCACCAGCCCGAGAAAGAATAAGTGGGTGGCCGTTAACCAAGCGGGAATGCTCGCACCACGGTCCTGTTCCGCTTGGAGTTGGTTCAATTCTTTCCAAAATATTCCGGTCACGAGCGAAGCAGAAACAGTGCAAGCGGCGACAGCCCGCCAGCCGAAGTGCTCGAACATAAAACTGAACCCCCAATTCCATTTGGCCGCGACCATAAGTACCGGGGGCGCGGCAAAGTGCGTCAATGTGCCGCCGATTGACACGTTGACAAAGAGCAGGCCCAGTGTGGCGTAGGTCAAATTCCGGCTGATAAGTTGGTCGAAGTAACGTTGTTTGAGAAGCAGGGCCAGCAGGGTCATTGCCGCGGGCTCGGTAATAAAAGAACCCAGCAACGGTCCCACAATCAATGCCGCAACATAAAAAGCCACACTCGAACGGAGAGGTAGCAGTCCGGCTACGAGAAGAATCAGAGCCTCAGCCGCTCGGACTACTGGGCGGGTGGCGGCAACCACCATGATTACAAAGACAAATTTTGCTTCTGTGAAGTTGAGGCTGTCCACGTAATTAACCGCGTCATGCAAGGAACCTTTGATCGCCGCGATGCCCAGGAATAGCGCTGCTGCCCATAAGCCAAAAATGACTTCTGTTTCCGCCAGAAAGTGAAACAGATATTCCGGGAAAGAACCCTGGGGAAATTGGTGGGACCAATGCAAAAAACGCTTAATGCAAAAGGTATGCAGTACCGCCAGCCCAAACAGTACAGTGGCCAGATGCTCGATGGAAATCATGCTTAAAAAACTGAGTGATTGGATAGCGGATCACTTGATCGTAAGCCAGCGAGAATGGCTTATCTGGCTCTGGGTCTGCTTTCATTTACCGCTTGATTGAATGACTCATTTTTCCTGACCATCCCCGGAAATGAGCAATCTTTCTCAAATCCATTGAATGATGATGCGCCAAGTGCTTTTACAAATTCTTTGGCTCGGAACTTGCCTTCTCACTGTGAGTTGCACCTCACCTGGTGTGAATCCCACGGTTCCACGCACCAATACCGGATACGTGGATTTCTATTCAAATTCGGACACGGAGCTGTATTGGGCCATTGAGCAATTCAACACACGCGACAATGCCTATAAGGAAGTGTTCTCAAAAATGAACTCGATAAAAGGCGGCTTCTTGCGATTGGCTTTTCCTCCAGGACATGGCCAGTTTCGCATCAGCTTTCTCAATGTTCCTGTGGTGGAACAGGCAATGGTCGCAGTCGATGTCAAAGATGGATTGGTTACGCCAGTTCTGGTGGAGTTAACTCAGGCGGGCCAGTCCACTGTTATATCCAAGCAAACCACGATCGGTGCCTCGGTTAGCCGTCGCGGGCGCCGCACCAAAATCACAGACTTTCAGGCTGTCACCTATCGAGCATCGGCTTCAGCTCAACCAGAACAACCGTATCGGCTGAAAGAGCAAATGCCTTATTTCAAAAAGCCAACCGGATGAATTATTTCCGGTTGGCTGCAGCTCCCGTTCAGGCCAGGGGCTCAAGGTTCAATCGATGCAAGGTTTTGTCACTGGGCCATGACGGCGCGGTAGTACCGATTCGGGTACTGAGCGCTGTTGGTATCGATGAATACGTACGGCGCCACGTTGGTCTGGAGATTGATCCAATTGACCAGGTCAGTCGAGGCCTGGAAGGCGAAATTACATCCCGGCACTGCAGGGCAGGTTAATCCGACGTTCCCGTTTACATTGGTTAGAGCGTATGAAATGGGTGGCGAGCGCAAACGGAAGTAACGTTGAGTTCCGACGGTCGTTTTTGGTTTGAACGGACTGCTCGCTGCGGGCACGTCTGTGTACGGGCCCGAGACGATGGTCGCGGCTTGCAAAACGAAAGGCGCGGCCCAGTTCAACGTCAAACCGCCACCGGACTGGAACAACAGCATTGGCTCGACATTCACCACAGCATCCGGGCTGACGGCCGCGCCCGCGGCGTTGTTGACCACGACGCTGTAAACTCCGGCATTTGTGTACTGCAGGCCATTAACTGCGTAGGTGTTGCTGGTCGCGCCTGGGATGGCGGTTCCGAACATCCGCCACTGATAGGAGCATGGCGTGGGACTGGTGGCCGCCACGCTCAAGGCCAGGTCACCACCATAGACAGTCGCTTGAGACCCAGAATAAGCCGTGATCACCGGAGGCGTGCCCAGGAGGATAGTGAAGGTTTGCTGACACGTTTTCGTATTGCCGCAAACATCTGCAGCCACCCAGGTGCGGGTCGCAATCAGCCTGTCTGTGAGGCGATTTGTCTCCGTGTTTAAAATTTGAACGGACGCAGTGCCGCAAGCATCTGACGCGGTCGGATCCGTAAATACCCAGGGTGTTGTTGGAGTGATGGTTCGATCGGGTGAACAAGTTAACGTCGGAGCCGTCGTGTCCAGAACGGAGATGGTTTGCACCACGTTGGTGCTATTGCCCGCGTCGTCGGTCGCGGTCCAGGTTCGGAATATGACTTTCGTCGGGCCGCAACCATTGGTGACGACGTCGGTGTAGTAAACTTTCAGTGAGCTGCACAGATCCTGCACAACAGCCACACCGGTCACATTTGTGCTGGTGTCATTGGCAGGGCATTCCAGGGCCATGTCTGGCGGAACCGTGATAACCGGCGGCGCGGTATCGCGCACGGTAATCCGTTGAACACAGGTGCTGCGATTGCCGCAATCATCTGTCGCGGCCCAGGTGCGGTCAATGACGTTGACTGTGGTTCCGGGCAACACAGGCGGCTGTGGTGGCAATGGGCCCAGCGGCGGCTGCTCCTGCGGCGGCGGCAGGTCAAAGATTTTGGACAGGTTGCCGAGGGAATCGGTTTGAGTGCCAATGCTGATATCGACAGGCGGGTTGGCGACCGTCTGAGCGGAAACCAACGTGGCAGCTACAGTACCGCCGCTATGCTCAGGCATATTGGGCATGAGAACCACCCAGATTTCCACTACCACGCGGTCGCCGGCATCAAGACCGGCGATGCGGAACGTCCCACGAATGGCTTCCTCAGCGGTTCCTCGGTTCACCACGGTCGAACTATACGATTCCACCCTGGCATTCTTGTTTGGATCAATCGAACCTGGGTCGGCGGCATCCACAAAGGCGCAATACACCATATAATTTGTGTCGTATCCAAACCGGTTGTTGGATGTAGTATACGTGTGCCAGTCTGCGCTGAATTCAATTTTGCCGTGGTTCGCGCCGGGACCCCCACTCGCCTGGATGACCACTTCGTAAGGAACGATCTGCCCGAACGCCATCGGAACGTTGCCGATGGACGTCAACGCGTCCAACTGTCCATTCGTCGCATAGGCAACAGCATTGCGCAACGGATCCAGCGCTCGGCCAGTAGTTGCAGCCGAGTCCGGGCAGGGCAGGCTGCCCGGCCCAAATTTTAAATAGGTAGGCCCATAGGGACCGGTTCCCGTGTCGGGGTCGGCGACATAAAAGTTCAGATTGTACTCGCTCTGAACGATGGTGTCACTGTGCGTAATAGTCACGTTGGTGGAACAATTGTCAGTGGCCGTAGCATTGCCAATGTTTGCCGGTTCCAGTGAATCGCCGCATTCGACGGTGACGCTGCCAGGGCAGGTGAGCACCGGCGCGACTGTGTCATCGACAGTGATTGCCTGCGTGCATTCAGCGAAGTTGCCGCAAGCGTCTGTCACCCGATAAACACGAGTCACTGTGCCTGGACACCGGCCAATCAACCCGCTGTCACTGATCTGCGAAAACGTGAGTGCTGAGCTGCAACTATCCGTGGCCGTTCCTCCGGCCGCTAAAAACCCCGCAAGATCAACATAAGCCGTCGGCACGTCATCCACACATTGCACCGAAACTCTCGGGCAGGAGATGCTCGGCTTGGTGGTATCGACCACTGTAATGGTTTGGAGCCCGTTGGTGGTGTTGCCGCACGCGTCGGTCGCCGTCCAGAGCCGTTGAACGGTGCGAGTCAGGCCACAACCATTGGTGGTCACGTCACTATAGCTGACGCTGACGCTGCCGCAGCCGTCAGAAACTGTGGGAACGCCGGTCACATTGGTACGAGTATCGCCGGGGCATTGGAGCACGAGATTAGCTGGGAGCCGCAGAGATGGCGCGGTGGTGTCGCGCACCGTAATCGTTTGCAACGCGCTGGCACTGTTACCGCACTGATCCATCGCCGTCCAGGTCCGGGTGATCACCCTGCTGCCGCCGCAGTTGTTGGAAACAGAATCTGAATAGCTCACACTCACACCGCTGCAGGCATCCTGTGCAGTGGCAGTGCCGGTGGCGCTGGGTGCGGAGCTGGCACCACATTCAATCACCAGATCAGCCGGTCGGCTGATCGTTGGATTTGTCGTGTCGCGGAGGGTAATAGTTTGCACACAACTGCTTGTATTGCCGCAAGCATCGGTCGCGGTCCACGTCCGTGAGATAACCTTTGCATTGCCGCAGGTGGTGCTTGTGGAATCAGTGAAGCGAATTGTGACCTGGCTGCAGGAATCCTGAGCAGTGGCCACGCCGTTGGCGTTCGTGCTCGTGTCGGCTGGACATTCCAGCACTACATCGGCTGGGCAAGTAAGTGTCGGTTTGACCGTGTCGCGCACTGTGATGGTTTGCACCCGGTTGGTTGAATTGCCGCAAGCATCGGTGGCGGTCCAGGTTCGGGCAATGACTTTGGTCGCGCCACAGTTCGTGGTGACGGAATCGGAGTAGCTGATGGTGACCGCGCCACAGCCATCCTGGGCGGTCGCCGCGCCTGTGGCGTTGGTGCGCGTGTCTGTCGCTGGGCATTCGATCACCACATTCGTGGGAATAATGAGCGTTGGTTTGAGGGTATCCCGAACTGTTATCGTTTGAACGCAACTGGCGCTATTCCCGCAAGCGTCGGTGGCAGTCCAGGTTCGAGCTATAATTTTAGTTCCACCACAGTTATTGGTGACCAGGTCCGCATAACCGATCGTGACCTGGCTGCAGGTGTCCTGGGCGGTAGCCACTCCGGTGGCATTAGTACTCGTGTCTGCCGGGCATTCGAGCACAAGATTACCCGGACAGTTAATGGTCGGCTTGGCCGTATCACGAACAGTGATCCTTTGCACACAACTGATTGAATTATTGCAGGCATCGGTTGCCGTCCAGGTGCGCAGAATCACGCTGGTCCCGCTGCATCCGTTGCTGACGGAATCACTGTAGGTGACCGTGACCTGGCTGCAACTATCCTGGGCGCTGGCGGCGCCGGTGGCATTGGTGGAAGTATTAGCCGGGCATTCGAGCGTCAGGTCAGCTGGACAAGTTAGAGTTGGTTTGGTCGTGTCGCGGACTGTGAGGGTTTGGATGCAACTAGCACTGTTGCCGCAAGCGTCGGTGGCGGTCCACGTCCGAGAAATGATTTTGCTTCCGCCGCAAGTGTTGCTCACTGCATCGCTGTAAGTGATAGCCACCTGGCTGCAAGTATCTGTTGCCGTGGCGACGCCGGTCGCGTTCGTCGAGGTATTTGCCGGGCATTCCAGCACCAGGCTCGCAGGGCAGGTGATCGAAGGTTTGGTGATGTCACGTACACTGATAGTCTGAACGCAATTGGTTGTGTTGCCACAGGCATCCGTGGCTATCCAGGTTCTGGCAATGACCTTGGTAGGGCCGCAATTGCTGGTCACCACATCCTGGTAGCTCACTGTGACAATGCCGCAGCCATCCTGTGCGATCGCCGTTCCGGTTACATTCGTTCGTGTGTCTGCAGGGCAATCCAGGGTGACGTTGGTCGGACAAATTAAACTCGGCCGTGTCGTGTCCACTACCGTAATTTTTTGGACGCAACTGGAGCTGTTATTACAAGCATCTGTAGCGGTCCAGGTTCGAGCGATCACTTTGGTCCCGCCACAATTATTCGTAACCGCATCGGTATAACGAATTGTGACCGCACTGCACGGATCCTGCGCTGTAGCGACGCCCGTTGAATTTGTAGTTGTGCTGGCGGGACATTCCAGGACGAGGTCCGGGGGACACGTTATAATCGGTCCGGTTACGTCGCGCACGGTAATCTTTTGAACGCAACTGGCGCTATTGCCGCAAGCGTCGGTTGCTGTCCAGGTTCGCGCGATAAATTTCGTTGCCCCGCAGTTATTGGTGACGGCATCGATGTACCGAATCGAGACCTGGTTGCAAGTGTCTTGCGCCGTGGCAACACCGGTGGCGTTGGTCGTTGTATCCGCGGGGCAATCCAATACGAGATCGGGCGGGCAGGAAATTGTTGGCTTGGTGGTGTCGCGCACCGTGATTTTCTGGACGCAACTGATGGAATTGTTGCATTCATCGGCCGCCGTCCAGGTGCGCAGGATTAAGCTCGTTCCGCTGCAACTGTTGCTAACCGAATCACTGTAAGTGACCGTCACCTGGCTGCAAGTGTCAGTGGCGCTGGCAACTCCGGTTGCATTAGTGCCGGTATCCGCCGGGCACTCGAGTGTCAAATCCGGCGGACAAGTCAGAGTCGGTTTGGTCGTATCGCGCACCGTGATTGTTTGGACGCAACTGGCGACATTGCCGCAGGCATCGCTAGCCATCCAGGTTCGGGCGATTACCTTCGTACCAGAGCAATTATTGCTCACCGCATCCGTGTAACTGATGGCCACCTGGCTGCAACTGTCTGTCGCCGTAGCCGTGCCGTTGGCGTTTGTTGAAACATCGGCGGGGCATTCCAGCGTCCGATTCGGCGGGCAAATCACCACTGGCCGAGTTGTATCGCGCATGGTGATAGTTTGCACCGCGTTTGTGGAATTGCCGCACAGATCGACCGCAGTCCAGGTGCGGAATGTGATAGTGGCTCCGCCGCAAAGATTGCTGACGGAATCACTGTAACTTACCGTCACTTGAGCACAGTCATCCTGAGCCGTGGCCACACCGGTGATATTGGTTCCTGTATTGGCAGGGCATTCCAGCACCCGATCGGTTGGCAGCGCCAGAGTGGGCGGCACGGTATCATTGACCAGCACATCCGTGGTGCATGATCCTGGGCAATTATTACTGGTGACATTCAAAAGCAGGCTAAAACTTTCTCCACAGGCATTGCCCGCTACGACCGTCACAGTCTGGGAGTTGTTGGCACCCGAGATTGTGCCATTGCCTGAGATCGACCAGGCATACGCGTTCATGCCTGCAGGCCCGGCAAATTGTGTTCTCGATTTCGGACAGACCTGTGAGGCGCCACTGATCGAGCAAGTCGGCAGGGGTATCACGCTCAGGATAATGTCACTTGTTTCCGTGCAGCCGTTGTTTTGGACAGCACTCAGCCGCAGCGTGGCCGAGGCGGAGGACACATACGCAGTAGTAACGAGCGAGTTGGGTGCGTCGATTGTCGCGGTACCG